>Ga0226835_1000802_pt1 | contig 24849 bp, 18 predicted proteins | sample LAC_MetaG_1_FD_163627 | JGI IMG/M metagenome (GOLD analysis project Ga0226835, IMG submission 163627) | Anaerobic ammonium oxidizing microbial communities from anammox membrane bioreactor (MBR) in UC Berkley, California, United States -... | ecosystem: Engineered > Bioreactor > Anaerobic >...
ACGGCGGCGCCACCGCCCCCGGCGTCACCGCCGACACCATCGAGGTCGTCGCCTACCTCATGCCCCCCGAGCTCGACCCGCTCCAGGCCGCGGTGGTCTCGGGGGCCGGAGCCGAGCTGGGCCTCGCCGCGATCAAGGAGACGAGCGAGCGCTACGGCGAGTACTTCGCCGCCCACTACGAGACCTACGGCCGCAAGGTGAGGCTGCGCTGGTACGAGGCCACCGGGTCCTCCAGCGACGCCGCCAAGGCCAAGGCCGACGCCCTCGCGATCGCCAGCATGAAGCCCAAACCGTTCGCGGTGCTCGGCGGCCCGAGCCAGGCGCCCGAGTTCGCCGACCAGCTCGCCGCCGAGCACATCCTCTGCCTCGGCGGCTGCTCGCTGGCCACGCCCGAGCGCTTCTCGGCCGAACGCCAGCCCTACCTCTGGGGCAGCGGACCGTCGCCGGAGCAGGCCGCGACCATGGCGGCCGAGATGATCGGCAAGCTCTTCAAGGGCCGGGCCGAGCACGCCGGCGACCCCGCCTTCCGCAGCCGCGAGCGGGTCTACGGGCTGCTCCACTACGACACCCCCGACGGGCGGCAGCGCGCCCTGTTCGAGACCTTCCGCGACCAGCTCGCGTCCCGCGGCGTGAAGCTGGCCACCGACGTGGAGTACTTCCTCGACATCGCCAAGGCGCAGGAGAACGCCCGGACGGTCATCAGCAAGCTCAAGGCCGCCGGCGTGACCACCGTGATCTTCACCGGCGACCCGCTGATGCCGATCTACTTCACCAAGGAGGCCACCGCCCAGCGCTACTTCCCCGAGTGGATCATCGGGCCGAGCGTCCTCGCCGACACCACGGTCTTCGCCCGACAGTACGACCAGCGCCAGTGGGCCCACGCGTTCGGCCTCTCGTTGCCGGCGGCCCGGAGCGCCCCCGAGAACGGCGAGTCGTACCGGGTCTACAAGTGGCAGTTCGGTGAGAAGCCGCCCAGCAACGTCTACTCGGTGATCTACCCCGAACCGCAGATCCTCTACACCGGCATCCACCTCGCCGGCCCCCGGCTGACGCCGGAGACCTTCCGCGACGGCCTGTTCCGCTACCCGGTGACCGGCGGCGGACCGACCACGCCGACCGTGTCGCGGGGCCGGCACGGGATCTGGCCGGGGGTCGACCTCTTCGGCAGCGACGACGTCACCCTGATCTGGTGGGACCCCGAGGCCACCGGGCCGAGCGAGATCGGCGACGTCGGCAAGGGGATGTACCAGTACGCCGACCACGGCCGCCGGTACCGGCCCGGCCAGTGGCCCGAACACGTGCCCGGCCTGTTCGATCGGTCCCGCTCGACGGCGCTCTTCAAGGAGATCCCGGCGGACTCGGCGCCGCCCGACTACCCGTCGCCGGCCGGGGGCTGAAGGAAGCCCAGGGGCGGGGCCTCGGCGTCGGCCGGGACGGCCACCGGCCGGTGGGCGGGATCGGGCGCCCGACCGCGGGCCGGGTCCGGTCCGGCCGGACGGTCGGCGTCGACGCGTTGCCACCCCTCCCGTGGGTCGTAGCGGCGTATCACCCGGGCCGGGTTGCCGACCGCGACGCTGAAGTCGGGTAGCTCACCGGTGACCACCGACCCTGCTCCGACGGCGACGTGGCGCCCGACGCGCGCGCCCGGCAACACCACCACGCCGTGACCCAGCCAGGTTCCGTCGCCGATGGTGACCGGCCGCGGGCCCGAGAACTGCAGGCCGATCGGGGTGGTGACGTCCTCGTAACCGTGGTTGGCGTCGGTGATGTACACGTGGTGGCCGGTCCAGACGTCGGAGCCGATCCGGATCGACTGGTGCCCCACCACCCCGCTGCCCTTCCCGATGACCGTCCGGTCGCCGATCACCACCACGGGATCGGACAGCGGGACGTGGCCCGGCGCGACCCCGGCCGAGAGGCTGCAGTACGGGCCGATCACCACCCTCTCCCCGAGGTGGATGTACTCCTCGCCGAAGAGGGCGGCCACCGGGAAGCAGACCGCGCTCCCCTCGCCCATCCGTCCGAACCTCCTCCCGCGCCGGTGCCGCGGGCCGATCGTGCCGTAGCGGGCGGCGGCCTCCCGCGCCCACTGGATGGCGTCGCCCAGGCCCCGGGTGAGGGGCTCGAAGGAGGGGGGCAGGCCGGGCATCCCGGCACCCTACCGGGGCGCGGTTGACGGACGCCGCCCGGGCGGCCACGCTCGGGGCATGGCCCCCTCGTCGCGCCCCGAACCCCGATCGGCCGTCCGGGTCGAGCGGGTCTACGGCGAGCACTACGGCCCCGGCCACCACGTGCTGGTCGACCGGCTCTGGCCGCGGGGGGTGGCCAAGGCGGGAGCCCCGTTCGAGGAGTGGTGCAAGGACGCCGCCCCCAGCGCCGACCTCCGCAAGTGGTACGGCCACGACCCCGACCGCTTCGGGGAGTTCGCCCGGCGCTACCGCGCCGAGCTCGGACGCGACCCGGCGCGCGAGGCGGTGCGGCACCTCGTGGAGCTCGCCCACGACGGGTCCGTGGTCCTGCTCACGGCCACCAAGGACCTGGAGATCTCGGGGGCCAAGGTGCTCGCCGAGCGCCTCCGCCGCGCCCTTCGCTGACGGGTAACCTCGCTCGCCATCGGACGGGCATCCCGACTCCTACCACCGCGCCGCGGCCGGCCCCACCGGCCCGGCTCCCGGTCCGTTGCGGCGCCCCCGCTGGTTCGGCGGCCAGGGATCGCCGCCGTCGTCGTGGTCGTCCTGGCCGCGACCGCCGTGGTGGCGTGCTCGGGAGGGGACGGCGGCTCGGACCGAAGCGATCGCTACAGGGGGAGCGGCACTGTGGATCACGACCGTCCTCCGGCCCCGTCGACGTGGACCGGTCCCGTGCGGCGCGGCTCCTTCGACGCCGTGATCCCGCGACCGGTGGGGGTGCGACCGGCCGGCCGACACGCCGACGGCGCCGTGCTCGCGGGCGGGGTCACGGTCGAGATCGACGGCAACGCCCCGGCCGGCGACGCCGCCGCGCTGCTCCGGCGCCACCTGACCGGGCTGGGGGTCGAGGTCGTGCGCCCCGGGAGTTCCGGGGGCGGCGACACCGCCGCGGGCCCGCCGATACTCCTCACGTCGAAGGGGGCGGGCCGCGACCTGGGCGACGAGGGCTACCGCCTGTCGATCCGGCCGGACGGCGTCGAGGTGCGGGCCCGCGGCCACGACGGCTTCGTATGGGGAGTGCAGACGCTGGCCCAGCTCCTACCGGCGTCTCGCGACGAGATCCCGGAGGGCGGGGCCCCGGCCCTCCCGGCCGGCGACGTCCGCGACGTGCCCCGCTACCGCTGGCGAGGGGTGATGCTCGACGTCGCCCGCCACTTCTTCGGCGTCGACGACATCGAGCGCGTCGCCGAGCTGGCCTCCACCTACAAGCTCAACCGCCTGCACCTCCACCTCACCGACGACCAGGGCTGGCGCCTGGCCATGACCGGCCACCCCGAGCTGACGGAGATCGGGAGCCGCACCGAGGTGGGCGGCGGGCCGGGCGGCTTCCTGACCCGGGACGACTACCGGCGGATCGTCGAGCACGCCCGCCGGCTCGGGGTGACGGTCGTCCCCGAGATCGACATGCCCGGGCACACCAACGCGGCGCTGGTCAGCCTGCCCCACCTCAACTGCGACGGCCGCGCCCCGGAGCCCTACACCGGGATGTCGGTCGGGTTCTCGTCGCTGTGCGTCGACGCCGAGAACACCTACACGTTCGTGGCCGAGGTGGTCGGCGAGCTCGCCCGCCTCACCCCCGGGCGCTGGATCCACATCGGCGGGGACGAGTCGAGGGCCACGCCTCCCGACGGCTACCGCCGCTTCGTGGCCCGGGCCCTCGAGATCGTCCGCGCCGCCGGGAAGATCCCCGTCGGTTGGGAGGAGATCGGCACCACCGACCTCTCGGCCGGCCCCGTGGTGGCCCAGCACTGGATCGACCCTGCCCCCGCGGCCCGGGCCGCCGAAGGCGGGGCCGAGCTGATCATGTCGCCGGCGAACCGCGTCTACCTCGACATGAAGTACGACGCCTCCACCCCCGGGAACGCGTGGGCCGGCCTCATCGACACCCGCACCGCGTACTCCTGGGACCCCGACGCCGCCGTGCCCGGGATCCCCCCGTCCCGCGTCCTCGGGGTCGAGGGGCCACTGTGGACGGAGCTGGTCGCCACCCGGGCCGACATCGACGCCCGCCTCCTGCCCCGCCTCCCCGCCGTGGCCGAGGTGGCCTGGACCGACCAGGGCGAGCGACGCTGGGACGACTTCCGTACCCGCATCGCCGGGCACGCCGCCCGGTGGGTGGCCGCCGGCTACGGCTACACCCGCGACCCCGACATCGCCTGGCCGCCGGAGCGCTGAGCTCCGTCGCTCGCCGACCCCGCCGGAGCACGACCGGGAACGGCGCTCGGCCGGTACCCGCACCGCCCGGCGAAGCCTGCGGTACCTTCGACGGCATGAGGCTGCTCCCCGACCGCCCGCTCGGGCTGGCCCCCGCCTCCGTGCGCGACTACCGCGAACGGGCCCGGCGCCGGCTCCCCCGCCAGCTCTTCGACTACCTCGACGGCGGAGCCTTCGAGGAGTCGACGCTGCGCGCCAACGTCGACGACCTCGACACCATCCGCCTGCGGCAGCGGGTCCTGCGCGACGTCGGTTCGCTGCGGCTGGGCACCGAGGTCCTCGGGCGCCCGATCGCGCTGCCCGTCATCCTGGCCCCCGTGGGCCTGGCCGGGATGTTCGCCACCCGGGCCGAGGTGCAGGCGGCCCGGGCCGCCGAGGAGGCCGGGATCGTCTTCTGCGAGTCGACGGTGTCCATCTGCTCCCTGGAGGAGGTGGCCGACGCCACCGCGGCCCCGTTCTGGTTCCAGCTCTACGTGATGCGCGACCGGGGCTACACCGCCGACCTGCTGGCCCGGGCCGCGGCAGTGGGGTGCGACACCCTGGTGCTCACCGTCGACCTGGCCGTCGTGGGCGAGCGCTACCGCGACGTCCGCAACGGGATGACGCGCTCCCTCGGGACGCTGCCCAAGCTGCGCCGGGCCCTCGACCTGGCGCTCCACCCCCGCTGGGTGGTCGAGGTGGGCCGCCAGGGCCGCCCGCACACCTTCGGGAACCTCGAGCGCGCCGTCCCCGGCGCCCGCAGCCCGGAGGCCTTCAAGACCTGGGTCGACGCCCAGTTCGATCCCACCGTCACCTGGGCCGACCTGGCCTGGGTGCGAGAGCACTGGACCGGCAAGCTGGTCCTGAAGGGGATCCTCGACCCCGACGACGCCCGCGAGGCGGCCGGGCACGGCGCCGACGCCGTGGTGGTCTCGAACCACGGTGGTCGCCAGCTCGACGACACGCCGTCGACGGTCCGGGCGCTCCCGGCCGTCGTCGACGCGGTGGGCGACCGGGTCGAGGTGTACGTCGACGGTGGGGTGCGCAGCGGCCTCGACGTCGTGAAGATGCTGGCCCTGGGCGCCCGGGCGTGCATGGTGGGGCGCCCGTGGGCGTGGGCGGTCGCGAGCGGGGGCGAAGCCGCGGTGCGGAGGGTGCTGCGCATAATGAGGCGCGAGATGGAGGTCGCCCTCTCGCTCACGGGCGTCCCCGACGTCGACCACCTCGACCGCTCGGTCCTCCTCGGCGCCCCGTCTTAGCCGAGCCCGGTCAGCGCCCGACGGGCGGCGTCACCCCGGGGTGCGGCGACGCCGGCGGCGCGGCGCCGCTACCACCCCGGCCAGCCCGGCCGCGACGACCAGCGCCGCGGCGGCGAGCGCCCCCACCCGGGCCGCCGGGCCGCCTTCGCGGCCACCCGCGCCCGGCGGCACGCGGAGGGCGGTCAGGTTGGCGAGGGCCACCGCCGGCTCCCCCGGGTCGCCGGCCGCGGGACCGGGGCCCGGCCGGCCCACGGGGTCGAGGTCCACGGAGAGGGTGTGGTGGCCGGCGGCCCGGCCGGCGACGTCGATCACCAGGCGCTGCCCCGCCCGGCCCGCGTACGTGCCGTCGATCACCGCCCGCACGGTCCCGTCGAGCCGGACCGTCAGCCGCGAGCCGTCCGCGCCACGTAGGAAGCGGTAGTCGAGCGCGAGGCCCAGGTCGCCTCGACCCGTGGCCACGTCGACCGACCACGCCCGGCCGGGTGTCACCACCGCGGCGGCCGCCTCGGGGTTGCCGGCCGTCGCCCCGGCCCGATCGAAGGCCGCGACCGGGGCCGTGGCGACCGACGGGACCCGGGACCGGGAGCGTTCCACCAGGGTGAGCCCGGGTCGGCCGGAGCGGCGGGGCGCTCCCGCGGCCCCGGCGGTGCGGTACGCGGCGGCCAGGCCCTCGAACGACCCGCCGGCGAGCGGCGACCAGGCCCACCCCACGCCGGCGGCCGGTGAGCGCACCGTGGCCGTGTACCAGCCGATCGCCCGCCCGGGTGACGGCGGCCGGTTCGAGCCGGGCCCGGCCCGGGTCGTGATCCTCACGTCGACGACGGCCCCGAGGCCGGGGACCGTCCCGTAGTCGGAGCCCGGGCCGGAGTCGTAGCTGTCGACGCGGGTGGTACCGGGGATCCGCCCGACCACCAGGCGGGGCAGGTACCCCGCCAGGCGGTTGGCGGTCCCGGCGGCCCGTGAGGCGCCGGTCCGCTCGGGTGAGTCGAGGAGGGTCAGCTGGTCGGGCGGCGGCACCATCCGGAGCGCCGCGACCGTCGCCACGCGCGCCCCCGGGCCGTCGCCCACCAGGTGCAACATCCCACCGCGGTCCGCGAACCGGGGCGCCGAGGCCCGCGCCCAGGCCCGGGCGAGGCGCTGGCCGGCCCGGTCGGTGAGGGCGGACGGGCCCAACCGCTCCCGACCGCCGGCACCGGCTCGGGAGATCGCCACCGGATCGGGCCAGGAGTAGGCGAGGACCGTCGCGCCGGGGTCCGCGGCCGTGACGGCACGCGCGAGCCGCCGGACGGCGGCCCACTCGGCGCCCGCGGGGCCGGCGGGCACCACGACGTGGACCCGACCGGCGGCGACGCTCCCCGGGCGGACGGGCACGAACCCGGCCGCCCGCCACCGGACCAACCCGCCGGGTGGCCCCGCGGAAGGGGCGGGACCGGCCCCGGCACCGGAGCCCATCGCGCCGGGCGCCGCCGAGGCGGCGCCCGGCGGTGCGGCCACGTACAGGGCGAGCAGTCCCACGGTGAGCGCGATCCGGGCCCGGGTCGCGTGGACGGGCGCCCCCCGGCGCGCAACCGCGCCGAACGCCCCCACCCGGTCGCGTGCGTCGCGCGCACGGGCTCGCGCGGCCCCGGAGGCGGGGAGCATGGGCCGGGAGCCTAGGCCGTCGCACCGAGGTGCTATCTCTGGACGGGTGCCCGACGGGACCGCCGCCCCGCTCCCCCGACGCCGCCCCCGCGACTCCCAGCGGTCGCGGGTCTACCGCGCCGAGACGCCCCTGCCGGGGCTCCGCCTCGCCGGCCTCGACGCCTGCGCGGGTTACGCCGCCGGCGTCGCCGCGTCGCCGTGGTGGAGCGCGCGCTTCCCGCACCTCCACCCCGGCCGCCTCCCGCGCTTCCGCCCGGGCCGGGGCGCCCGGCAGGCGTTCTACCGCGAGGAGGAGCACCCGGGCGGCACGGTGGCCACGATCACCTTGCCCCGCCGCTACCGCACCGCCGGCGTCGTGCTCCACGAGATGGCCCACTGGGCGCTCGCCGAGGCGACCGACCTGCCGCAGCACGGCCGCACGTTCGCCCGGCTCCTCCTCGACGCCAGCACCGAGTTCCTCGGCGCCGACGCCGGCGAGGCGCTGGCGGCCTCCTACAAGGGAGAGAAGGTGCGGGTGGCGCGCCCGCCCCGCCGGGGGCCCGACGGGCGCTACCAGTACGGCTGGGACGAACGCCTCCGCCTGGGCCGCGACCGGCCCCTGCGGGTCTCCTTCACGCCGCCGGGCGGTCGGCCGTCGGAGGTCCACGGCGTGCTCACCGGCCGCGAGCGCGGGTCGTCGGTGCTCGTGCTCCGCGCCGGCCACGATCGGTCCACCGGTACGGTCCGGGTGCCGGTGACGGCGGTGTGGCGCGTCCTCCCCGGCTGACCCGGACGACGGCGGGACGGGGTGACGGCCCGACGGGCGGCCGGGCGGCCCGGCGCCGGCGTCAGAGGCGCTCGACGATCATCGCCATGCCCTGGCCACCGCCCACGCACATGGTCTCGAGGCCGACGGTCCGGTCGGAGTCCTCGAGGCCGTTGAGCAGCGTGGTCATGATGCGGGCGCCGGTCATCCCGAACGGGTGACCGAGCGCGATGGCCCCACCGTTGACGTTGAGCTTCTCCCAGTCGACGCCGAGGTGCCGTGCCGAGGGGATCACCTGGGCGGCGAAGGCCTCGTTGATCTCGACCAGGTCGACGTCGTCGATCGTCATGCCGGCGCGCGCGAGGGCCTGGCGGCTCGCCTCGATCGGGCCGAGGCCCATGATCTCGGGGTCGAGGGCGGTGACGCCGCTCGAGACGACCCGGGCCAGCGGCTTGATCCCCAGCTCCCGGGCCCGGGTGTCGCTCATCACCACCACCGCGGCCGCGCCGTCGTTGAGGGGGCAGGCGTTGCCGGCGGTGACGAGGCCGTCGGGACGGAAGGCCGGCTTGAGCCCGGCGAGCTTCTCGACCGTGGTGCCGGGGCGGGGGCCGTCGTCCTTGGTCATGACCGAACCGTCGGCGAGGGTCACCGGCGTGATCTCGCGGTCGAAGAACCCGTTCTCCTGGGACCGCACCGCGCGCTGCTGGCTGAGCGCGGCGTACTCGTCCATCTCCTCGCGGGTGACCTTCTCGGCCTCGGCGACGTTCTCGGCGGTCTGGCCCATGGCGATGTAGACGTCGGGGAGGCCCTCCGCCGGCGTCCAGGGACCCTGGCCTCCCTCCGCTCTCCGGGCGCTGCGCTCGGCCGCCCCCGCGAACTTCGGGTTCTCGCGACCCGCGACGTCGGAGGTACCGCCGCCGAACCGGCTGACGGCCTCCACCCCGGCGGCCACGAAGGCGTCGCCCTCTCCGGCACGGATCGCGTGGGCCGCCATGCGGATGGTCTGGAGGCTCGACGAGCAGTAGCGGGTGATGGTGCAGCCCGGCACCTGCGGCATGCCGGCCAGGATCGCCACGACCCGGCCCATGTTGAAGCCCTGCTCACCGCCGGGCAGGCCGCACCCGAGCATCAGGTCGTCGATCGTGGCGCGGTCGAGCTCGGGGACCTTGTTCAGCACGGTGTCGACGATGAACGCCGCGAGGTCGTCGGGCCGCTCGTTCACGAGCGACCCCTTGAACGCACGGCCGATCGGGGTGCGGGCGGTGGCGACGATCACGGCTTCGGGCATCTGGCTCTCCTCGTGGGCTCGCGGCGGCGGACGGATGCCTCCACCCCCGACGTTACGACGGCCGGGTCGGCGCGGCCACGCCCACCGGGCGGGCGCCCGGGCGGGGCGGCGGGGCGCGACGACCGCCAGGTTACCGGCCGGTAGCTTGAGCGGTCACCCTATGCGGCGCAGCTCGGCCCGGTAGCGGGCACCGTTCCACACGTAGCCGCGCATCCCGAGCTCGATCATCCCCTCCGGGTCGGTGACCGCGTCGAGGCGCAGCCGGGCGGGCACGCCGAGGGCCATGGCCCGCTCCGGGACCTCCATGCCGTTGGGCACCAGCGCCGCCGCACCCACCACCGCACCGCGGCGCACGACCGCCCGGTGCAGGACGATCGATCCCGATCCCACCAGCGCGCCGTCCTCGATCGTGCAGCACTCCATGTGCACCAGGTGGCCGACGACGCACTCGGCGCCGATGTGGGTGTGGAGCTCCGCGGTGGCGTGGATCACCGAGCCGTCCTGGATCGAGGTGCGGGCCCCGACCGTGATGCGCCCGTAGTCGCCCCTCAGCACCGCGGCCGGCCAGACGGTCGCCTCCGCCCCTATGTGCACGTCGCCGATGACGGTGGCGTCCGGGTGCACGAACGCGGTGGGGTCGATCCGGGGTTCGAGGTCGCCGAGGGCGTAGATGGCCATGGCCCGGACGCTACCAACGCCGCGCCCGGCCCCGGCCGGGCGGCTCCTAGACTGGCCGCCCCACTCCTCGGGAGGAGACTGCCGTGGCGCAGACGGCGACCACCCCCGGGCCCAACACGGTCCAGGAGCTGTTCGCGGCCCTCAGCTCCAACGTCGGGAAGGTGCTCGAAGGCAAGGACGACGCGGTCCGTCAGGCCCTCGTGTGCCTGCTCGCGGGCGGGCACCTCCTCATCGAGGACGTGCCGGGGGTCGGCAAGACGTCGCTCGCCAAGGCCCTGGCCCGCTCGGTCGAGGGCGGCACCTGGAGGCGCATCCAGTTCACCCCCGACCTCCTGCCGTCCGACGTGACGGGAGTGGCGGTGTGGGACCAGGGGCGATCGGAGTTCCGGTTCCGGCCGGGCGGTGTCTTCGCCAACGTCGTCCTCGCCGACGAGATCAACCGTGCCTCTCCCAAGACGCAGTCGGCGCTGCTCGAGGCGATGGAGGAGCACCACGTGAGCGTCGACGGCGTGACTCACCCGCTTCCCCGCCCCTTCATGGTGATCGCGACCCAGAACCCGATCGAGCTCCATGGGACCTTCCCCCTCCCCGAGGCACAGCTCGACCGGTTCCTGATGCGCATCACGCTCGGCTACCCCGACCGCGCCGCCGAGCACGCGATCCTCGAGTCGCACGGCGGTCACGACCTGGTCGACGCGCTCGAGGCCGTCGCCCACGCCGACCGGGTGCTCGACGCGAGGTCGCAGGTGGAGCGCGTCCACGTCGCCCCCAGCGTGCGGGAGTACCTGGTGGACCTGGCCGCGGCGACGCGCTCCCACCCCGACCTGGAGCTCGGCCTCAGCCCCCGCGGCACGCTGGGGCTCCAGCAGGCGGCCCGGGCCCTGGCCGCGGCGACCGGCCGCGACTACGTGGTCCCCGACGACGTGAAGCACCTCGCGCCCGCGGTCGTCCCCCACCGTCTCGTGCTCACCGCGGAGGCCCGCCTCTCGGGGGTCACCGCGTCCGGCGTGCTCGACGACGTCCTCGACGGGCTGCCCGTCCCCCTCGCCGCCGGCGGCGCCTGACGATGGGTCCGGCGGCCCCGCCCTCCGGCCGGCGGATCCGCGCCGGCTCCGGACGACGGAGGCCCACCCGGGGAACGGCACCGAGCACCGGCGCCCCGACCGGCACGGGATCCCCCGGATCCGGGCGCGTCGAGCTGACCCGCCGGGGGTGGGCGCTGCTCGGCGCGTCGGCCGGGCTGGCGGCGGCGGGTCGCACCCTCGGCGTGGTCGAGCTGTGGATCGTCGCCGTGGCGGCGATCGCCCTCGTCGTCGCCGCGGTCGGGTGGGCGCTCGGCCACCGCCCGGATCTCCGGCTCCGCCGGCACCTGCGACCGGCCCTGACGCACGTCGGCGAGGCGGCCCGGGCCGAGGTGCTCCTCGAGAACGTGGCGGCGCGCCCCACCGCGGAGCTCGACCTCGTCGAACCGATCGACGACGGCCGGAGCATCGTGCTTCCCTTCGGCACCCTTCCGCCCGGGGGGCGGGCCGGGAGCCACCACCCCCTTCCCACCGACCGCCGGGGGATCCTCCGCCTCGGCCCCGCCGTCGCGTCGTTCACCGATCCGTTCGGCCTCGTGGCCCGGTCCGCGCCGGTCGGGCCCGAGAGCGTGCTCGTGGTGGGGCCGCGGGTGCACGCCCTGGCGCCCCTGGCCCAGTCGACGGAGCTGCGACCGGGCGCCCGGCCACCCGCGCTCGCGGCGACGCTGCCCCCCGCGGGTGGCGAGTTCCGATCGCTGCGGGAGTACGCACCCGGCGACGACCTCCGGCTGGTGCACTGGGCCACCACGGCCCGCACCGGGGGGATCATGGTGCGCCAGGACCGGCCCGAGGACCAGGCCCTGGTGGCCGTCACCGTCGACGTCCGGCCCGGCGCGCACGACGCCGCGAGCTTCGAGCTCGCCTGCGAGGCCGTCGCCTCGGTCGCCGCCGCCGCGCGCTCCGGTGGGTGCGCGGTCCGGGCCCTCACCACCGCCGGCGACGAGCTGGCCCCCGGGCGCGACGCCCGCGGCGAGGCGCTGACGGCCCGGCTCGCGGCGCTGGTGCCGGGCGGCCCCGACCGGCCCGGTCGCCTGGCGGCCACCGCCGACGCGCTGCGCGGTGCCGCGCCGTGGGCGCGCCACGTGGTGGTGGCCGGGAGGCTCGACCCGGCGGAGGAGCAGGCGCTGGCCCGGATCGCCTCGGTTCCCGGCGCGCCGCGCTGGATCCTCGTGGCGACGCGCGGCGCGCCGTCCTCCCCCGCGGGGGCGGTGGTCGTCCACGCCGCGGACGGGCACTTCCCCACGTCCTGGGACCGGACCGTCGGAGGGGGGGTCGATCGATGACGGGTGGGCCGGCGACGGCGACACGGCCCGACGCGCGAGCCGCCGGCCGCCCCGGAACCGGCCGGGGTCAGCGTGCCCCGTGGCCCCCGCACCCCGGCCCGGTCGAGGACCGGCCCGGCGCCGCGCCCGCGCCGGTCGACGGGCCGGTGGCCGCCGCCGTCGCGGCCCTCAGCGCGGCCGCGGTCCTGAGCCTGGGCCGGGTGTTCACCGACGCCGGGTGGGTGGTGCCGCTCCTCGCCGCGGTGGGGGTACCCCACATCGCCGGCTACCTGGCCCGGCGCCGCGGCTGGTCGGAGCCGGCGGCGGTCGCTGCCGCGCTCGGGTCGCTGCTGGTCGTCGCGATCTGGGTGGTCGCGCCCGAGACGACGCGCGCCGGCGTACCGACCGGGAGCAGCTTCGACCGGCTCACCGACCTCCTGCACGACGGCGGCTGGGTGCTCCGTGACCATGCCGCGCCGGTCCCGCCGACGGCCGGCGTCCTGCTCCTGTGCATGGCCGGCGTCGGGCTGGCCGCGGTGCTCTCCGACGTCCTCGCCTTCCCGCTGCGCTCCGCCCTCGGCGCGGTGACCCCCGCTCTGGCTGTGTTCGTGGTGGCGTCGACGCTCACCACGAGCGGCCCCCGCGTGCCCGCCACCGTGGCGTTCGTGGGCGCCGCGGCCGCGTTCCTCGCCCTTCAGCACCGCCGGCTCCGCCCCGACCGCGGCCGGCGGGCCGCCACTACGACCATCCCCACCGCGACCTCCGCGGACGGGCGGGCGAGGCGCGTCCCCCGGTCCGCGAACGCGCTCGCCGCGGGCCTTCCCCTCGCCGTCGCCGCGGTGACCGCCGGCGTGCTCCTCGGGCCCCTGATGCCGGGAGCCCGGGGCGACCCGTGGCTCGACTACCGCTCCGGTGCGTCCGGGACGGCGACCGGCTACACGACCGTGAGCCCCCTCGTCGACATCAAGTCCCGCCTGCTGGGCATGTCCGACCGGGAGGTCATGACCGTCCGTTCGGAGCGCGCCGCCTACTGGCGGCTGGTCGCCCTCGACTCCTTCGACGGCGAGACCTGGACCCTCGACTCCGACACCCGGAAGGGACCGTCGGGAACGGGCGACCGTTACGGGTCCGGCGCCTTCCGCCAGGAGTACTCGGTCGGCCCGCTCGGCGGGCGGTGGGTCCCGGCCGCCGCCGACCCCGTCGCCGTGGAGGGGCTCACGGGCATCCGGGTCGTGCCGTCGTCGCGGACCCTGATCGCGCCGGAGTCCGTGTCGGGGCGCACCTACGTGGTGTGGTCGGAGCCGCCGCCGAGCCGTCCCACGGCGGCGCAGCGGGCCGCGACGGCCGAGCCCCCGCCTCGGGAGCTCCGCTCCCTGCTCGACCTGCCGGCGTCGTTCCCCGCCGACCTGCGCCGCCGGGCCCGGCGGATCGTGGCCGGCGCCGGCAACCCCTGGGAGGCGGCGGTCCGCCTCGAGGCGTTCTTCCTCGACGGCTCGTTCACCTACGACCTCTCGGTGCCGCCCGGCCACGGCGACAACGCCATCCGGGAGTTCCTCGAGGAGCGTCGGGGGTTCTGCGAGCAGTTCGCCGGCACCTACGCGGCGCTGGCCCGGGCCGCCGGGCTGCCGGCCCGCGTGGCCGTGGGCTTCACCCCCGGGCGGCGGTCGGGAGACCGCTTCCACGTCACCGACGGCAACGCCCACGCCTGGCCCGAGGTCTGGTTCGCGGGCCTGGGCTGGGTGCCCTTCGAACCCACGCCGGCCGGCGATGCGCCCGGCCAGCCCCCCGGCCCGCGCGGCGATCCACAACCGGCGGTCCCACCCGAGCCCTCCGCCACCACGACCACCACCACGACGCCCAGCACCGTCACGTCGTCCACACCGGCGGCGTCGACGCCCGGCGACCCGGGGGCGGGCGGCGGCTCCTCCGGCCCGTCGGGAGCGGCCCGCCGGCTGGCCCCCTGGGTCCTCGCCGCCGGCCTGCTGGTAGCGGCCGGCCTCTTCCGGAAGCGCGCCTCGGCGTGGTGGACCCGGCGCCGGAGGCGACGTGCGACCCTTCCCGCCGCGTCGGTGACGGGAGCCTGGTACGACGCCCTGGAAGGCCTGAGCGGGGCGGGCATGAAGGTCGGGAACTCCCTCACCCCCCTCGAGGCGGCGGCCGCGGTCCGGAGCCTGCCCTTGGCGCCGGCCGTGGCGGGCGCGGTGACGGAGCTCGCCCACCTGGTGACCGAGGCGTCGTTCTCGGCGCGCCCGGCTACGTCCGATGACGCGACCCGGGCCTGGTCGGCCGCCGACCGCGTCCGGGGCGGGCTCGGCCGGCGTCGCCGCCGTGGGGGACGCGGGCCCGTGGGCGCCTAGGCGTCGCCGCCCACCCGCGGCGTGCTTCACCTCCCCGGCCCCGGCCGGTGCAGCACGGCGGTCCGGACGTTCGACGGCTCAGCCGTCGTCGCGGCGCCAGCGCTCCCGGAAGCGTTCTCGGGACGAGCCCCAGAGGCGCTCGAGGCGACCCGACCGCAGCGAGCCCGTGAGGCTCTGCAGGCCCGCCCGGCCGATCTTGCGCACGTGGCGCTCCACCACCAGCAGGCAGGCCAGCATGACCAGGAACCCGGCCACGCCGAGCACGACGCTGCGGGTGAACGTGAACAGCAGGAGGGCCAGGCCGGCGAAGAACCCCACCGCCGACCACTTGATGATCCGTGCCGAGTGGCGGTAGATCGTCGTCTCCGAGACCTGCTGCGCCAGGTCGGGATCGGAGGCCCGGAGGTTGGCCTCGATCTCGCTGAGGATGCGCTGCTCGTGCTCGGAGAGGGGCATTCCGGGTCCGCGGCCTGTCTGCTCAGGCCCTGGTCTCGAGCCAGGGAGCGGCCAATTCCGTGGTGGCTTTCGTAGAGGGCTCGGGAAGTACGTCCCAGCGGGGGCGCCGGTCCGTCCTCCATTGTCGCGCAGCCCCCGGGGGCCCTCAACGCGACGCCTCGCCGAGGCCGCGGCCGTCGCGGCGGACCGGCGGGCACGACGGTCGACCCGCGGTCGATCGGCGGACATCCTCGCGGGCGAGATCACTTGCGCGAAAGCTTTCTTGGTCTTAGGCTCCCGCCGACCGCGCCGCCGCGCGAGCGCCGCCGGGCGCCGCCACCGGACGCGGGGGGAGCTGGGGAACGAACCGGAGGGGGTCCCGTGGCCACCGAAGAGACCTACGACGTCGTGATCATCGGCGCCGGGCACAACGGCACGACGACCGCGGCCTACCTGGCCAAGTCGGGCCTGAGCGTCCTGGTGCTCGAGGACCGGCCCGAGAGCGGCGGCGCCCAGGAGACGGTGGAGCCGATCGCCGGGATCCGCATCCAGCCCCACGCCATCGCCAACTACGGCGGCTCGGCCCCCGGGTGGGAGCAGCTCGAGCTGTGGCGCTACGGGTTCCGCATGGACTGGAACCCCAACGTGCCCGTCGAGCTCGACACCGACCGCTACATCTTCACCGGCGACGGCCTCTCGAAGGTCACCGAGGCCGACATGATGGGCTGGGCGAAGATGACCCTGATGCTGGCCGGGAACGACGCGTTCCGCGACCTAATGCGGGCGACGTTCTGGTGCCCGCCGCACCCCTACGGGACCGAGCTCGACGAGCACAACATCCCGTTCATGCAGGTCTACAAGAAGTACCAGCCCGATATGTGGACCCGCGAGCTGCTCGAGATGACCTTCTTCGACCTGATGGACGAGTACCTCGACACCGAGCCGTTCAAGGTCACCCAGGCCTACATCGCGCTCAGCTCCGGCGCCCACGGTCACTTCGAGGGTGTGGCGATCCCCGCCATGTGCAGCTCGGCGACGGTGATGCCGCCCGCGATCGCCAAGCCCGTCGCGGCCCGCGGCAACATGCACGGCTACTTCCACGCCCTCTACCGCTGCGCGGTCGCGAACGGTGCCACGTTCCGGACCTGCTCCCCCGTGGAGGAGATCATCATCAGCAACGGGCGGGCCCAGGGCGTGCGCCTGCGCGACGACGCCACCTGGGCCGCGAAGACGATCTGGGCCCGCAAGGCCGTCATCAGCGCCTGCCACATCAAGCCCACGTTCAACGACCTGATCGGCCCCCGCCACCTCGACGCCGGGTTCCTCCAGCGCATCAACGACCTGAGCATCAAGGGCGGCAGCCTCTACATGAGCCACTACCTCACCCGCGAGGAGTTCCGCTACCGCGAGAAGTACCGGCTCCCGCCGCCCAAGGACCAGTTCACCGGGGCGTTCTTCAACATGGGGTCCCGGGAGATCTACTTCAAGAACGTCGAGAACGTCCTCGGCCGACAGGCCAACCTCACCCTCGACCCGTCCGAGGCGATGTGGGGGATGGTCGCGGCGTCGCTCTACGACGAGACCAACCCGCAGTCGACCCGGCCCGGTCGCCACATCAACGGCCCGCTGTGGATGATGGTCCCGACGCCTCAGTACAACGTCGACGGCCTCGACGCCATGGACCGGGCCGGCGACAAGAAGACCTGGGACGAGTTCATGCGGGCCAGCCTGGGCTGCATCATCGAGAACCTCGACGACGACAACCTGGTGCGGATCATCAGCGACTCGCCCTACGAGCAGGAGCTGCGCAACACCGGGATGCTCGGCGGCTCGTGGTACGGGATCCGCTGCGACCGCGACCAGTGGTGGAACGAGCGCCCGCTGCCCGAGCTGGCCCGCTACCGGGTGCCGGGGATCGAGGGCCTCTACCTCGCCCACCAGTCGGCCGCGCACCCCGGCGGCCTGTGCCTGATGGCCGTCGGTTACAACCTGATGCACATGCTCATCGAGGACGAGGTCGCGGACCCCGGCGACTGGTGGTACGCGTCGCCGTGGTACGTGCCCGAGCCCGGCAAGCGGTCGGCCCACCGGTCCTGACCCGGAAGCGAGGAGCAGAGATGGTCAAGGAACTGGTCGGCCAGCCCCACCCGCAGAGCTTCTTCTCGGAGTTCCCCTCCGAGAGCGAGTGGGACGTCGTGGTGATCGGCGCGGGGCCCAACGGCCTCATCACCGCCAACTACCTGGCCAAGGCCGGGCTCAAGGTGGTGCTGGTGGAGCGCCGCTACGAGATCGGCGGGGGCCTCGCAACCGAGGAGATCCTCTTCCCCGGCTACTACACCAACATCCACGCCGTCTACCACATGATGGTCGACTTCATGCCGGTGCTGCGCGACTTCGACCTCGAGCGCCACGGCACGGTGTGGATCAAGCCCAACCACCAGACCGCGATGGTCTTCCCCGACGGGCAGTCGATCCTGCTGACCCGCATGATCGAGGACACCGTCGACTCGTGGCACCGCATCAGCAAGCCCGACGCGGTGAACTTCGGCCGGGTGATGCGCCGCTGGCGCAAGATCGCCCGGGAGATCGTCGCCCCCGCCACCTACATCCCGCCCCTCGCCCCGCTCGACATCATCGAGGCGATGGGCCGCACCGAACTGGGCGAGGAGATGCTCGAGCTCAGCGAGCGCAGCCCCCTCGACATCATCAGCGAGCACTTCACCGACGACCGCATCCGCGCCCTCCTGCTCTACGTCAGCTGCATGTGGGGCCTCGACCCCGAGGAGACGGGCGTCGGCTTCTTCGTGCCGCTCCTGATCGACCGGGCCATGAACAAGTGCTACTGCCAGGGCGGGTCGCACAAGCTGGCCTCGGGGCTGGCGCGCGAGTTCGTCAAGAACGGCGGGACGATCCTCGACTCCTCCCAGGTGAACAACATCGTGGTCGAGGACGGCGCCGTCACCGCGGTGGAGCTGTGGGAGGGCCGCACCCTCCACGCCAAGACGGTCGCGTCCAGCCTCGACCCCCAGACCACCTTCTCCGACCTCGTCGGGGCCGAGAACCTGCCCGGCGAGCTCAAGGAGGCGGTCGACCGCTGGGAGTGGGACAAGTGGAGCTACACCACCCTCCACGTGGCCTCCGAGGAGGCGCCCCGCTACGTGAGCCGCGAGACCGGCGTCGACCAGTCGTTCATGACCATCGTCGGCTTCGAGGGCACCGACCAGGTGATCGAGCACTGGCGCAACGTGGCCGCGGGCCGCCTCGACCTCGACGCGATGGGCGGCCACACCACCTGCCAGACGATCTTCGACCCCCACCTGAGCCGCTACCCGGGCCGGCAGGTGTCGTTCTTCCAGTCGCACGCCCCCTACGACATCGAGGGCGGCTGGGAGCGCCGCGCCCCGGAGGTGGCGGAGGCCATGCTCGCCAAGTGGCGCCGGGTGGCCCCCAACATGGCCGGCGACAACATCGTGATGACGGCCCAGGAGACCCCCGAGGACATCGAGATCCGCCTGCCCAACATGCGGCGGGGCTCGATCAAGCACGGCGATTACAACCCGCTCCAGCTCGGCTGCTTCCGGCCCAGCCAGGACTGCTCCAGCAGCGCGACGCCGATCGACGGCCTCTACGTGTGCGGCGCCTCCACCTACCCCGGCGGCCTGGTCATCGGCGGCCCGGGCTACCTCGCCGCCGGCCGCATCGCCGACGACATGGGCGTGGAGCGCTGGTGGAAGCCCACCGCCGAGATGGAGCGCTACACCGCCACCTACCTCGCCGGCGACGCCTGACGGACGTATCCCAGCATGTTGCGTTCGACCACACCACAGGGGGTCCGATCGCAACACGCTGGAGTGCGCACCCCGGCATGTTGCGTTCGACCACACCACAGGGGGTCCGATCGCAACATGCTCGGGATCGGGGTGGGCGATGAGGGACTCGAACCCCCGACCTCTGCCGTGTGAAGGCAGCGCTCTAACCATCTGAGCCAATCGCCCGGGACGGCCGATGATAGCCCCCGGCCCGGCGACGGTAACCTCCCTCGACCAGGATCGGCCGGCCCGGGAACCGCGGCCGGCAGTGGGAAGAGGGGGACGGGGATGACACCCACCGAGGAGCCCGACGGGCCCTGGAAGATGCCGCTGGCCGAGGCCATGACCACCCAGCGCGCGATCCGCCGGCTGCTCGCCGATCCGGTCGACGACGACCTCGTGCTGGACCTGCTCCGCCTGGCGACGCGGGCGCCGTCGGCCGAGAACCACCAGAACTGGGACTTCGTCGTGGTGCGAGACCCGGCCGTGAAGCACCAACTCGCCCGCCTGAACCGCCAGGCGTGGTCGGTGGCGAAGCGGATCGCCCGCCGCAAGGTCCGCAACGACTGGCGCATGGAGGGCGTGATCGACGCCATCCAGTTCCAGGCCGACCACTTCGAGGAGACCCCGGTGGTGATCGTCGCCTGCCTGCGGGGCATGCGCCTGTCGCGCCTGGTCCGCGTGGGCGCGGCCTCGTACTACGGCTCGATCTTCCCCGCCGTCCAGAACCTGCTCCTCGCGGCCCGGGCGGCCGGCCTGGGCGCCACCCTCACCACGATGCCGCTGTGGTCGACGGGCCTCGCCCGGCGCACGCTGGGCCTGCCCGCCGACGTCACGCCCTGTGCGGTCATACCGATCGGTTGGCCCCGAGGGCACCACGGCCCGACCACCCGGCGCCCGGTGGAGGAGGTCGTGCACCTCGACCGGTACGGGGAACGGGCCTTCCTCCCCCGCCACCACCACTGACGCCGACCACTGACGCCGAGCGTTCACGGCACCACCGGCCCCTCCGACGCCGCCGGTGCGCGACAATGGGCGGTGCGCCGGCTCCGTTCGCGCCTCCGGCCGGGTGTCACCCGCCCTCGGGCGCACCGATGGCGGCGTCGCGCCGCCGATCGGAGGAACCCGGTCAGCGTGTCGACATCCGGAGGGTTGGTTGCGGCATGATGGCTCGTTCCGCGAACGGGACCCGGACGATCGAGCGTCGGCATAGGTAGGTGAGGACGTGGCCAAGAAGGGTCGGGCACGCCGTTTCCGTGAGGCGCGGGCCCTCAAGCAGGGGTACGACGACGGCCTCTTCCCTGAGGGAGGAGGCACCCTCGCCGACCTCGAAGACGACTCACCGCGCGCCGAGGACGACGTCGACCTCGACGACGACGACCTCGACGACGACACGCCGTCGTGGGATCCCGACCTGAAGCCCGACGAGTAGGGCCGCCGGCCTGAGCCACCGCTCGGCGGCGGGGCGCCCCCAACCGCGCGGCCACCGCCCTCAGGCGTAGCGGGGGTCGGTCGCCTCGGGGTCGATGTCGAAGCGCCGGATCGCGTCGGCCACCGCCTCCGCCTTCAGGTCGCCCTGACGAGCCAGCGCCGCGAGGACCGCCACCACTATGTGGGGGGCGTCGACCTCGAAGTGGCGTCGCAGCGCGGTGCGGGTGTCGGACCAGCCGAACCCGTCGGTGCCCAGCGGGGTGAACGGAGCCGGCACGAAGCGCCCGACCTGCTCGGCGAGGCCCTTGATGTAGTCGGTGACGGCCACCACCGGACCCTCGCCCTCCCCCAGCTGCCCGGTGACGTAGGGGACCCGCGGCGACTCCGTCGGGTGCAGGCGGTTCCATCGTTCGGCCGACAGGGCGTCCTCGGCGAGGAGCTTGTAGCTGGTGGCGCTCCAGACCTCGGCGCCGACGTCGTACTCCTCGGCGAGGACGTCGCGGGCCTCCAGCGCCATGCGCAGCAGGGGCCCGCTGCCGAGTATGCGGGCGCGGCGGCTCCCGTTCCCCGCGTCGGGGGCCCCGACGTAGCGGTAGAGCCCCCGCACGATGCCGTCGTCGACGCCGTCGGGCTTCGGGGGCATCGGGTAGTTCTCGTTGTAGAGGGTGAGGTAGTAGAAGACCTCCTCCGGGTCGGGTCCGAACATCCGCCGGATGCCGTCGCGGATGATGACCCCCATCTCGTAGGCGAAGGCGGGGTCGTAGGCCCGGCAGTTCGGCACCGGCAGGGCGAGGATCTGGCTGTTGCCGTCGCAGTGCTGGAGCCCCTCGCCGGTGAGGGTGGTGCGCCCGGCGGTGGCCCCGAGCATGAAGCCGCGGCCGTGCTGGTCGCCGAAGGACCACACGAGGTCGCCGACGCGCTGGAAGCCGAACATCGAGTAGTAGATGAAGAACGGGATGACGGGGACGCCCCAGGTGGCGTACGCCGTGGCCGCGGCGGTGAAGCTGGCCATCGAGCCGGCCTCGGTGATGCCCTCCTCGAGGATCCGGCCTCCCCGGCCCTCCTGGTAGGAGAGGAGCAGGCTGGCGTCGACCGGCTCGTAGAGCTGGCCCCCCGGCGCGTAGATCTTGTACTCGCGGAAGAGGGCGTCGAGGCCGAAGGTACGGGCCTCGTCGGGGATGATCGGCACCACGTGGCGACCCACGGTCTCGTCGGCGAGGAGCTTGCGCAGCAGCCGGGCGAACGCCGTGGTGGTCGACGCCTGGACCTTGTCGCCGGTCCCGGCGAACAGGTCGTCGAAGACGGAGTCGGCCGGCATCCCGACGGGCCGGGCCCTCACCACCCGCTCCGGCAGGTAGCCGTCGAGGGCGCGGCGGCGCTCCTGGAGGTACCTCACCTCGGGCGAGTCGGGGCCGGGGTGGTGGTAGGGAGGGAGCTCGGCGCCCTCGAGGACGGAGTCGGGGATGTCGAGGTAGAGGCGGTCCCGGAAGGTCTTGAGCTCCTCCTCCGACATCTTCTTGAGCTGGTGGGTGGCGTTGCGGGCCTCGAAGTCGGGGCCGAGGGCCCAGCCCTTGATGGTCTGGGCCAGGATCACCGTGGGGCTGCCCTGGTGCTCGACGGCCGCCTTGTAGGCCGCGTACACCTTCCGGTAGTCGTGGCCGCCCCGGCGCAGGTGGCGGAGATCGTCGTCGGAGAGGTGCTCGACCATCTTGGCGAGGCGGGGATCGGGCCCGAAGAAGTGCTCCCGGATGTACGCCCCCGACTCCACCGCGAACTTCTGGAACTGCCCGTCGACGGTGGTGTTCATCTGGTTGAGCAGCACGCCGTCGACGTCGCGGGCGAGGAGCTCGTCCCACTCGCGACCCCACACGACCTTGATCACGTTCCAGCCCGCGCCCCGGAACAGGGCCTCGAGCTCCTGGATGATCTTCCCGTTCCCGCGAACGGGGCCGTCGAGCCGTTGCAGGTTGCAGTTCACGACGAAGATGAGGTTGTCGAGCTGCTCGCGCGCCGCGAGCGAGAGGCCGGCGAGCGACTCCGGTTCGTCCATCTCGCCGTCGCCGGCGAAGCACCACACCCGCGCCCCGCTGGTGTCGGCCATCTCGTTGTTGAGGAGGTACCGGTTGAAGCGGGCCTGGTAGACGGCGTTGATGAGGCCGAGGCCCATCGATACGGTCGGGAACTCCCAGAACCCCGACATGTGGCGGGGGTGCGGGTAGCTCGGCAGGCCGCCGCCCTCCACCTCGCGGCGGAAGCGGTCGAGCTGGTCCTCGGTGATGCGACCCTCGAGGTACGCGCGCGAGTAGATCCCCGGCGCGGCGTGACCCTGCATGAACACCTGGTCGCCGGCGCCGCCGTCGGACTTGCCGCGGAAGAAATGGTTGAAGCCGACCTCGTAGAGCGACGCTGCCGACGCGTAGGTGGCCAGGTGACCGCCCAGGCCGTCGAAGCGGCGGTTGGCCCGGGCCACCATCACCGCCGCGTTCCAGCGGATGATCGAGCGGATGCGGCGCTCCATGTCCTCGTCGCCGGGGAACCAGGGCTCCTGCTCCGGCGCGATCGTGTTGATGTACGGCGTGGAGACCATCGACGGCACGCCGACGCCCTGCTCGCGCGCCCGCTCCATCATGCGGGCGATGAGGTACCGGGCCCGCGCCTTGCCGGAGATGTCGATGACGGCCTGGAGCGAATCGAGCCACTCCGATGTCTCGACCTGATCGGTGTCGGGGATCTGCCGTACGAAGCCGTCGATGAACATGCTCGCCCTCCCGGGTGGCGCGAGAGCCGATGCTCCGAGCGTAGGCCCTCGGCGGGGGGGTCCCGGACGTCTACGGCGTGCCGCAGTCCTGGCGACGCACGCTCGAGGCACGCGGCCCCGGGCCGCTCCACAGGGTCGACGAGCCGGCCCGGTCGAACACGGCCCGGCAGCCCTGCTCCCGGCCCTCCACGCGACCCTGCTCGAGACCCTCGCGCCGGCCCTCGGCCCGGCCGTCGTCGAGCCCGGCGCGCCGGCCCTCCTCGAAGGCGTCGGTGCGGGCCCGGTCGATCTCCTCCTCGGTGTGGACCCGGCCCGTCACCGGCGCGAACCAATTCGAGCGCGTGCCCAGCACGACGACCGCGACGAGGACCAGGATGCCCACCACCGCGGCCCCGACGAGCAGCGACCTCCTCCGGCCACCCGGCTCACGGCCGCCCGCCGCCGGCTCCTCGTCACGCGGGCGCCGTATCCGGGCCTGGAGCTCGTCGATGGAGATCCGCTCGGGCCCGGGACCGGGAGCCGGGCGCTCCCGCTCCACCGCGGCCTCCGTCTCCCCCGACGCCCCCGCCCCGGTCGCGGGCTCCGGCGCCTCGGGCTCGGGTGCCGCGGGTTGCGGCGCCTCGGGTTGCGGCGCCTCGGGTTGCGGCGCCACGGGCGCCCACCATGGCACCGCGGGGCCCGGCGCCCGGCCGGCAGCGCCCGCAGCCTCGTGACGGGCCTCCGCAGGCGCCCGGGGGCCCTCGTCGACCCACCCGGCGACGGGGACCGGCGCCGGTACCGTCCCGGACGGCGGGTCGTCGACCACCTCGGGCGCCACCGGCCCGTATTCGCCGCCGGGGAAGAACTCGACCGACCGCCGGACCCGGGGCCGCGGGGGCTCCCCCGCCCGCCCCTCACCCGATGCGGAAGTCGTCACCGTGCCGACCGTGCCGGTCTCCATGTCTCCGCCCTCCTCGCTGGCCGACCGGAACCGTCCCCGGGCCGCACCGCCGGGGCCGGAACCGCCGGCCGTCCTACGACCGGGCCGTGCCCGCTCCGGGCCCCCCGTCCGCGGCGCCCGGCGCAGCGGGCGCCAGCGAGGAGCGCGGGGCGGAACGGGCGCCGGAGGCTCCTCCCGCCCGGTACCCCCCCCGTCGGGGCCCGGGCCCGGCGGGGTACGGCCGGTGCCCCCACGCGCCGGTGCACCGCAGCCCGGCTTCAGGCAGGTCTCGGCCGTGTTCCAGCACCCGGCGTGGTACAGCGCGCCGCACCGCGGGCAACGCGCGGCCGAACCGCTCACGAGCCGCGCACCGCAGCCCTCGCAGATCAGATCCGGATCGACGTCGACGGGCCACCTGTCCACCTGGGGCCTCCTGCTCGCATCGGGCACGCCGCCGCGGTGCGGTCGATCGGTCGACCGACTGGCCCTCACGATTGATCGGCCCGGTGCGGCGACCACTTGAGGACTCCGGTGCCGGACCGCAGGCCGGTCCGGGGTGGGCGGTAGAGGATTCGAACCTCTGGCCCCTTCCGCGTCAAGGAAGTGCTCTACCCCTGAGCTAACCGCCCGGTGAGGGGCGGATCGTATCAGCCGCCCGTGTCAGCACCCCCACGCCCCGGGGTGTGGCCGGTCACTCGGCCGCGATGGCGTCGAGCACGTCGAGGCGGGCTGCCCGCCAGGCGGGCAGGATCGACGCCACAACCCCCACCACCACCGCGAAAGCCGCGAACACCGCCAGGAAC
>Ga0226835_1000803_pt1 | contig 24798 bp, 17 predicted proteins | sample LAC_MetaG_1_FD_163627 | JGI IMG/M metagenome (GOLD analysis project Ga0226835, IMG submission 163627) | Anaerobic ammonium oxidizing microbial communities from anammox membrane bioreactor (MBR) in UC Berkley, California, United States -... | ecosystem: Engineered > Bioreactor > Anaerobic >...
TGCTGGACGGCGACGGCACGGTGATCGCCCGCCTGCCCGACCCGGACGAGACCGTCGGGCGCAACCTGCGCAACGTCCCCGGGATTGCCGGCATGCTTGCCCAGCAGTCCGGCACCCGGCGGGACATCAGCAAGGATGGCACGGAAAAAATCTACGGCTTTGTGCCGATCGCCGGCACCGGCTGGCTGGCGGTGACCAGCCTGCCGATCGAGCACCTGGCGGCGGAGGTTGCGGAAGTCTCGGCGGAGCATGCGGCCCTGATCGCGGTGGTGCTGATACTCATGACGTTTCTGGCGCTGCGGCTGGCGGAACGCATCGAACGTCCGATCGAACGCATCGCGGCGGCCGCCCGCCGCATTCAGCAGGGCGAGGGAGGAACGCGGCTCCCTGTCGATGGGGCCGAGGAAATCGCGGCGGTCGCCACGCAGATCAACGGCATGCTCGACACGCTTGCGGAAAACCGGCGCACGCTGGAAGCGCATGAAGCGCGGCTGAGCTCGATTTTCTCGGCGCTGGGCGAAGGCGTGCTTCTCGTCGAGGACGGAGGCCATATCGTGCATGCCAACGCCGCGGCGGAGCGCATTCTCGGCCGCCGGCCGGAAGGGCTGGCGGGCGCCGACGTCAGGGCCTTGTTGCGACACGCCTTTGGCGAGGACGGCGCGGCTTTCGCGGAGGACGCTTTCCCCGTTCTTCGCGCGCTGCGTGAAGGCAGGCAACTGCGCGACTGCGTGATCGGCCTCTACGGCGAGGATGCGACGCCCATCTGGCTCTCCGCCAATGTCGAGCCGATCTCCCGCTCCGATGCGGGAGGGCTGCCGTTGTCCGTCGTTTCCTTCGCCGACATCACCGCGCGGATGCGCGATGCGCAGCGCATCCGGAATCTGGCCGACACGCTCGAGCAGCGGGTGGCCGAGCGGACGGCCGATCTGGAACGCGCCAACGCCGAACTCGAGGCGTTCTCCTACAGCGTGTCGCACGACTTGCGCGCCCCCTTGCGTGCGCTGAATGGCTACGCGCAGATACTCGGCGGCGAGGCGGGCGACGGGCTGAAGCCGGAGTACCGAGCCATGCTGGGGCGCATCGGACACAACGCGGTGCGGATGGGAGAGCTGATCGACGACCTCCTGCAGTTCTCGCGCCTCGGTCGCGAAGAGCTGCGGCGCGGCCCGGTGCGGCTGACGGAGCTGGCGCAGGCCGTCGTCGATGAATTGCATGAGCAGTATCCGGCCGCATCCGTCAGGATCGGTCCGCTGCCGGTCGTGGACGGCGACCTGGCGATGCTGCGCCAGGCCCTGGTCAACCTCGTCGGCAATGCCTTGAAGTTCTCGACCAAGCGAAGCGACGCGGCGGTGGAAGTGGATGTCGAACAGCGCAATGGAGAGCCGGTGGTGTTCGTCCGGGACAATGGTGCCGGGTTCGACATGCAGTACGCGGGAAAGCTGTTCGGCGTCTTCCAGCGCATGCACAAGGAGTCGGAATTTCCCGGCACCGGAGTCGGCCTGGCCATCGTCAAGCGCGTCATAGAGCGGCATGGCGGACGGGTCTGGGCCGAGTCGATGCCAGGCCAGGGCGCGACCTTCTTTTTCACGCTGCCGGCGAATCGCTGACCGCCGGAGTTTGCCGGGCGCGCTGCGCCTGATCAGCAAGCCAGGCGCCAACAGTGCCGGCACCCGGCGTCTCCGATACGGCCCTCTGCTGTTTCATGCCTCATTGAAAACCGCCCGCCATAGCGTTTCAACGCTATCGGTCTCGGTGGCGAGCGTCTCGCGCGCGACACGGGCGTAGCGCGCGTCGTTCAGGCGCAGGCCGTGCTGCAGCTTGCGGTAGCTGCGGTAGGCCTCTCGCACGCGCTCGGCGAGATCCGCCGGGATCAGGCCGAGGCCGGCGGCGATCCTCAGCAGCGCCAGGTTGCCGAGGTTGCCGGTCAGCTCGGCGTGGGCGTGCGCGTGGCCGAGCACGAGGTACTGCACGGCGAACTCGACGTCGATGAGGCCGCCGCGGTCGTGCTTGATGTCGAAGAGCGCACTCCGGTTGGCGTGGGCGTCGGCCATCTTCTGCCGCATGGCGAGGACTTCGCGCTTCAGCGCCGCGAGGTCGCGCGGCTGGCGCAGCACGGCGATGCGGATGGCCTCGAACTGGCGGCCGATGTCCGCGTCGCCGGCGCAGAAGCGCGCCCGCGTCAGCGCCTGGTGCTCCCACACCCAGGCCGATTCCAGCTGGTACTGGCGGAAGGCCTCGACGGAACTCACCAGCAGGCCGGACTCGCCGTTGGGGCGCAGGCGCAGGTCGGTCTGGAACAGGATGCCGGCCGGTGTCGTGCTGGAGATCCAGCTGTTGAGCCGGGTGGCCAGTCGCGCGTAGATCTCCGGCGCGTCCGGATGATCGTCGTCGTAGAGGAAGATGATGTCGAGGTCGGAGGCATAGCCGAGTTCCTTGCCGCCCAGCTTGCCGTAGGCGACGACGGCGAAGGCCGGCGCGTCGCGGTGGCGCTTCGGCAGCTTGCGCCAGACCATGCGCAGGGACAGGTCGAGCAGGATGTCGGCCAGCTCGGAGAGGTGGTCGGCGAGTTTCTCCAGCGGCAGCAGGCCGGCGAGGTCCTGCAGCAGCAGGCGGAACACCTGGGCGTGGTGGGCCTCGCGCATCATGTCCATCTGCCGCTCGGTGTCCGGCTCGTGCTCGTCGAGGTCGCGCGCGAGCTGGGTGCGGAAGGCGGCCCAGTCGGGCGCCGCCTCGAGCAGGCGCGCGTCGAGCAGTTCGTCGAGCAGCACCGGATGCTGCGTCAGATAGCTCGCCGCCCAGCTCGAGGCGCCGGCCAGCCGCGCCACCTTCTGCAGCGCCTGCGGGTACTGCTGCAGCAAGGCCAGGTAGGCGCCGCGCTTGCTGATCGCCTCGAGCAGGTCGAGGCCGCGCGCCAGCGTGGCGTCCGGATTGGGCGTTTGCGCCGCCGCCTCGATCAGGCGCGGCACAAGGGCGTCGAAGCGCTCGCGGATGCCCGTCGGCATTTGCTGGTAGCGGCTGCCGTTGCGCAGGGCGGCCAGGCGCTGCGCGCCGGCGACGGCCTCGCCATAGCCCAGCCGTTCCAGTTCCTGCGCCGCCCCCTGCGTGTTTTCGGCGTCTTCGCAGCCCTGCCAGACGGCGGCGAGGTCGTGGCCCTGGCGGTTGGGGTCGGCGAAGACCGCCTCGAAGTGGCGGCTGACGTTGGCGCGGTGGTCGTCGAGTTCCTCCAGCAGGGCCTCGTATTCGCCGAAACCCATGCCGCCCGCGACGCGCGCCTGGTCGCCGGAGTCGCCCGGCAGGGTGTGCGTCTGGGCGTCGTCGAGGTACTGCAGGCGGTGCTCGAGATTGCGCAGGAAGCGGTAGGCGGCGGCCAGTTCGCGCGCGGCGGCGGCGTCGAGCAGGCCGCGCTCGGCGAGCAGCGCCAGCACCTGCAGCGTCGGGCGGATCTGCAGGGCCTTGTCGCGGCCGCCGCGGATCAGCTGGAAGACCTGGGCGACGAATTCGATCTCGCGGATGCCGCCCGGCCCGAGCTTGATGTTGTCGGCCATGTCCTTGCGCGCCACCTCGCGGCGGATCTGCGCGTGCAGTTCGCGCATGGCGTTGATGGCGCCGTAGTCGAGGTACTTGCGGAAGACGAAGGGGCGCGCCAGGGCGGCGAGCTCGCCGCCGCGCGCGCCGGTGAGCGGCCGCGCCTTGATCCAGGCGTAGCGCTCCCACTCGCGGCCCTGGGTGACGAAGTAGTTCTCCAGCATGTCGAAGCTCGCCACCAGCGGGCCGGAGTCGCCGTTGGGGCGCAGGCGCATGTCGACGCGGAAGACCTGGCCGTCGCCGGTGATCTCGGAGAGCGCGCCGATCAGCTGCCGCCCCAGGCGCGTGAAGAAGTCGAAATTGGACAGCCGCTGGCCCGTGCCGTCGGTCTCGCCGTCCTCCGGGTAGACGAAGACCAGGTCGATGTCGGAGGAGGCGTTCAGCTCGCGCCCGCCCAGCTTGCCCATGCCGACGACGATCAGCTCCTGCGCGCAGCCGTCCTCGGAGCGCGGCGTGCCGTGGCGGGCGGCCAGCGCGGCGCCGAGCATGCCGGCGGCGTGGCCCACCGCCACGTCGGCCAGCGTGGTCATGGTCTCGGTGACCTCGGCGAGGTCGGCCAGGCCGGCCAGGTCGCGCGCCACGAGGCGCGCCATGACGCGCGCGCGCAGGCGGCGCAGGCCGGGGCGCAGCGTCGCCTCATCCGCCGCCTCGTCGGCGAGGAAATCGCGCATGGCCTGCGCGCTCCAGGGGGCATGCAGGCCGTCGCGCAGGGCGTCGCCGATTTCCGGGCGGCTTTCGACGAGGCGCGCCAGGAAGCGGGACAGGGGCAGGGCGCGCTCGAGCAGGGCGGCGTTGTCGGTCGACGAGGGCATTGGTGCGTTATATGGATGTTATTACGGGTAGAATCCGCTATCGCAGAAGGGCTTCAGCCACGATTGTAACGTGACGGGATGCCCGGACCATCGATGCAAGACAACACGACCCCGACCTCCGCAGCGGCCCGTCCGGGCCTGGCCAGCCGCCTGATCCGCCTGGCGCGCCTCGCCTGGCTGCCGGTGTGGCTGCGCCGCACGCTGGCCGGGCTGTTCTGGCTCGGCTACTTCGGCTTTGCCCTGATCATCCTGGTGCTGCGCTATTCGGTGCTGCCCAACATCGAGCACTATCGCGAGGACATCCAGAACGGCATCTCGCAGGCGGCCGGGCTGCCCGTCACCATCCAGCGCATCGACACCCACTGGCAGGGGCTGCGGCCGCACCTCTCGCTGCGCGGCTTCAGCATCCATGACGCCGCCGGCCGGCCGGGACTGACTTTCGACACGGTCGAGACCGAGCTGTCGTGGGCCTCGCTCTGGCACTGGCAGCTGCGGCTGCACCGGCTCGAGGTCGAGGCGCCGACCCTGCACATCCGCCGCGAGCAAAGCGGCCGCATCTTCATCGCCGGCATCCAGCTCAACACCGAGGCGAGCGGCAGCGATTTCTCCGACTGGCTGCTGGCGCAGGAGAAGATCGTCGTGCGCAACGCCACCATCCGCTGGGAGGACGCGCTGCGCGCGGCGCCGCCGCTGGAGCTCAGGCAGCTCGATTTCGTCCTGCAGAACAGCGGCAGCCGGCATCGCTTCGCCCTCGCCGCGCAGCCGCCGCGCGAGCTGGCGGCCCGCCTCGACGTGCGCGGCGATTTCCGCGGCGAGGACCTGAATCGCCTCGAGGCGTGGCGGGGCGAGGCGTATGCCGAGCTGGATTACGCCGACCTCGCCGGCTGGCGCGCCTGGGTGGACTATCCGCTCGACCTGCCGCAGGGCGCCGGCGGCTTACGGCTGTGGCTGGGCTTTGCCGGCAAGAAGCTGAACACCCTGACCGCCGACATCGCCCTGCGCGACGTCAGGCTGCGCCTGGGGCGCGAATTGCCCATGCTCGACCTCGCCCACCTCAACGGCCGCCTCGCCGGCCGCCTCGCCGAGAACGGTTTTGCGGTGTCCTCGCGCAAGCTGGCGCTGGCGACCCGCGAGGGCATCGTGCTGGCGCCGACGGACTTCAGCCTGATGTGGACGCCGGCGGTCGGCAAGGAGGCCGCCCACGGCGACATGTCCGCCAATGGCCTCGACCTCGATGTGCTGAGCCGCCTGGCAGGCTTTCTCCCGCTCGACGCCGGCACGCGCAGGACGCTGGCCGATTACGCGCCGCGCGGACGCATCTTCGACCTCAAGCTCGGCTGGAAAGGCGAGGCCGGCGCCCTCGCCGCCTTCAATTTGCGCGCCCGCTTCGAGGCCCTCGGCTTGCGCGCGCAGGGCTATTTTCCCGGCTTCATCGGCCTGACCGGCAGCATCGAGGGCAACGAGAAGGGCGGGCTGGTCAGCCTGGACAGCCGCCACGCCGCCCTGGAACTGCCGACGGTGTTCGCCGATCCCACGCTGGAATTCCAGCAGCTGAACGCCAAGGCGAGCTGGTCGATGTCCGACGGCCGCATCGAGGTGCAGCTGCAGAATCTCGCCTTCGACAACCAGGACGCCGCCGGCGGCGCCTCGGGCCGCTACCGCAGCAGTCTCGACGGTCCCGGCGAGATCGACATCACGGCGCGCCTCTCCCGTGCCGACGGGGCGGCGGTGTGGCGCTACATGCCGCTGGTGGTGAATCGCGATGTGCGCGACTGGCTGCGCGCTTCCATCAGCGGCGGCCGCGCCGACGACGCCCGGCTGCGCCTGAAGGGCGACCTGAAGGAGTTTCCCTTCGCCGACGGCGGCAAGGGGGTCTTCCAGGTCACGGCGAAGATCGCCGGCGCCAGCCTGCGCTACGCGCCGGACTGGCCCGGCATCGAGAACATCGACGGCGACCTGCTCTTCGAGGGCAAGCGCATGCTGATCCGCGCCAGCAAGGGCAGCATCTACGGCGTCGCGCTCAGCGGCGTGAGCGCCGAGATCCCCGACCTGGAGGCGCCGGAGGAGATCATCAGCATCGCCGGCCGCGCCGCCGGAGCAACGGCCGACTTCCTGCGCTTCATCGAGGCGAGCCCGGTCTCGGCGCAGATCGACCGCTTCACCGAGGGCATGCGCGCCGCGGGCAGCGGCGCGCTGGCGCTCAAGCTCACCATTCCCCTGCGCAAGGTGGCCAATACCCTGATCGAAGGGGAATACCAGTTCCTGCGCAACGAGCTGACCGTCGACAGCGACCTGCCGCCCTTGACGGAGGTGAACGGGCGGCTGCAATTCACCGGCGGCAGCGTCGGCATGAAGGATGCGCGGGCGCAACTGCTCGGCTCGCCGCTGGTCATCAACGCCGCCACGCGCGGCGACGGCGCGGTGGCCATCAATGCCCAGGGCAGCCTCAACATCGCCAACATGCGCAAGACGATGGACCACCGCCTGCTCGAGCACCTGTCCGGCAGCGCCGCCTGGCGCGGCAGCGTGACGGTGAAGAACCGCAATGCGGATGTGAAACTGGAGTCGAGCCTGGAGGGCATCGCTTCCAGCCTGCCCGAGCCGTTCAACAAGACCTCGTCGGAGACGCTGCCCTTGCGCTTCGAGCGCAGCGCGGTCGCCGCAACGGACGCCGTCCGCGACCAGTTGCGCATCAGCCTCGGCAACGGGCTGTCGGCCCATTTGCTGCGCCGGCACGAAAAGGACAGGACGGTGGTGGAGCGCGGCGTCATCGGCATCGGCGAAACGCCGCCGCTGCCGGAAAGGGGGGTTCTGCTGGCGGCCAGCGTGCCGGCCTTCAACGTGGATTTCTGGCGCCACCTGTTTGCCGCCGGCGGCAACGGCAACGGTGGCGGGGCCGGCCATCCGGTAACCCAGCTGAGCCTGAAGACGGCCGAACTGACCGCCTTCGACCGCCCTTTCCATGACATGACCCTGAAGGCGGCGCTCATCGACGACACCTGGCAGGCGCAGGTGGCGAGCCGCGACGTGACCGGCGAGTTCAGCTGGAAGGCCGACGAGCGCGGCCGGCTGCGCGCACGCCTGAAGCAGCTTACCCTGAACGAGACGCGTCCCGGCCATTCGCTGGTGGCGGAGGAGCCGTTGCGCGAGCTGCCGGGCCTCGACATCGTGGCGGACAATTTCACGCTGCGCGGCCGCAAGCTGGGCAAGCTGGAGCTGGCGGCAACCAACGAGGGCAACGCCTGGAAGATGGACCGGCTGGCCATCAGCAGTCCCGACGGCACGCTGGTGTCCGACGGCCTCTGGCGCGGCGGCGGCACGCAGCTCAACTTCAAGCTCGACGTCGCCGACATCGGCCGGATGCTGGAGCGCCTGGGCTATGCCGATGCCGTCAAGCGCGGCACGGCGAAGCTGGAGGGAAAGGTCTCCTGGGCCGGCACGCCCACCCAGGTCGACTTCGCCTCGCTCGACGGCACCCTCAAGGCGGAAGCCGCGAACGGCCAGTTCAACAAGCTGGACCCGGGCGTCGGGCGCCTGCTCGGCATCCTCAGCCTGCAGTCCCTGCCGCGGCGCATCACCCTGGATTTCCGCGACATCTTCAGCGAAGGCTTCGCCTTCGATGCCATCACCGGCAGCGCCAGCGCCGTGCATGGCGTGTTGACGACGCAGGACCTGCAGATCCAGGGCCCGTCGGCGAAGATCTTCATGAAGGGCATGGTGAGCATTCCGGCCGAGACGCAGACCCTGCGCGTGCGCATCGAGCCGGCGCTGGGCGAGACGCTGGCGGTCGGCGCCATGATCGCCAACCCGGCCGTCGGCGCCGCCGCCTGGGTGGCGCAGAAGATCCTCAAGGACCCCTTCGGCCAGATGTTCGCCTTCGAGTACGCCATCAGCGGCAGCTGGAGCGATCCCAAGGTGGAGAAGCTGCAGCAGCAGGCGGCCACGAAAAAGGAGGAAACCGCGCAATGACGCCGACCCGCATCGCCGCCGTGCAGATGGTGTCCGGACCGGACATCGCGCAGAACCTGCGCGAGGCGGAACGCCTGGTGGCCGAGGCGGCCGGCCGCGGCGCGCGGCTGGTGGCGCTGCCGGAGTACTTCCCGCTGATCTCCGGCAACGAGGCCGACAAGGTGCGTGCCCGCGAGCAGGACGGTGCCGGCCCCCTGCAGGACTTTCTGCGCGAGACGGCGCTGCGGCATCGGGTCTGGCTGGTCGGCGGCTCGATTCCGCTCGAGGCCGCGGTGCCGGAAAAGGTGCGCAACAGCTGCCTGGTGTTCGACGCCGCGGGGCGGCGCGTGGCGCGCTACGACAAGATCCACCTGTTCGGCTTCCGTCGCGGAACCGAACAGTACGACGAGAGTCGGACCATCGAAGCCGGCGGTTCCGTGGTCGCCTTCGATTCCCCGTTCGGCCGCGTGGGCTTGTCGATCTGCTACGACCTGCGCTTTCCCGAGCTGTACCGCGCCATGGGGACGGTGGACCTGCTGGTGGTGCCGGCGGCCTTTACCCACACCACGGGCCAGGCGCACTGGGAGCTGTTGCTGCGCGCGCGAGCGGTGGAGAACCTCTGCTACGTGCTGGCCGCGGCCCAGGGCGGCACCCATCCGAGCGGACGGCGCACCTGGGGCGACAGCATGGTGGTCGACCCCTGGGGGGCGGTGCTCGAGCGCCTGCCCGAAGGGCCGGGCGTGGTGTCGGCCGAGATGGATACGTCACGCATCGCCGAGCTGCGCGCCAGCCTGCCGGCGCTGGAACACCGCAGGTTTTTTTGAACAACCCAAACCGCTTTCAACACAGAGGACACAGAGGCACGGAGGATACAGAGAAAAGCAGAAGCCAAGCGGTGAAGTACTCTGTGCTCTCTGTGTTGAAAGCGTTTAGCCTTTCTTCCGACAATATGACTGCTCCCGTGAATCCCCTCGCCACCGCCGAATCCCGCCTGCTGGCGCCCTTCGATCTGTCGCCGCGCCAGCTCGAGGCCGTCTTCGGCGAGTTGTACCGCCACCGGCTCGATTTCGCCGACCTGTATTTCCAGTACAGCCGCTCCGAGGCCTGGAGCCTGGAGGAGGGCATCGTCAAGTCGGGCAGCTTCAACATCGAGAGCGGCGTCGGCGTGCGCGCCATCTCGGGCGAGAAGACCGCCTTTGCCTATTCGGATGAAATCTCCCTGCCGGCGCTGAAGTCGGCGGCGCAGGCCACGCGCGCCATCGCCGCGCGGGGGGGGCAGGCGCGGGCGCCGCTGCTCGCCGGCAGGCCGGCGCCGCCGCTCTACGGCGCCGCCGATCCGCTCGCCTCGCTGCCGGATACGGAGAAGGTGAAGCTGCTGGAGCGGCTGGAGGGCTTCGCCCGCGCCGAGGATTCCCGCGTCGTCGAGGTGATGGCGCACATCGCCGGCGTGTACGAAGTGGTGCTGGTCGCCCGCGCCGACGGCCATCTCGCCGCCGACGTGCGTCCGCTGGTGCGCGTCTCCGTCACGGTGATCATGCAGGAGCAGGGACGGCGCGAGCAGGGCTCTGCGGGCGGCGGCGGCCGCTATGACTACGGATATTTTTCCGACGCCGTGCTGCGCGAGTATGCGAAGCAGGCGGTGCACCAGGCACGCGTCAACCTCGCCGCGCGCCCCGCCCCGGCCGGCGAGATGACGGTGGTGCTGGGCAGCGGCTGGCCCGGCATCCTGCTGCACGAGGCGATCGGCCACGGCCTCGAGGGCGACTTCAACCGCAAGGGCAGCTCGGCCTTCGCCGGGCGCATCGGCGAGCGCGTCGCCGCGCCCGGCGTGACGGTGATCGACGACGGCACGATTCCCGACCGGCGCGGCTCGCTGTCGGTCGACGACGAGGGCAACCCGACGCAGCGCACCGTGCTGATCGAGGACGGCATCCTCGTCGGCTACCTGCAGGATTCCCTCAACGCGCGACTGATGGGCGTGCCGGTCACCGGCAACGGCCGGCGCGAGTCCTTCGCCCACCTGCCGCTGCCGCGCATGACCAACACCTGCATGCTCAACGGCGAGCGCGACCCGCGGGAGATCATCGCCTCGGTGAAGAAGGGCCTCTACGCCGCCAATTTCGGCGGCGGCCAGGTCGACATCACCAGCGGCAAGTTCGTCTTCTCCGCCGCCGAGGCCTATCTCATCGAGGACGGCCGCATCACCCATCCGGTGAAGGGGGCGACGCTGATCGGCAACGGCCCCGACGCCCTGACGCGCGTTTCCATGATCGGCAACGACCTGGCGCTGGATCCCGGCGTCGGCACCTGCGGCAAGGAAGGCCAGAGCGTGCCGGTCGGGGTGGGGCAGCCGACCTTGCGCATCGACGGGCTGACCGTCGGCGGCACCGGCTGAAGGCGATTCGCGGGCGCGGCTCGCCTTGCGTTAAAATGCATATTTGCAACACCGTCCGGCAGAACGCATGAATACCCCGAGCAAGAGCAAGCCCACCATCGCCTCCGTCAGCCCCGGCCCGAAAGGCGGGCTGGCCTATCCGCGCGCCGTCACCGACGACGTGCGCATTCGCCACATCCACGAGGTGGCGCCGCCCTCGCATCTGCTGCGCGAGTTCCCGCCGACGCCGAAGGCGGTCGAGACTGCCTTCGCCGCGCGCCAGGCCATCCACCGCATCCTGCACGGCGCCGACGACCGCCTGCTGGTGGTGATCGGCCCCTGCTCGGTGCATGACTTCGACGCCGCCATCGAGTACGCCACGCGCCTGAAGGCCGAGGCGGACCGTCTGGCCGAGGACCTGCTGGTGGTGATGCGCGTCTACTTCGAGAAGCCGCGCACCACCGTGGGTTGGAAGGGGCTGATCAACGATCCGCGCATGGACGGCAGCTTCAAGATCAACGAAGGGCTGCGCATTGCCCGCCACCTGCTGGTCGACCTCAACGAGATGGGCCTGCCCGCCGCCACCGAGTTCCTCGACATGATCACGCCGCAGTACATCGCCGACCTGGTCAGCTGGGGCGCCATCGGCGCGCGCACCACAGAATCGCAGGTGCATCGCGAGCTGGCCTCCGGCCTGTCCTGTCCGGTCGGCTTCAAGAACGGCACCGACGGCAACATCAGGATCGCGGTGGATGCCATCCGCACCTCGCAGCAGCCGCACCATTTCCTCTCGGTGACCAAGGCTGGCCACTCCGCCATCGTGTCCACCAACGGCAACGAGGACTGCCACGTCATCCTGCGCGGCGGCAGGGAGCCGAACTACGACGCCGCCAGCGTCGACCGCGCCTGCAAGGATCTGGGCGCGGCGGGGCTGGCCGCCCGCGTCATGGTCGACTTCTCGCACGGCAACAGCCGCAAGGATTTCAAGCGCCAGATGGACGCCGCGCGCGACGTTGCCGCCCAGCTCGCCGCCGGCGAGGACCGCGTCTTCGGCGTGATGGTGGAATCGCACCTCAAGGAAGGCCGCCAGGACCTGGTGCCGGGCAAGCCGCTCGAATACGGCAAGAGCGTCACCGACGCCTGCCTCGGCTGGGAGGATTCCGTCGCGCTGCTCGATCTGCTGGCCCAGGCGGTGCGCGACCGCCGCGTCGCCTTGCTGGACAAAGAGTGAGCGAGCGCTTTCCCGGACTGGCCTTTCTCGGCGATGCGTCGGTGTTTGCCGATCGCATCCTCGAAATCATCGAGCACATCCGCCTCTTCGAGGACTTCGAGCGGGAGGAGATTCGCCGCCTGGCGGCCGGCCTGCGCTGCTACCGCGCGCCGGCCGGCGCCACCCTGATTCGCGAGGGCGACAGCGGCGACTTCATGGTGTTCCTGCTCGACGGCAAGTGCGAGATCGTCAAGAGCGATCCGGGCGGGCTGCCCCAGCGCATCAGCGTGGCCGGGCCCGGCAAGATCCTCGGCGAGATGTCGATGATCGACGGCGAGCCGCGCTTCGCCTCCTGCATCGCGCTGGAAGACACGCTGTTCGCCATGATCGACCGCGACGGCCTGTCGCGCATCATCGCCGACGATCCCCGCTTCGGCATCAAGATCCTGCTCGAGCTGGTGCTGCTGCTCTCGCAGCGCCTGCGGGCGACCAGCAGCAAGCTGGTACAGGGCACCGGCGAGGAAATCTAGCCTCGCGCGCGGTCTTTCTGCCAGAGCACGTCGCCGCGCCCGGCGGCTCGGTTCAGGCTGCGCCCCAGCACGAAGAGCAGGTCGGACAGGCGGTTGACGTACTGCCGGCCGGTCCCGCTGATGCTTTCCGTGGCCGCGACGGCGACCAGCCGGCGCTCGGCGCGCCGGCACACGGCACGGGCGAGATGGGCGAGCGCGGCAGCGCGCGTGCCGCCGGGCAGGAGGAATTCCTTGAGGGGGCCGAGCGGCGCGTTGAAATGGTCGATGGCGGCTTCCAGTTCGCCGACGCCCTTTTCGTTCAGCAGCGCCGAGCCGGGGATCGCCATTTCGCCGCCGAGATCGAAGAGGTCGTGCTGGATGCCGGTCAGCAGCGTGCGCACGTCCTCCGGCAGCTCCTCGGCCAGCAACAACCCGATGACGGAATTGAGTTCGTCGAGTTCGCCCAGCGCGGCGATGCGGGGGGCGTCCTTGGCCACGCGCGAGCCGTCGGCGAGGCCGGTGGTGCCGGCGTCTCCGGTACGCGTGTAGATTTTCGAGAGGCGGTGTCCCATCGCGATCGGGCCCTTTGAAGAGGTTTCGATTATAGCGCTCAAGGCGTGTCGCTCTATTGGCCGATAAATTATCTCGCTATGCCCATGAGCCAGACGTTGGTATATTTCAGCATTTGCTAATCATCGGTGGGATGCGAATGAACGGCAGCGCCAAGCCCTGGAGCAAGTTCTGGCTGTACGGCATCGCTTCGGCGATCTGTTACGGCGTCCTTTTCATGCATCTCAACGACAAGGATGCCATTCGGCCCTTCACCCGCACCGATGGCCTGTACCCGCTGTTGCCGGTCGCGGCGGCCTTCGTGTTCTCCTTCTTCCATGGCGGATTCACGGGCTATTTCTGGGACGTTGTCGGCATCCAGGCGAAGTCGGCCAAGCCCGTTTCAAAGGACGAGACGGAAGGGAGCGAGGACTGATGGAAAACGTGCTGATCGACCTGACCTGGCAGAACGTCGGCTTCCTGCTGATCGTCGGCTTCATCGGTGGGCTGGTCTCCGGCTTCATCGGCTCCGGCGGCGCTTTCGTCCTGACGCCCGGCATGATGAGCATGGGCGTGCCGGGACTGGTGGCCGTGGCCTCCAACATCTGCCACAAATTCCCCAAGGCCCTGGTCGGCGCCATGAAGCGGGCGAAGTACGGCCAGGTGGACATCAAGCTCGGCCTGGTGATGTCCGCCACCGCTGCCCTCGGCATGTGGTGGGGCGCCGGCATCCAGCAGGAAATCAAGGCCAGCTACGGCGAGGCCGGTTCCAACCTTTTCGTCAGCATGGCCTTCGTCATCGTGCTGACCATCGTCGGTGGCTTCGTCCTGCGCGATGCCGTCAAGATCTACCGCTCCGGCACCACCGGCGCGCACGACGAGGAGGTATCGCGCCTGGCGAAATGGATCCAGTCGATCGAGATCCCCGGCACCATGATGGCCTTCAAGGTGGCGAAGGTGCGCGTCTCCCTCCTCTTCATCCTGCCGTTGGGCTTTGCCACCGGCCTGCTCGCCTCCACCATCGCGGTGGGCGGCTTCGTCGGCGTGCCCGGCATGATGTACGTGCTGGGGGCTCCCAGCCTGGTCGCCAGCGCGACGGAGCTGGTCATCGCCTTCGTCATGGGCCTGGGCGGCACGATCAAGTTCGCCATCGGCGGCTACGTCGATATCCGTCTGGCGATGATCATTCTGCTCGCCTCCCTGTTCGGCATCCAGCTCGGCGCCATCGGCACCACCTTCGTCAAGCCCTACATGATCAAGGTGGTGATGGCGTCCATCATGCTGATCGTCGCGGTGAGCCGCGCCCTGGTCGTGCCGGTGTATCTGGCCCAGCTGGGCAAGATGGGGCTGGAGGCGGGCACCGGCGAACTGCTGAAGAACCTGAGCTTCGGCATGATGGTGCTTGCCCTCGCCGTCGGCGCCTTCATCATCATCGGCGCGATGGTTCGCGGCCACCGGGAGCATGCCGCGGTCGCCTAGGACGGACGACGAACGCAATTCAAGGCAAGGCCGCCCGCGGGCGGCTTTTTTGTGCGCGTGAGGATCAGATCGCGGCTGAAAGCGCCTGGATGAGGCGCCCGGTGAAACTGGGCTTGCCCATCTGCACGATGAGCACATCGAAGGGCAGCCGGCCATCGCGGCGGATCAGGGAGCGGGGCGGGACGTCGAGACCGTACGGGGCGTGCGAGCCGACCAGCACGAGGTCCGGCCGCCAGGATCGGACGAGGTCGGCGCTGGCCTTCTCGGTGTCCCCGCCGGCGACGATGACTTCGGCGCCGCCGAGGCCGATGCGGGCGACCATGTCGTCGAGCTTGCCGGCGACGTCGCGGGCGATGGCCTCGCGCATTTCCTGCGGCGTGCGGAACGGGATGTGGTCGCACTCGAAGCCGGGCGTGTAATCGACGAGGGCGGCGACGGCGAGCGTCGCATTGTGGGCCAGCGCCATCTGGGCGGCGCGGCGGGCGACCGCCTCGCCGTTCGCGCTGATGTCGGCCAGAGCCAGGATGCGTCGGTAGATTGCCATGGTAGCTCCTTACATGAGGGATGCCGCATGCAGCGGCGGCGGTTGCGTTTCGGCCGGCCGCTCCGGTACCGCCGCCACGCCGCATTCGCGGAAGATGCGCTTGTCGCAGCGGCGGCACACCTCGCGATCGAGCCGCGCGTAAATGTGGGCGAACGCCTCGCTCTTGCCCTCGAACAGGTGGTCCGCGCCGATGTAATCCAGGTAGCCGCCGTTCTCCAGCGTCTCGCGCACCTGCGGCTTGACGCGGATCAGCCACAGGTCGCCGCCGGCCGCCCGCCGCAGCCGCGCCTCCTGGGCGAGAAACTCGGCGCCGGCCAGGTCGATGAAGTTGATGCCGGAGGCGACGATGACCAGGTGCTTCTGCCCGGGCTGCTCCGCCTCCAGCGCGCGCAGCTGCTCCTGCACGTGGCTGACGGCGCCGAAGAACAGCGAGCCGTCGATGCGCACGATCTTCAGCTGCGGGCATTCCGGCAGGGCGGGATCGCTGACGAATTTGCGCCGCTCGCCGCGCGAGTCCGGCACGCGGCTGAGCACGCGCGGGCGCGAGGTGCGGCTGAGGTAGAAGCCGAGCGACAGGAAGACGCCGAGCAGGATCGCCATCTCGAGGTTGAGGAGCAGGGTGGCGAGGAAGGTGGCGCCGAAGATGATGGTTTCCTCGTGTCCGGCGCGCAGGATCTGGCGGATGTGGTGGAAGTCGATCAGGCCCCAGGCGACGAGGAACAGCACGCCGGCCATGGCGGCGTTGGGCAGGTAGGCGGCGAGCGGCGCCACCAGCAGGACGATGGCCACCAGCAGCAGGCTGGCGAGGATGGAAGCCATCGGCGTCTTGGCGCCGGCGGCGTAGTTGAGGCCGCTGCGGTTGAAGGAACCGGTGGCGACATACGACGAAAAGAAGCTGCCGAAAAGATTCGACAGGCCCTGGCCGACCAGTTCCTGGTTGCCGTCGATGTGCTGGCCCGAGCGCACCGCCAGCGCGCGCGCGATGGACACCGCCTCGGTGAGGGCCAGCAGCGACACGGCCAGCGCGGCGGTGGCGAGGTCCTGGAAGGCGCCGAGGGTGAATTGCGGCGAGGACAGCGGCGGCAGCGCGCCGGGCAGGGCGCCGACCGTGCTGATGCTCGCCGCCCCCGGGCCGCCGAAGGCCTTCAATGCGACGGACAGCAGGCTGCCGCCGAGCATGGCGACGATCATGTAGGGCAGGCGCTTCGCCAGGCGCTGCGTCAGCACGCCGAGGCCGAGCGTGAAGCCGGCCACGCCGAAGATGTAGGGATCGATTTCCGCGGCGCGGGCGATCACGGCGCCCCAGCTGTCGGCGAACGAGCTGCCGCGCGGCAGCTCGATGCCGAAAAAATGCTTTACCTGGCTGGTGGCGATGAGGATCGCCGCGCCCGCGGTGAAGCCGATCACCACGGAATGCGAGATGAAATTGATCAGCGCGCCGAGCCTGGCCAGGCCGAGGCCGAGCTGGATCGCACCGACCATGAAGGTCAGCGTCAGGGCGTTCTGCACGAAGGCGGCGCTGCCCGGCTCGGCGTGCGGCGAGAGCACCGAGAACAGCACGATGGAGGCGGCGGTGGTCGGACCGGAGACCAGGTGCCAGGAAGAGCCGAACAGCGCCGCGATCACCGCCGGCAGCATGCCGGCGTACAGGCCGTATTCCGGAGGCATGCCGGCGATGGTGGCGAAGGCGACGCCCTGCGGCAGCACGACGATGGCGCCGGTGAGACCGGCGAGGAGGTCATGCTTCAGCGTGGCACGGCCGACCATCGGCCACCAGAGCAGGAAGGGCAGGAAGCGCCGCGCCGAGGCCGGCAGGCGGAAGGAGGCGTGGGTGCGGGGCATCGTCTGGAGGGCGGTGGGCAATCGCAACTGCCGGCCATCCTAGCGAAGCCCGCGTCAGCGCCGCGTCAACGCAAGGTCAACGGAGCGTTAGGAGCGAAGATGAGCGTGGCGGAGGTGCCCTGTCCCTCGCGGCTCTCGATGGCGATGCTCCAGCCGCAGCGGTCGCAGATGCGCTTGACGAGGGACAGGCCGATGCCGCTGCCCTGGCTGGCCGCGCCCTTGTAGTAGCGCTGGAAGACGCGGCCGATCTCCTCGGCGCGGATGCCCATGCCGGTGTCGCTCACCTCGAACCGGTCGGCGCCGAGGCGCACGTCGATGCGACCGGATTCGGTGTAGGCGAAGGCGTTGCGCACCAGGTTGGCGACGACGATCGAGAACAGCGTCGGCTCGACCGGCAGCTGCGGCTCGGCGAGGATCTCCACGTTGAGTTCCGTGCCGCGCCGGGCGAGCAGGTGGCGATGGCGCTCGATGCATTCGCGCACGACGCCGGCGGCGTCGCACTCCGCGTCGGACTCGGGCTCCTCCTCGCGCGCCATCAGCAGCAGCGCGCGGATCAGGTCCGTCATGTCGCGGGCGGCGCGCTCGATGCGGGAGACGCGGCCGTGCTGGGCCTCGTTCAGTGCCGCATCCTGCTGCAGCACCTCGGCGGCGCCCTGGACCACCGCCAGCGGCGTGCGCAGCTCGTGGCTGACGTCGGCGGAGAAGGCGCGCTCGCGGTCGATGAAGGCGTGCAGCCGCTGCAGGTAGCCCTGGAAGATGCGCGCCAGCTCGCCGACTTCGTCGCGCGGCGTGTCCGGTTCGGCCAGCCGGGGCGGCGGCGCGTCGGGATTCGCCGTGCCGAGCTGGCGCGCCAGGTCGGATACCGGGGCGATGACGCGGCCGGCGAGCCACAGGCCGACCGCCGCCGACAGCAGGATCATGGTCAGCGCGCCGCCGGCGAGGTAGGCGAGGAAGCGCTGCTCCCGCGCCTGCTGGCGCGTTTCGTTGAACAGCAGGTAGAAGCGCAGTTCTTGCGCATCGGCGACGGCCACGCGGTAGCGCACGTCGTCGAGATCGATCTCGTGGCGCCCCGGTTCGAGATTGCGCACCGCTGCCGGGATGTCCGGGCCGGTCGCGCCGGCAACGGCGACATAGCCGTGCAGGGTCACCGAGGCCGGCGGCAGCGACTGCGGGTTGCGCTGCCGTCGCGCCATGTAGTCCTCCAGCTCGGCGCGCAGCGTCTCGTCGATGAGGCGCTGGCCGACATCGTGGGCGGCGAAGTAGAGGCCGCTGGCGAGCAGCAGGCTCACCAGGCCGCCGAACCAGGCGAAGGCGGCGGCGACGCGCAGCCGCAGGCTATGGCGCCGTCGCATCGGTGTCGGCAAGTCGCCAGCCGTGCCCGCGGTGCGTGTGCAGCAGCGGCTTCTCGTCGGGCTTGTCGATGGCGCTGCGCAGCACGTGCATGTGGGCGCGCAGGGCGTCGCTGTCGGGCGGCGAATCGCCCCAGATGGTCCGCTCGATCTGGCCGCGCGCGACGACGTGCGGCGAGGTGCGCATGAGCAGCTCGAGGATGCGCAGCGGGATCGGCGGCAGTTCGACGGCGCGCTCGCCGCGGCGCACCTGCAGCGTGCCGGTGTCGAAGGCGAGGTCCGCCACCTGCAGCCGCTGCTGGCGCGATTGGCCCGAGGCGCGGCGCGCCAGCGCCTTCAGTCGCGCCTCCACTTCGCGCAGGACGAAGGGTTTCACCACGTAGTCGTCGGCGCCGGACTCGAGGCCGACGATCTTGTCGTCGAGAGAGTCGCGCGCGGTGAGCATCAGCACCGGCGTGTGCTTGCCGGCTTCCTCGCGCAGCTTGCGGCACAGCGTGATGCCGTCCATGCCGGGCAGCACCAGGTCGAGCACGACGGCATCGTAGTCGTTGGCGACGGCCAGGTGCAGGCCGGTGACGCCGTCGCCGGCGCTGTCCACCGCATGCCCCTTCACCTCCAGGAAGTCGATCAGGTTGGCGGCGAGATCCGGATTGTCCTCGATCAGCAGTATGTGCAGGGAATTCATCGTGGCGTATGTTACGCCGCCGCGGGACGGCCGGCGAGGGCGCTTCCCCCGGAAGGCCCGATTGGTTGTTAAAATGCATCCGTAAAAATCATGTTCGCGCTTCTGCCCATCGACGTACTGCTCATCGCAGCCGGCACCTGGCTGGCGCTTGGGCTGGCGGGACTGGCGGCGCCGCGCAACTTCCGCTACATCAGCAAGGTCCTCTTTCCGCTGGGCGCCGCCGTTGCCGTGCTGGCGGGACTGACTTCCCTGTCCTTTCTCGGCAGTGGCGCCGAAACCGCCGTGCTGGCCGTCGGCCTGCCCGGCCTGCCCTTCCACCTGCGCCTCGACAACCTCGCCGCGGTCTTCGTGCTGCTGCTCGGCTTCGCCGCGGCCGGCATCTCGGTGTTCGCCGCCGGCTATTTCAGGAAGGGCGAGGGCGCGGCGCCGGGCCTGCTCTGCCTGCAATACCATTTCTTTCTCGCCGCCATGCTGCTGGTGCTGCTGGCCGACGACGCCTATGCCTTCATGGTGGCGTGGGAGGGCATGGCGCTGTCCTCGTTCTTCCTCGTCACCACCGACCACCGTCACGCCGAGATCCGCCGCGCCGGCTATCTCTACCTGCTGATCGCCCACGTCGGCGCCATCGCCATCCTGCTCTGCTTCGGCCTGATGGCCTCGGGCAGCGGCGACTACACTTTCGCCGGCATGCGCGCGCAGTCGCTGCCGCCGTTCTGGGCCTCGGCGGCCTGGCTGCTGGCGCTGCTCGGCTTCGGCGCCAAGGCGGGGCTCCTGCCGGTGCACGTCTGGCTGCCGGAGGCGCATCCGGCGGCGCCCTCGCCGGTCTCCGCGATGATGAGCGGCGTCATGCTGAAGACCGCCATCTACGGCCTGCTGCGCGTCTCCTTCGATCTGCTCGGCGAGCCGCTCTGGTGGTGGGGCGTGGTGGCGATGGCGGTCGGTCTCGCCACCGCCCTCTTCGGCGTGCTCTACAGCACCGTGCAGAGCGACATGAAGCGCCTGCTCGCCTACTCCTCGATCGAGAACATCGGACTGATCGCCGTGGCGCTGGGACTGACTTTGCTCTTCCATGCCTACCGGATGGCGGCGCTGGCGGCGCTGGCCATGACGGCGCTGCTCTACCACTGCCTCGCCCACGCCGGCTTCAAGAGCCTGCTGTTCCTGTGCACCGGCTCGGTGCTGCACGCGACGAAGGAGCGCAGCCTCGGCAGGCTGGGCGGCCTCATCCACCGCATGCCCTGGGTGGCCTGGCTGGCGCTCGCCGGCGTCATCGCCGGCGCCGGCCTGCCGCCGCTCTCCGGCTTCGTCTCCGAGTGGCTGCTGCTGCAGGGCTTCCTGTTCTCGCCCGGCCTGCCGCATCCCTGGCTCAACATGGTGGTGCCGGTGGCCGCCGCCGTGGTGGCGCTGGTGGCGGCGCTGGCCGGCTTCGCCATGGTCAAGTTCTACGGCATCGTCTTCCTCGGCCGGATGCGCGAGGAGGCGCTCAAGGATGCGCACGACGCCGGCCGCTGGGAACGCGCCGGCCTGGTCTGGCTGGCCGTCCTCACCTTCCTGCTGGGAGTCCTGCCGACGACCGTGATCCGGCTCATCGATGCCGCCACGCGCCAGCTGCTGGGCGCCGGCCTTGCCGACAAGGTGCGCGAGCATGGCTGGTGGCTGCTGGCGCCGATCTCGCCCGACCGGGCCAGCTACGCGCCGCTGGTGTTCCTCGCCGTCATCGCCGCCGCCGTGCTGCTCGGCCGGCAACTGGTGCACCGCCTCTACCACGGCCGCCTGCGCCGCTCGCCGGCCTGGGACTGCGGCTACGTCTTCCAGGGGCCGCGCGCGCAGGACACCGCCGAAGGCTTCAGCCAGCCGATCCGCCGCATCTTCGAGCCGATGTTCCGCATGGAGCGGCACTTCCCGACCGTCCGCGACGAGCAGCCCTACTACAGCGTCAAGGTGGAAGACCATTTCTGGCACTGGCTCTACCTGCCGCTGGCGCGTTTCGCCGACGGGATATCGCGGCTCATCATCCGGCTGCAGGGCGGGCGCATCGCCATCTACCTGCTCTACAGCTTTCTCACGCTGATCGTGCTGTTGCTGGTGGCCAGACCGTGAAAACAAACACTTTCAACACAGAGATCACAGAGACACGGAGGGCACAGAGTATTCCGTTTTTCTCCGTGTCCTCTGTGCCTCCGTGTCCTCTGTGTTCGAAGCGGTTGCATGGAGATTCACGCGCATGAGCATCTCCGGCCTGCTCTGGCAGCTCTTCGCCATCGTGCTGGCGCTGGCGCTGGCGCCGCTGCTCACCGGCTGGGTGAACCAGTGCCGCGCCTGGCTGCAGAACCGCGCGGCGCCGCCCCTGCTGCAGCCCTACTTCATGCTGCACAAGCTGTTCCACAAGGACGTGGTGCTGGCGCACGGCGCCTCCCCCCTGTTCGTCTTCGCGCCCTACGTGGTGTTCGGCTGCATGCTGCTGGCCTGCGCCATCATCCCGACGCTGTCGACCGACCTGCCCTTCGCGCCGGCGGCCGACACCATCGCGCTGGTCGGCGTGTTCGGCCTGGCGCGCCTGTTCATCGCCCTGGCGGCGATGGACATCGGCACCAGCTTCGGCACGCTCGGCGGGCGGCGCGAGATGCTGATCGGCTTCCTCGCCGAGCCGGCCCTGCTGATGGTGATCTTCACCACCGCCATGATCTCCCAGTCGACCTCGGTCGCCACCATCGTCGAGACCCTCGCCCACGGCGACTTCGTCATCAACCCGAGCCTGGCCTTCGCCGGCATCGCGTTCACCTTCGTCTCCTTCGCCGAGAATGCGCGGGTGCCGGTGGACAACCCCGCCACGCACCTCGAGCTGACCATGATCCACGAGGCGATGATCCTCGAGTACTCCGGCCGCCACCTGGCGCTGATCGAGTGGGCCGCCGCGCTCAAGCTCTACGCCTATTCCTGCCTCGGCCTGGCGCTGTTCTTCCCCTGGGGCATCGCCGAGGGCGACAGCGCGGCCGGCCTGCTGCTGGCGATTTCCGCGCTGATCGCCAAGCTCGCCGTCGGCGGCGCGCTGCTGGCGCTCATCGAGACCATCAATGCCAAGGTGCGCATCTTCCGCGCGCCGGAGTTCCTCGGCACCGCCTTCCTCTTCGCCGTGCTGGGGCTGCTGGTCAGATTGCTGCTGGAATCGAGAGTATGAGAACGGGAAACCGCTTCAAGCACAGGGAACACGGAGACACAGAGCGCACAGAGTTCTCTTGTTTTCTCCGTGTCCTCTGCGTCTCTGTGCCCTCTGCGTTGAATGTGGTTGCGTTTCGGGAGGGAAGATGAGCACGGTCGTGCCGCTTTCCGCCCAGCTCATCAACCTGTTCGCCGCGGTGATCCTGCTGCTGGCCTTCGCCATGCTGGCGCAGCGGCGCGTGCTGCCGCTCATCAACCTGTTCGCCCTGCAGGGCCTGACGCTGTGCCTGTCGACGCTGGTGGTGGCCTTCAGCACCGGCCAGGCGCACCTCTACGGCTCGGCGGCCCTGACGCTGGTGCTGAAGGCCCTGCTGCTGCCGTGGATCCTGCATCGGCTGGTGCGCAAGCTCCAGGTGAAGTCCGACGTGGAGGGGCTGGTCAACATCCCGACCACCATGCTGATCGGCATCGTTCTGGTGATGGTCGCCTTCAATGTCGCCCTGCCGATCTCGCAGCTCGCCAGCACCATCAGCCGCGGCACGCTCGGCATCGCCCTGGCCAGCGTCATGCTCGCCTTCCTGATGATGATCGTGCGCACCAAGGCGATCCCCCAGGTGGTCGGCTTCCTCGCCATGGAGAACGGCCTGTTCCTCGCCGCCACCAGCGCCACCTACGGCATGCCGATGGTGGTCGAGCTGGGCATCGCCCTCGACGTGCTGGTCGGCGCCATCATCCTCGGCGTGTTCTTCTTCCAGATCCGCGAGCAGTTCGACAGCCTCGACATCCGCCACCTGGAGAAGCTGAAGGAGCGCTGATGGATCTGTTCGTCCTGACCCTCGCCATCCCCCTCGTCAGCGGCCTCGCGCTGGCGGCGGCGGGCGAGCGCGCTTGGGCGCCCAACCTCAACCTGATCGCCAGCCTCGGCACCTTCCTCGCCTCGGCGCTGCTCACCGCCGAGATCGTCGCCGCCGGCCCGCGCTTCGCTTTCGGCGAGATGTTCTTCATCGACTCGCTCAACGTTTTCTTCGTCGCGCTGACCGCCTTCGTCGGACTCACCACCAGCATCTTCTCCGGCCCGTACATGCGCAACGAGCGCGAGCACGGCCGCCTCACCGCGGCGCGCCTGCGCCTCTACAAGAGCATGTTCCAGCTGTTCATGTTCACCATGCTGGCGGCGCTCACCACCAACAACCTGGGCATCCTCTGGGTGGCGATGGAGGCGGCGACGCTGACCACCGTGCTGCTGGTCTCGCTCTACCGCACGGCGGCCAGCCTGGAGGCGGCCTGGAAATACTTCATCCTCTGCGGCGTCGGCATCGCCCAGGCGCTGTTCGGCACCATCCTGCTCTACTTCGCCGCCGAGCGCGTGCTCGGCGAGACCGGCAATGCCCTGCTGTGGACGCACCTGGTCGGCGTCAAGGGCCAGCTCGAGCCGACCGTCATGGCGCTGGCCTTCGTCTTCCTGCTGGTCGGCTACGGCACCAAGGTCGGCCTGGCGCCGCTGCACAACTGGCTGCCCGACGCCCACGCCGAGGGCCCGACGCCGGTCTCGGCCGTCCTCTCCGGCCTGCTGCTCAACGTCGCCCTTTACGCCATCCTGCGCGTCAAGGTGCTGGCCGACGGCGCCATCCAGAGCGGATTCGCCGGCAGCCTGATGATGGGCTTCGGCCTGCTCACGCTGACGGTGGCGGCCTTCTTCCTGTCGCGGCAGAAGGACATCAAGCGCATGTTCGCCTACTCGTCCATCGAGCACATGGGCCTGATCACCTTCGCCTTCGGCATGGGCGGTTCGGTGGCGAATTTCGCCGGCCTGCTGCACATGACCCTGCACTCGCTGACCAAGTCGGCGATCTTCTTCGCCGTCGGCCACGCCGCGCAGAAATGCGGCACCCAGGTCATGGAGGACATCCGCGGCCTCATCAAGATCAACCCGGTGATCGGCTGGGGCCTGATGCTCGGCACGCTGGCCATCCTCGGCATGCCGCCCTTCGGCGTCTTCGCCAGCGAGTTCATGATCCTCACCCACGCCATGAAGCACCACCCCTGGGCGACGCCGATCCTGCTCACGGCCCTCGGTGTGGCCTTCGCCGCCATCTTCGGCAAGGTGCAGCCGATGGTCTTCGGCGAGACCCACCTGAAGCGCCTGCCGCATGCGCCGGCCATCACGCCGGTGTTCGTGCACCTGGCCCTGGTGCTGATGATGGGCCTCTACATTCCGCCGTATCTCGTGCGCTGGTTCCACGAGGCCGCGCGCATGCTCGGATAACGCATGAGATTCCTCGGCGAACCCATCGAGTTCGAGAAGCAGGCCGGCATCGGCAGCCCGGTCTGGCGCGGGCGGGCCGCGGATGGCGCGGCGCTGACGGCTTTCGCCGTCGCCGTGCGCCGCGCCGACGGCCGCCTCGCCGCGCTGTGGGGCAGCGACGAGCGTGCACGCGCCGGCGGTTTCCGTCTGCATGTCGTCTTCGGCCTCGATGCCGGCCATGCCTGGCTCAGCCTCGACCTGCCGGCCGAGCGTCCTGCCTACCCCGACCTGTCCGGCATCTTCCCCGCCGCCGGCCGCCTGCAGCGGGCGACGCGCGATTTGGTCGGCATCGCCGCGGCCGGCGGCCCGGATGGCACGGATGCGCGCCCCTGGCTGCGCCACGGCGCCTGGCCGGCGGACTGGTTCCCGCTGCGCCATGACGCGGGCGAGGGGCACGGCTTCGCCAACGCGGCGAGCGATTACGCCTTCGTCCGGGTCGGCGGCGAGG
>Ga0226835_1000804_pt1 | contig 24675 bp, 25 predicted proteins | sample LAC_MetaG_1_FD_163627 | JGI IMG/M metagenome (GOLD analysis project Ga0226835, IMG submission 163627) | Anaerobic ammonium oxidizing microbial communities from anammox membrane bioreactor (MBR) in UC Berkley, California, United States -... | ecosystem: Engineered > Bioreactor > Anaerobic >...
ATCCGTTGGAGCTGCACCCTCACGATCCGGACGTGCGCGCCCTGCTGCGCGTGGCAACCATGCAAAACATCCCCATCGCGACCAACCGCGCCACCGCCGACTTCGTCTTTTCGTCGCCGCTGATGGATCAGCCTTACGAGCGCCGGGTCTACGACTGGGCCGCCCGCCTCAAGCGCGAGCGCATCCTCGAACAGATCCACCTGCCCGGAGCGCACGATGATCCCGGCGCCTGACACGCCCCCCTCGCAGCCCGTCCAGCACCTCTCGCGCGAGGAGCTGGGCGAGCTGGTCGATGTGGTCATCCAGGTCGGCCAGGCCATGCTCGAGTCCGGCGCGGCGGGCTTCCGCACCGAGCAAACCATGGCGCAGATCGGCCTCGGCCTGGGCGCCGACCGTGTCGAGCTATACGTCACGCCGACCGGCATCATCGCCACCGCCATCAGCGGCCACGAGCAGCGCACCCGTGTGGGCCGCACCGGCGCGCTCGGCGTCAATATGGCGCAGACCGTCGCCCTCAACCGGCTCTCGCGTCATATCGCTCTGCTCGGCGGGACCCTGCCCGCCGTCCGCCGCCATATCGCGGCCATCCACAGCGCCCCGCGCGAGCAGCCCGCCTGGGTCACCATCCCCGCTGTGGGGATCGCCTGCGCCGCCTTCGCGCAAATCCTGGGCGGCGACTGGCTCGAGTTCGCCGCGGCGGGCGTGGGGGCCGGCCTGGCGCAGGCGCTGCGCCTGATCCTGGCGCGGCTGCGCGTCAACGCCTTCGCCCTGACGGTCGCCTGCTCGTTCGCCGCCTCGCTGGCCGCCGCCGCCCTCTGCCACGCGCTCGACGCGCCGCAGCCAGAGCTGGCGGTCGTCGCCTCGGTGCTGCTGATGGTGCCGGGCGTTCCCCTGGTCACCTCGGTCATCGACCTGAGCAGCAACGATCTGGTGTCCGGCGTCACACGCGGCACGCTCGCCTTCATCCTGGCGCTGAGCATTGGCATCGGCGTGGCGATGACGCTCTGGCTCACCGGCCTGGATATCGTGCCATGACCACCCCGGCGCTGCTCGAACAAGGCTTCTGGGCCTTCCTCGCCACGGCAGGCTTTGCCGTCCTGTTCAACGTGCCGACCCGGATGCTGGCCGTCTGCGGCTTCACCGGCGCGATGGGCCTGATGTGGCGCGACGTCCTGCTCGGCGCGGGCGCGCATCCCGTCGCCGCCACCTTCGTCGGATCGCTGATCGTCGGCCTGCTGGGCTACACCCAGGCCCGCTTCTTCCACATGCCACGCCTGATCTTCACCGTCACCGGCATCGTCCCGATGATCCCTGGCATCGCGGCCTTCGAGACGATGGTCTTCTTCGTGCGCGGCGACGTGAGCGCCGGGGTCGAGTCGGCGGTCGTCTCGCTGCTGCTCATCGGCGCGATCGCCTTTGGGCTGGTCACCGCCCGCATGGTCATGACGCTCGGCGACGCGCGCTCGCCCGCCCCGCCGCGCGGCATCTGGCTGCGCGAGCACGCCCACCGCGACCCCGACGTCGGCGCCTCATAGCCGCCGGGCCTGGCGTGCTATCGCGCCCGGCGGCGCCTGCCCTATAATGAAGCGCAAGAACTCGCTGCACACGGAGAGAACGCGATGCACCGATGGGGATGGTTCGCGCTGGCGCTGGTCATGGCTCTGCTTCTGGCGGCGTGCGGCGGAGACGACTCCGGGCCGGATCGCCCGGCAGACGGCCCAACCGGCACGCCCGCTCCCGCCCTCGACGCCACCGCCGAAACCGAAGACAGCGCGCCGCTCGACTACACCACCTACCAACCGGGCTGGCGCGTCCCGTCCGGCTTCACCGTCCTGCGCACCACCGACACCGCCGTCGGGGATACCGGCGCCTTCTTTGCCGAGATCCGCAACGACACCGGCCGCCTGCTGCGGGCGGTTGAAGGCACGCTCTACCTTCTCGACGCCGATCACGCCCTGCTGGACAGCCTGACGCTCAATGTGCTGCTCAACGACATCCCGCCCGGTCACACCTTCGCGCTGGGGCGGACCTTCCCGCTCCCCGACGGGTACGCCGCCGTGTCGGCCTGGCTGGACTACACGCCGGCGGACGCGCCCTCGCTGGCCGCGTTCTACGATCTGCCGGTCACCATCGAGGCCCACGGGCCGGGCCAGACCGTCCCCTACGAGGTGCGCGGCTCCGTCCAGAACACCACCGGGCGCGACCTGCTCTTTTGGGACATCACCCTCGTCGCGCAGAGCGCCGACAACCAGATCGTCGGGCTGACCCACGCGGTGCTCGTGCTGGACGGCGCCGGGGCGGTCTGGCCGGCGGGCGCTGCCGCGCCTTTCGAGGCGCGGTTTGGCAGCCTCGCCGCCGAGGCGTCCTCGGTCGCCTCGGTGTCCGCCGCAGCCGCCGGGTACGCCCCGCTCGACTCCCCCGGCTGATCCGCCGCGCACCCGGCCGCCACAATAAAAAAAGCACCGCGCAGGCGATTATCCCTGGCGGTGCTGCTTGTCCGTGCGAAACGCTGGCAGGCTTACGCCTGATCGGATTGCGGACCGCTCTCGTCCGGGGTGGGGTCCAGCACGTTCTCGCGCTGCCCGTCATCGGTGCTGTGGTCGACTCGCTCCTCGGCGGGCCGGGTTGCCGTCCCCACCGGGCGGATGTTGTCCCGATCCAGGCTCGTTCGCCGGCTCGAGTCTCCCCCAGGCTGCGGCACGTCTTCCCGCTCGATCCGCGACAGCGGAATCATTTCGGCTGTGGTACGGCGTGGGTCCGTCATCGTCTCGCCACCAGGCAGGATGCCGTCCGGCATCTGCTCTCGGCCCCCCTCGCTTCTGCCTTCCTCTGCCAGGTCCTCGTTCGGCCCTGGCCCCTTACGATGCTTCACCGTGCCCTCTCCTACCCCACTCTAGCTACGGCTATTGTGACGCGTTTGTTCCCAAATTTCAACTTGTTACACGCAGTTTTCAGAAAGAATTTATACACTGTCTTCCACATCTTACTTGACGCCTGACTCCCGGCTACCCGCTGACTGGATGACGCTCCCCGCCGCAATCCGGCGCCGATCTCCACCCCAATGAATGCGGCCCTCGCCGCTCTGTCACACGTCCTTTCGCTTCCGCCCGATCGCCAGCTCGCCCCCCGCCCGCGCCGCAATCGCCTCGGCCCAGGCCGTGGCGTTCGCCGGCGCGAAGCCCACCACCTCGTACGTGTCCGCATCCACCCGATAGGCGATGCGCAGCAGCGAGCCGCGCCCCCGCCCGCCCGGCGGCCGTTCCAGCACGTCCACCTGCTCGATCGCGTCCAGCAGAATCGCCTCGCGCCAGCCGAACAGCAGCCGGTCCGGCGCCAGATACAGGTCGTCCTCGCGGTTCGCGTGCCACTCGCCGTACACGTCTTCGCCCAGCCGCCAGGTCCGCTCCGGCCCGAAGTCTTCGCGCCCGGACGCGGCATATTCCAGCGGCTTCCCCGCGCGCGCGGCCAGCGCCTCGGCCAGCGGCACGACGCGGTCCAGCGCGTAGACGTGCACCAGCCACAGCCCCGACCGCTCGGCATGAACCGCCAGCCGGCGTCCACCGCCCCGCAGCCCGCGCCCGCGCCGCAACCCCACCCACGCGATCGCCTCGAACGGCAGGTGGACGTCGCACGCCCCGCTCTGCTGCCCGGTGAAAAGCAGCCCGCCGTCGACCAGCCCCAGCGCGCCCGGCACGGCGCCGCCGCGCCAGTCCGGCAGCGCCAGCGTGCAGACCGCGCTCTCCGGTCCCCAGTGAATCACGCGGCCCGCCCGCGCCCACTCCGTCTGCACGCGCCGGACAAACCCCGCCGACGCGCGCCGCCTGAGCCACACCAGACCTTCAGCGCCCAGGGCGTCCAGCCACGTGAGGATACCTTCCGCCATACTGCCTGCTCTCCGGCGCGGTGCGCGCGGTCCTCTCCAGCCGTGCGCCCATGCTCCGATCATAACCGCTCTCCGCACGCCCGGCTATCCCACTCATTGGGGAGATCGCGACTTTTACACCGTTTTTGCGAGTCAGTACCATCTCTTGACTTGTCAGCCCCACACTCTTCCGCGTATACTCAGAAAATAGAACCGTCTTGGCCGAGCCGCCGCGCCACGCGCCGGATGTGAACGCTTGGCTATCAAGGAGGATACTTAACCATGAAGCTTTTCCGCCGCTCACTGGCTCTCTGGATCGTAGCGGCCCTTTTGATTGTCGCCCCGGGCGCTGCTCTCGCTCAGGACGGCCCAAATCCGCTCTGCGCAGGGCTGACCGATGCCGATTGCCAGCTTCTTTCCAGCGCGTCTGGCGCGATGGAAGGCGTCAAGTCGTTCAGCATCCCCAGCTATTCCGTCTCGTTCTTCCTCAATTCTCTCGACGGTGAGACGACTTTCAACGCCACCGGCAGCGGCCATGTTATGCTCCCGCCCGATCCGCAATCGCCTGAGGGGCTGCTGCTCCACCTGGTGATCGACTCGGCGTCCTATTCCACGCCCACCAGTGGCCAGTCCGGCGGCGAGGGCGAGATCCTCGTCCTGGGCGATATGCTCTACGTCAAGTTCAACGGCGAATGGTACGGCGGTTCGCTGAGCGAAGGCGCGGAAGAGGCGGAAGATGAGTTCGATGCTGGCGCCATGTCGGACCTCACCGACCTTCAGCAGCAGTTTGCCGATCTCGGCATTGACATGACCGGCGTCGTGGCCACCGCCCGCGAAGCGGATACCGATGTCATGGGCCAGACCGTCGCCAACTTCACCACCACGATCGACATCACGCAGCTCTTCCTGGCGCTGCTCCAGTCGCCCGCGATGGGTGAGGCGATGGGCATGGCAGCCGAGGGCGAAGAAGCCATGACGCCCGAAGATCTCCAGATGATCGCGGCCTTCATCGCCCCCATGTTCCAGGGCACGGTCATCAGCTTCTCGCAGGGCATCGGCACCGAGGATAATCTCGTCCACAGCATCCGTTTCGACACTGTGCTGAACGCTGATCTCTCGCTGTTCGCGCCAGAAGTTGGCGCCGTCGCTGGCGAGCTGCACTTTGCGGCAGACCTCGGCGAGTACAACGGCACGTTCGAGATCCCCGCCCCCGAGAGCTATCGCCCGCTGGAAGAGCTTGAGGCGCAGTTTGAAGGTCTGACCGAAGGCCTGGGCATGTAAGCCCGCTGTTGATGAGGATCGCTGTGCAGCCCCGGCCCGCTTACCGGGGCTGCTCTTTTTGGGGCGCCGCAGCAACGCGCCCGTCCCTGGCGCGTACACACATATAGAGGCCGTTATGAACTTTGCAGACCGGGCCGTGGGGGGCACCCAGCGCCATGCGTAGAGGCCGGGCAAGCCCGGCCCGTGCGAAAGACGGGGGCACACGCGCGGTGATGGGGCAGCGGGCGATGCCAGCATCGCCCCTGCGCGACCATCCATCCCCCTTGCTCCCCGTCAAGCGTATAACACGCTCTAGAGGGTGTGATGCACTTCACAGGGATTTGCCCCTTGCCCTTGGCTCTTTCCGCCTGCGACTGCGGCGCGGGGAACGATCCCCCTCACCCCACACCCCTCTCCCTCTGCGACGGCGTCGCGGGGCGAGGGGCTTTGAGCCGCCGCGCGTGCTCCCCTTCTCCCCGCGCGCGAGGGAGAAGGGGCCGGGGGGTTGAGGGGGGATTAAGGGCGGAAAGTGCATAACACGCTCTAGACGCAGATGATTGGCTTTCCAACACCGCTTCTTGCAGGAGACTCTCCAATGATCCGTCTGGCCCATTCTGTCGCAACACCGGTTGTCGCGCTCGTGCTGGCCGTGATGCTCGCCGCAGCGCCGCTGGCCGCCTTCGCGCAGGATGGCGGGCCGCTCTGCCAGGGACTCAGCGTTGCGGACTGCCGCCGCCTGGAAAACGCGTTCATCGCCACGCAGCGCCTCGCCTCGGTCACCGTTCCGGCGTGGAGCGCCGAACTGTACCTGTCCGCCGAGGGAGAAAGTGTCTTCTTCGAGGCGCGCGGCTCCGCCGCCCTTTCCCTGCCCCCGGAGCTGACCACCCTGCGCGACGCGTTCCTCGCCGTCGAGACCGTCACGCCGCGCACGGTCGTGCTGTTCCTCAACGAGATCGACAGCGCCACCGTGCAGACCATTCTCTCCGAGACGCTGCTGGCTTTTGTGGTGGACGACGCCGAGCTTGAGACGCCCGACGGGCTGGCCGCTGGCAGCGCCGCCGTGCTGCTCAAAGATGCCACGCTCTACCTCAACCTGCCGTCGCCCACGGGCGAAACGACCTGGTTCGGTCAGCCGCTTGAGCTGACCCCCGACGACCTGGCCGAGATCGACATGGCTCTGGCCGAACTGCGCGCCGGCCTGCCGAGCCCCGAGGTTCGCCGCGCGTTCGACGTCTTGGGCGGGCTGCTGCTCTTGCAGCAGGGCGTCGCGGCGGTGGCGCAGAGCCATCTGACCACCACCCGCCTCTCCGACGAGGTGATCAACGCCCGTCCTATGGCGGTCTACGCCACCTCGCTCGACGTCAGGAGCCTGCTGGCCGATCCGGCGCTGGCCCCGGCCCTGTTGGCCCTGATCCAGGAAGCCGCCGCTCAGGATCCCACTCTGGAGCCGGTCGAGATCAACCAGGCGCAGCTTCGGCTGCTGCTTCTGGTGCTCAACCTGATGCTCTCCGAAGGCGCGCTGACCATCAGCTATCGCGTCGGGCTGGACGACAGGTACCTCTACCGCTTGCAGGCCGAAGGCGCGCTCGAACTCGACCCGTCGATCTTCGCTACCAACGAGGATGATCCCACCGATCCGATCAGCCTGCGCTTCAGCTTCAGCCTCGACCTGGCCGATTTCGACGCGGTCGACCCCGCGCTCATCGAGACTCCCGAGCAGTTCTACCCCGGCGAGGCGCTCGATAGCTTCCTGGTCGGCACGCCGTCCCAGGTCGAGCAGGTGCTGGTCGTGGGCGAGGCGCTCGACGGCGAGCTGCCCGCCGACGGCGGCACGCACATCTACGCCCTGCCGCTTGAGGCCGGCCAGGCCGTCACCGTGTCCGTCGAATCCGACCGGTCCCTGCTGCTCAGCGCCTACGACGCCAACGCCTTCCTGATCGATTCGCTGTGGAGCTTTGCCCGGCTGCCGCTCAGCTTCGTGGCGGATTCGCCGGGGGTGTATTTCATCACCGTGGAGGGGCCCGCCGCGGCCCGCTACCGGATCACCATCGCCGCCGGATAGCGCCGGGGTCGTGGTGCAGCGCGGCACGTTTTTATCGCGATTTTACGGGTTTTATAGGCCCGCTTGATCGCTGCGCGGCATACTGGGATCAGGCAAGTCTGCGATCCGGCGGCGTGCCGCACCACCAAACCGTTTCGCGTCTGCCGGGGGCCTCAGCCGCACAAGGCTCCGGGTTTCTCGTTCATAATGTTTCTCTCCTCTCTCGACGGAGGCGGGCTTCTTTCAGCGCCAGGAAGCCCGCCCCGGTTGTCCCGCGCCCGCGCCAAAACAAACAGGGCGAGGTGCCTCTCGCCCTGTCGCGTCCTGGATGCGGCGGTTCGCACCCTGCCTAAGGCGCGGTCTCCAGCGTCGCGGATTCGGGGATCAGATCGAGGTTGTGTCCCACGATCTCCAGCGCCTTGAGCGCCCGATCCAGATGCTCGGTTGTGTGCGTCGCCATATAGCTGGTGCGCAGTAGACTGCTGTTCGGCGGGACTCCCGGCGGCACTACCGGGTTGGTGTAGACGCCGTTCTCGATCAGGGCGTGCCACGCCAGCACCGTGCGATACTCGTCGCGGATCATCAGCGGGATGATCGGCGTCTGGCTGGGGCCGGTATCATAGCCCAGCCGGTGCAGCCCGGCGCGCATGTAGTTCGCGTTGTCCCACAGCCGCCGCACGTGCTCCGGCTCGTTTTCGATGATATCCAGCGCCGCCAGCACCGTCGCCGCGTTGGGCGCCGGCAGGCTGGCGCTGAACATCAGCGAGCGGGCGTGATGCTGCACGTAGTGCATCACCTCGGCGCTGCCCGCGATGAACCCGCCGATGGACGCGAACGACTTGCTGAATGTGCCCATGATCAGGTCGACCTCGTCCGTCAACCCGAAGTGCGCGGCGGTGCCCCGCCCGTCGGCCAGCACGCCCAGGCTGTGCGCGTCGTCCACCATAATCCGCGCGCCATGCCGCTTAGCGATCTCGACCAGCTGCGGCAGGGGCGCAATATCGCCCCCCATGCTGTACACGCCGTCCACCACCACCAGCTTGCCCGCGTCCTGGGGCAGCCGGCTCAGCACGCGATCCAGGCTGTCCGGATCGTTGTGGTTGAAACGTCGCATTTCGCCCCGGCTCATGAAGCAGCCATCGACGATGCTGGCGTGATCATCCTTGTCGATGATCACGAAGTCGCCCTTCTGAACCAGCGCCGAAATCGTCCCCACGTTGGTCTGATAGCCGGTTGGGAAGACCAGCGCCGCCTCTTTGCCGACAAAAGCGGCCAGCCGCCGGTCCAGTTCCAGGTGCAGCTCAAGCGTGCCGTTCAAAAAGCGGCTCCCGGTGCAGCTCGTGCCGTAGCGCTCGATGGCTTCAATCGCCGCCTGGCGCACCTTCGGGTGTGTGGTCAGCCCCAGGTAGTTGTTGGAGCCGATCATCACCACTTCCTTGCCACGGAACACGGCTATCGTGCCTTCAGAGTCGCTCAGCGGCTGGAAGAAGGGGTACAGACCCAGTTCCATTGCCTCCTTCGCGCGCGTGAAGGTCCGCGTCTTTTCAAACAGGTCCATGGTCTTTCGTGTCCTCTCTGCCCGTCAAACACAAAACACAACGGGGAAACTGTTCTTCTATACGCTCAATAAGTAGTTGAGGCGAGCGCATCCCCCGCGCCCGCCCGGCAAGAAAACATGCCTTGTCTCCATTCTAGCGAACAGGGGAAAAGTTGGCGACAAGTGGACTTAGCCAAATTCACCAGCCGCCAGCCGCGGCAAACCGGTCGCTCCGGCAGTCACCACACCAGGTCATCGGGCGAGAGGTCGCCGGTGAAACGGTCATCGGGCGGCGGCTCGTCGCCGTTTGGGGCGGGCCGCAGCGTGCCGGGGCGCTCGATCAGCGTGGGCTGCTCGCTGGCACTGCCCGACTGCTCGCCGGCGCGCCGCGGCGGGAACCAGACCGCTTCCAGCCAGTCCGCCAGCGCGGCGACCATGTCCGGCGTCATGCGCGCCCCTGCCTCGAACCCCGCCGGAGCAAAGGCGTAGATCCGCGCGAACAGCTCGCGCACCACGAAGATCACATACGGCCGCTCCCAACGCGCCCGCGTCCACAGGAACGTGATCCCGTTTTCGCGCCGCAACAGATCCAGCCAGCGCCGCCGCTCCTCGTCCACAAGCGGATCGATGTGGAAGCTCAGCCCCATCATGCTCATCAGCGTGAAGGAAAACTCGACCGCCGCGCCGTTCTTCCCACCCACCGGCGCGCCGACGGTCATCAGCGCCGAATCGTCCTGGCTGGAGAAATACGCCGTCGTGCGGCGGATGACCGGCTCGCCGGGCGCGGGCACGAAGCGCACGTGCGACAGCAGCGGCGCGTGCACATAGCGCTGCGCCAGCTCCTCGTCCAGATCGGTTTCCCCCGTGAAAAACCGCAGGAGCGTGGGCGGGGCAGCCGTCCGCAGCGTGGCGTGGTGCCCGCTGAGCCGTAGTTCTCGTGCCAGCCGCTGCCGGTCCTCATTCGTCACGCGCCGGATGAACTCGCGCGTCCGCCGGATCAGCTCGTCAGCCGGCAAATCGTTCAGCGAGGTCATGGTGTAATCCGCGTCAATCAGCCTATCGCCGTCGCGTTTGTCGGCCATACCGGTCCTTTCACCGCCTCGAAGGCCGATTATATGCCACCCCGCCCGAAAGCAAAAGCGCGGTCCGGCCCCCTGGCAGCCGCAAGGTAAAATGCGGGTTAGAGAATCGCTAGGATACCGTTTGCTCCACGGACTGCCCATTGACAGCCCGTCGCTCGGTCCCTTATACTCAAAACAGGATGCGAACAAATGTTCTTGTATCGGTAGCACCTGGGTGAGTGGGGACGGCCATGATCCGGCACTGTGACCGGGGCCAGCACGCACGAGCAGTCCAACAACCAGGCCAGCCGTCACGGTGAGGGAGCGCGATGGGCGACGATAACCCCACCAACCGCGAGCTGGTTTTCGCGTTTATCGTCAACTACAAGCGGGCGCACGACGGCCTGTCACCCTCGATTCAGGAGATCGCCGAGGGCTGCCGCCTGAGCGAATCCACGGTCAAATACCATCTGCTCATGCTGGAGCGCGACGACCGCATCCGCATCGTCGGTCGCCGCGCCATCGAGGTCACCGGCGGCATCTGGGACCTGCCGGATTATTGAGGGTGCTAGCCGCTCACTCAAACGCCACCGTCTCGACCGTGATCCCGTCCGGCGCGACCGCGACCGCCAGCACCCCGAAGCGCGCCCCCGGCTGCCCGAAGGCTGCGATCACCTGCGCGGTGGCCGCCTGCTCAATCGTCGCCCGCAGGTTTTCGAGCAGCTCGGACTCGAACGCCGCGCCCGTATCCGTGAACACCGCCTCGATCACCCGCACCGCGACGCGCCCTTCGACCGCCTCAAGCGCCAGCCGCAGCCGCAGCGGGCGCGCGCTGGCCGGGTTCCCCCGCGCCTCGTACCACTGCGCCGTGGCGATCACCTCGCCCTCGCCCAGCGCAAACTGGGGCGACGCCGCGAACAAGTCTCCCGCCGCGCCGCCGATCAGCGCCTGCACGCCGTCCGCCAGCGCCGCCGCGTCCAGCGTCAGGACCGGTCCCGGCGGGGTCGGCGTGGGCGGCTCCGGCGAGGGCGTGTACGTCGGCCTGGCAAACGGGGTGGCTGTGGGCCGCGTGCGCGTCACCGCCGCGGTCGGTTGCGCCGGGGGCGGCGTCAGCGTGGGGACGGGCGTCCAGGTGGGCGGCAGCGTACGCGCCGGGAGCGGTGTCGCCGCTTGAGACGGCGTGCCGGTTGCCGTAGGCGCCGGTTCGCCGCCCCCCGCGCCGCCACAACCTGCCATCAGCAGCGCCGCGCCTATCCCCAGTGCGATCACGCCCGCAGTCGGCAACCCCCTCATGACTCTCACTCCCCCCACACCGGCAAGCGCGCCGGGTCGCACGCGCCGCCGTAGAGCGCCGCCTCGTCCAGATCGTCCGGCAGCCGCACCCACCCGCTGACCGTCTCGCCCGCCGCCGTCACGCCGATCACTGCCCGCCAGCGCGTGTCGGGGTCTGCCAGCCGCGCCCGGACCGCCGCCCACGCGGGCAGATCGTCGGCGCGCCGCCGGGATGCCTCGTCCGGCGCGGCATAGACGGGCAGGCGCAGCCCCGCCGGGCGCTCGATCACCAGGCAGGCCACCGGCTGTGCGTCGCGCGTCGCCTCAGCAGCGATCCACCTATCCTGCGTGGCGCGCAGCGCCGCGTTGTCCGCCTCCGCGTCCGCCAGCGCGGTCGCCAGTTGGGGCGCCAGCGCCGCCAAGGTCTCCGCCTGCGTCCGCGCCACACGCGTCGCCGCCTGCGCCGCGGGGTCAAGCGGCGTCGGCGTCGCGGTCGCCTGCGCCATGCGGTAAGCCTCCAGCCCGGCCACGCCCAGCCAGAACCCGACCGCCAGCGCCGCCAGCGCCACCCCGATCAGCGCCGGGATGGCCAGCGCCCGCCGCGTGGCGTCCGCGCTCGCCGGGCGCGGCGCGATCGTCACCGGGGCGCTCCACGCGCTCGCCGTGCGCTCGTCGTCCATCCCGCGCAGCGCCCGCACCTGGTAGCTCGCCGGACCGTCTGCGGCCGGACACGACGCCTCGCCGCTGAAGACCGACTCGCCCTGCTCCGGGTCGCGCCCCACAGGCGTCACGCGGATCTCATACGTGCGCGCGCCGGGGACGCGCTCCCACGCCAGCCGCCGCGCCGTGATCTCGCTAAAGACCGGCGTCGCCAGCCGGGTCGGGGCGCGGACCGGCTCGCTCCACACCGAGGGCATCCCCGGCGCGTACAGCGCATTGATCGCCCGCACCCGGAAATAGCGCCCCAGCGCCGTGTCGCCCGGCAGCGTAACTTCGGCCCGCTCGCCCCGATACACGACCGCGGCGTCGGGCGGCGCGAAGCCGTCCTCTGGCGCGGCCTCGACCTCGTACCCCGACGCCGCCGGGACCGGCGTCCAGCTCAGCCGCAGCGCGTCTTCGCGCGCCCAACGGATCGGCGCCAGCACGGGAACCGGCAGCGTCAGCGGCAGAGCCGCCACCGGCGCGCTCGGCGCCCCCCATGCCCCGCCGACCAGCGGCACGACCCGGTAATAGCGCGCTCCGTCCGGCGGCGGAGCGAAGCGATAGCTGACCTGGCGCCCGTCCGTCAACTCCGCCAGCAGGCTCGGCGCCCCGAAGTCCGGCGTCGGCGCTTCCTCGATCCGGTAGCCGGTCGCTTCAGCAAGCTGGTCCCAGGCCAGCTCGCAGGCCGCCGGCTCCACCCAGCGACAGCGCACCACGATCTGATCCCCGACGATCACGACCGGCTCGATCCACAGGTCGAACACGGCCAGGTCCCCGCGCGCGCCGTCGCTCAGCGCGTCCAGCGCCAGGCCGATTTCCGGCGTGGTCATCTCCGGCAGGTCAGGGATCAGCGAGGACGCGCTGCGGCTCAGCACCACCAGCCGCGCCGCGTCGTAGAGCGTGCCGCTGAAGCTGTGCAGCGCGGGCAGATCGCGCCCCGCGCCGGGCGTCCAGACGTCATCATCCTGCATCGAGGTGTCGAGCGCCAGCGGGCGGCCACGCGCTCCGAACAGGCACACCCCTTCCATGCCGAGCCACGCCAGCGCCAGGCGGCCCCCAGACGGCGCGCGATCCAGGCGTCCGCAGGCGAACCGCACCGCGCCCGCCGGGGCGACTTCCCACTGCGGCGCGTCCGCCAGCCAGTCGTACAGCACGCCGGGCCATGCCGCGCTCCCCTCGCCGGGCTGCGTCCAGAGAAACTCTGCCACGCACTCGGCCAGAAACGCCGCCCCCTCGCCTTCGGCTATGGCAAAGGCCAGCCGCTCGGCGTCCTGCACTGCGTGGAACGCCGCCCGCGCCGAGGGGCTATCGTCTGCCCCACGGCGGTAGAACGCGCCCCACCGGCCGTGCGCGCTGCGTCCCCGGTCCTCGGACCGGGCATCGGGACCTACGATCGTGCGCTGGAGTGATGTCATCGCGACCTGGCAAATCTGCCGGCAGACTGCCCGTAGTGTATGCAGCCGGCGTCATTCGGGCAAATGCCGAAGCGCCGGGAAGTACGAGCGGGACGTGAGCGCCGGGTGAATTTCTCGCGTGAGAGGCTCTCAAAAGCTCTCAAAATGCGTTTCCGATAGCTTTTGAGAGATCAACGCCTGTATAAATTGTGCGACGTGACACAATCGAGCGCGCCGGCGGCAGTCTGCATCGCCCGCGCGCTGGGATCAAGGGGATTGAGGTAGGGAGACAGACATGGACATCACCCGTAACTGGCGCTTGAAGACGAGCCGCAGCCAGCTTCTGGCCGCCCGCCGTCCGGACGGCACGATCATTATCCCGCAGCAGTCAGGCCATCCCGCCCAGCCGCCCGAGGTCTTCTACTTCGAAGAGGCGCTGGCCGCCGCCCCGCTGGGTGCCAGCGAGGGCTACGCTCAGGCGGCGCGCTAAGGAGCCAGGCCCGATGGCCCCAACGGTCGCAAGCGCCTACTATCAGGAGCTGGCGCATCAGCTCGCCTACTGGAATCAGTTCCGGCAGCCGCAGCCGCTTCCCGGCAAGGGCGAGGTCGAGTTGTTCCCGCTCTCCGGCAAGGGGACCATCTACAGCTTCACCACGGTCACCGCGCCCGCCGAGGACTTCGAGCCATTCGCGCCCTATCCGCTGGCGTTGATCAAGCTCGACGAAGGCCCCCTCATCACCGCGCAGCTCACCGACCTGAGCGGCCCGGTTGAGATCGGCCAGCGCGTGGAGATGGTGATCCGCAAGCTGCGCACCGACGGCACGCGCGGCATCATCGTCTACGGGCCGAAGTTCCGCCCGCTGCTGCGCCCCGAGGCGAGTTAACTGCACAAGCATCGCGGCCTTCTCCCGGAGGCTGCCGCAGGCCCGCGCCGAGCAATCGACGCGGGCCGTTTCCGTTCCGCACAGCCCCGCCCCAGACTTAATCTAGATCAAGGACAGCCCGGCGCGGATCGGCTACGCTGTGCTTTTGTGGGCGCGCTCGTTTGCCGATCGCGCGCCCGCCGGATCATAATCGACCAAAAAGAGAGCACGACCCGATGCCAACCCTTGCTCGCTGGTACATCAAGGCCGGCCTGGTGTACTTTGTGCTGGCGCTGATCGCTGGCGTTCTCGTCCAGGCGCGCACCGTCGTCGATCTCCCCACCTGGGTGGCGACTCTACGCCCCGTCTACGTCCATCTGCTCGCCGTCGGCTGGATCACGCAGCTCATCATCGGCGTGGGCTACTGGATGTTCCCCAAGTTCAGCCGCGAAAACCCGCGCGGCAGCGAGCAGCTCGCCTGGGCGACCTTCATCCTGCTCAACGTCGGGCTGGCGCTGCGCGTCATCAGCGAGCCGCGCGTCTCCATCCGCGCGGAGCCTGACCTCAGTTGGATGCTGGCGCTCTCCGCCGTCTTGCAGTTGATCGCGGGCTGGCTGTTCGTGATCAACACCTGGGCGCGGATCAAGGAGCGTTAGAGATGCCGCCGCTCAGTGTGTGGATGGTGCGCGTCGCCCTGCTCCATCTGGGGATCGGCTTCACGTTCGGCGCGCTGATGCTGTTCGACAAAGCCGCCCCCACGCACCCGGACATCTGGCGGCTGTGGCCGCTCCATATCGAGCTGACGCTCATCGGCTGGACCGTCCAGCTGGCAATGGGCGTCGCGTTCTGGATCATGCCTCGCTTCGCCCGCCTGCCCAACCGCTATGGGCGCCGCACCACGCTGGCCTGGGCGGCGTTCGCCCTGCTCAACGCCGGCGTGCTGGCCGTCTGCGCGGGGAACTGGTGGCCGTCCCTGGCCGATCTGACGCTCGCCGGTCGTATCGCTGAATTAAGTGCTGTGATATTATTCATCATACACCTGTGGCCGCGGATCAAACCGCCCGGTGCCTGATTGTGCGTATCGTTGCCCCGCCGGTCTCCCGTTGTGCTCGCTGACGAAAGGGGGTGTGCCGCTCGACACAGATTGCCGACGCGCTCTGCCTCAAAGAACAATGCTCGCCTGATTAGATTCCTCGAACCAAAAAAGGGGGACTTAATGACGGACCATCTTAACACGCCGCCCAACCACACCCCTGGCTGGCTGACCGCTGGCCGTGTCCTGATCATCGGCCTGGTCGGCGTCATCATTGTCATCGGGCTGATCCTGATTGTGATGGCGATCGGCGACGAGCAGGCGCGCGAGCCAGATGTGCGTGTCGACGCGCTGGCCGGCAGCCGTAACGAATGCGTCACCTGCCACCGTCGGACCACCCCCGGCATCGTCGAGCAGTATGGGCGCAGCACGATGGCCGCCGCCGAAGTAAGCTGCGAGAATTGCCACGAGGTCCGCGCAGACTATCCCGGAGCCGTCGAGCACGAAGGGACCTATGTCCTGCGCACACCGACGACCGCCATGTGCGAAACCTGCCACACCGCCGAAGTCCGCCAGTTCTACCAGAGTCGCCACAGCATCCCCGCCTATGCCGCCATGGTCGGCCTCGAAGGGCTGACGGAAGATCAACTCGTGCGCTACAACGCCATCCCCGAAGCCGCCGTCAAGCCGAACGAGCAGCGCAACGCGCTGTACCACATTGAAGGGCCGGACGTCACGCGCTTCGCCTGCGAAGCCTGCCACAACATCGGCGCCCCGGCCCCCGACGGCTCCATCGGCCAGTGTCAGAAATGCCACCTGCGCCACGAGTTCAGCCGCGAGCAGGCGCGCAAACCCGAAACCTGCAACGCCTGCCACATCGGCCCCGATCACCCGCAGTGGGAGATCTACCAGGAATCGCCGCACGGCATCGCCTACATGACCATGGGCCATACCTGGAACTGGAACGCCGCCGCCGGCACGCTGACCGTCAACGACTTCCCCGCCGCCACGTGCGCCATCTGCCACATGAGCGGCTTCGGCGCCACTGGCACCACGCACGATGTAGGCGACCGCCTGACCTGGTATCTCTTCCAGCCCATCAGCGAGCGCCGCCCCGGCTGGCAGGATAACAAGGCGCGCATGCTGAGCGTCTGCCAGGAGTGCCATAACGCCAACTTCCTGACGGACTTCTACGACGACGCCGACCGCCTCGTCGACGCAATCAACGCCTGGGTCGAGGAAAGCGACCGCATCATCCAGCCGCTCAAAGACAGCGGCCTGCTGACCGCCGAGCCGTTCGACGAGCCAATCGACTTCGTCCACTTCGAGCTGTGGCATCACTGGGGCCGCACCGCCAAGTTCGGCGCCTGGATGCAGGGACCCGACTATACCCAGTGGCACGGCGCCTACGAGATGCTCGCCGACCTGGCCGAGCTGCGCGAAATGGCCGCCGCCAAGCTTGAAGCGGCCGGCCTTGAAGTGCCCGCGGAGCTGGGCGCGCCCGCCGGAGAAGCAGCCGGGCCGGACGAAGCGGGCGAGGCCGCCGATGACGCCGCCGAAGCGCCCGAAACACCGCCGCCGGCAGGGAGCTGACGATGTATCACCTGGCGACGCTTGCACCGCCGGTCGCGCGGTTCCGCTTGCCGTTCTCGCGCGATCAGTTGATGCTGCTGCTCGCAGCCGTCAACGAGATCTTCCTGGGCATCGATATCTACCTGGCGCACAGCATCAGCGGGACCATTGTGCGCAATGAATGGATCCCGATCATCTACGGCCCTGTCGCCGGAGTCATCCTGCTGTTCGCCGGGCTGATCGCGCTCAGGAATCGCCCGGCGGCGACTCTGCTGGCGACCGTCGTCCTGGTTGGCAGCATCGCCGTCGGCTTGCTGGGCGCCTACTTCCACCTCATCCGCGCCGCGCTGCCCACCGGCCCCGCTGGCGAGCGGCTCACCGTCCGCCTGCTCGTCTGGGGGCCGCCCGTTCTCGGCCCGCTGATGTTCTCGCTGGTGGGGCTGTCCGGGCTGAGCGCCGCCTGGGTCGAGGACCCGCCAGACAGCGGGCGTCTGCGGATGCCGGGCGGCCGCTACCTCAGGCTGCCCCTGAGCAAGACGCGCGCCTTCTTCCTGATGTTCAGCCTGGGGATGCTCTCGACCGTGCTTAGCTCCGTGCTGGACCACGCCCGCACCCAGTTTGAAAACCCCTGGCTGTGGCTGCCGACCGTCGTCGGCGTGTTCGCCACCATCATCGGCTTCTACATGGGCACGCTGGAGCGCCCGCACCGCTTCGACATCGCCGTTTTTGTCGCCACGGTCGGGCTGCTGATGCTCACCGGTGTGATCGGCACCATCCTGCACATCGACGACAGCCTGACCAGCCGGGGGCAGTTCGTCGCCGAGCGTTTTATCCGTGGCGCCCCGATCATGGCGCCGATGCTCTTCGCCAATATGGGCCTCTTCGGGCTGCTGATCCTGCTCGACCCGCGCTCCGAGGTGCTGCATCGGCAAGAGAAAGCAGCCTGACAGGGGCATCTCACCGTCAAACAAAACGTGGGGAGGCGTCTGCCTCTCCACGCTGTTTTTTGTTGATCGCGCGCCCGATTGCGGCCCGACGGCGTGCGCCCTCAAGCAGAAAAAGCCTGCACGCGGGGCGTCAGGCTGGGGGTCTCACAGGGGTGGACGATCCACCGGCGCGGCGCACGCTTAAACGCGGCGCTCCTTCAGCCGGGCCGACTTGCCGCGACGCTCGCGCATGTAGTAAAGCTGCGCGCGGCGAACCTTGGCGTGACGCAGCACCTCGATTTTCTCGATGCGCGGGCTGCGCAGCAAGAAAGTGCGCTCGACGCCAATACCGTGGCTGGCAATGCGCCGCACGGTGAAGTTCGCCTCGTTCCCACCGCGGCGCAGGCGGATGACCACGCCGTTGAAGACCTGGATACGCTCGCGGTTCCCTTCCACGATCCGCACATGCACGCGGACGGTATCGCCGGGGTGCAGCTCCGGAAAGTCGCGCTCTGGTGCTTCGAGGGCTTTCATCAGGTCGGTCATCTGGCGCTGTCCTTTTCACATTTTCACACGGCGGCGCCCGCCGCCGGAAGTGACACGTGGTGTTTTCGCTCACGAAAAAAGCCGGTCGCCCGGCCACCGGGCGCGAGGATTGTAGCATAGCCCCTGCTGCTTTTCAATGGCGGACTCGCGCTTGCCCGCCGGATGTCCCGCTTGTGCGCAAACCGCGCTGATGGTAAAACATGAATACACGACACGGCTTGGGGTGGCATGGCCTGCCCTGAACCGCCCAGAGGAGAGTGTTCCATGCGGGCCTATTCACGTCACGCGTTTGGGCTGGTCCTTATGCTTCTGCTCACGGCAGGACTCAGCGGTTGCTTCCGGTCGGCGGGCGGCAGCCTGGAACCCACGCCCGTCGCGTTTGACGGAGCCGGGGCCGCTCAGGCAACGCCGCTGCCCCTGCCCTCGCTCACCGCGACCGGCACCGGCGAAGACTTCGAGCCAACGCCCGAGATCGCAACCGAGCCGCCGTCGCCCATCCCGCCCTCGCCTACCGCGCTGGATGCGGCAGCATTACCCGGACAAGGCGGCGAGGCGGTTGGCTTCTTGCCGACCAACACCTTCATCCCGCTGCCCACGGCGACGCCGCTGCCCACCGAAACGCCGACCGTCGGGCCGACCGCGACCTTTACCAGCGTGCCGTTTGTCCCGCTGCCCCCCACGCCGACCTACACGCTCTTTATGCCCCCGGCTGGCGGGCAGGTCGGCGGCGAAGCCCTGCCGCTCGGCGAGCTTGGCCCTGGCACGCCGCCCGCCGAAGCCATCGCGCCCGAAGCCGAAGGCCAGGGCGGGTTCGAGGAAGCGCCTGCCGGTGTGGAGATCGCGCAGGTGGGCACGCTGACCATCCCGCAGATGACGTCCACCGCCATGATCGCGTCCTTCAACCTGACCCAGGCCGCGCTCCAGGGCACCATCTACCCAACGGAAACGCCCGCCTTCATCCAGCCCCAGGGCGGCCTCGATCTTCAGCAGGCGCTGCCCACGCCCACCGTTCCGGTCGCCGCGGCGGGCATCTGTAGCGAGCACCTGATCGCGCCCGGCGAAAACCTGTACCGCCTCAGCATCCGCTACGGCGTGACGGTGGACGCCATCGCCCAGGCGAACAACATCGTCAACCCCAGCCTGATCCTGGCCGGGGACACGCTTCAGATCCCGTGCCCCAGCCCGGCCACGACGACCACCGGTCAGGGTGGGGTCACCACCACAACCACCACCAGCCCCGGCCGCTACATCGTCGAGCCGGGCGATAACCTGTACCGCATCTCGATCAAGTTCGGGGTGTCGATGTCGGCCCTGATGACGGCCAACGGCATGACCCCCGCCACCATCAACTTCCTGCGCGCCGGCCAGGAGCTGATCATCCCCTGAGGCGCAGGCACACCCCTTTGCCGCGCCGTCTGGTACAATAGGGAGCGGCCCCGACGTGCGGGAGCCGCTCTTTTTTGTGTCCGCCCCTTGCCGGCTGAGGGATCGCTGATGGATCACCTGACCGAAACCGTGATTGACACCGAGACGATCTACGAGGGCAAGCTGGTGCGTCTCTACCGCGAGACGGTCCGCCTGCCCAATGGCGAGACTTCCTTCCGCGAGGTGGTGCGCCACCCCGGCGCGGTCGCGATGGTCCCGCTCACCCCGCAGGGCGAAGTGATCCTGGTGCAGCAGTTCCGCCTGCCGTCCGGTCGGGTGCTGCTCGAGATCCCGGCAGGCACGCTCAAGCCCGGCGAGGATCCGGCCCCGGCCGCCGCGCGCGAGCTGCAGGAAGAGATCGGCCTGCGCCCCGGCCGCCTGACACCGCTTGGCGGCGAGTACACCGCGCCCGGCTACACCAGCGAGTTCATCCACCTGTTCCTGGCCGAAGACCTGGAGCCGGCGCCGCTGGCCGTGGACGACGACGAATTTCTGGAAACCGTCACCCTGCCGCTGGACGAGGCCGTCCGCCGCGTTGAGTCGGGCGCCATCCAGGACGGCAAGACCATCGCCGGGCTGCTGCTGGCGGCCCGACGGCTTGGCCGCTGAGCAAACCGCGCGACCGATCGGCACCTGGCGCGTATCAATTAGTGAGATGTGCGCGCCCGCCGCGCCTGGTTTGGCGCGCAGCCGGTCCGTCCGATCAGGCCGGGCAGCTTTGACGCAACGAGACCTTTTTGGGGGAGACCCGTGATCGTGAGCAGCGATCCCTTGCTGGGGCAGGTCATCGGCAATTACCAGATCGAAGAGCGCCTGGGGCGAGGTGGCATGGCGACCGTCTACCGCGCGCGCCAGCTTAATATGCAGCGCGACGTCGCCATCAAGATCATGAGCGCCGAGCTGGCCGACGATCCGCAGTTCGTCGCCCGCTTCGAGCGCGAGGCCCAGGTAATCGCCAGCCTGGAGCATCCGCGCATCCTGCCCGTTCACGACTTCGGACACGAAGGCGATCTGTTCTACCTCGTCATGCGCCTGGTCGAGGGCGAGACGCTCTACGACCGGATGCTCAACGGGCCGCTCTCGCCTCAAGCCGCCGCGCGTTTGATCGACCAGATCGCCGAGGCGTTGGACTATGCCCACCAGCGCGGCGTGATCCACCGCGACCTCAAGCCCAACAACATCCTGCTGGACGAGTACGACAATGTCTACATGATGGACTTCGGCCTCGCCAAACTGCTGGCCGTCTCGTCGCCGCTGACCGAAACCGGCATGGTGCTCGGCACCCCGGCCTATATGGCGCCCGAACAGTGGCGCGGCGATCCGGTGGACGCGCGGACCGATGTCTACGCGCTGGGCGTGATCCTCTACGAGATGGTCTGCGGCCAGCCGCCCTTCGAGAGCGCGGACACGCCCTTTACCCTGATGTACAAGCATCTCAACGATACGCCCGTGCCGCCGCGCGCCATCCTGCCCAGCCTGCCGGAAGGCGTGGACGCCGTGATCCTGCGCGCGCTCGCCAAAGACCCCGCCGGTCGCTACCCCTCGGCCAGCGCCCTGGCCCGCGCCTTCACCGCCGCGCTGGAAGGCGCCGCGCCCGAACCCGCCGCCGGGCCGTCGCTCCCGCCCGCAGACGAGCCGATCCCGCTCCCGGATAAGATCGCGCCGCCTGTCCCGCCGCTGCCGGTCCCACCCGCCGGGGCGCGCAAAGCCAAGCCTCACGACAAGCCCAAGCGCGGCGCGGTCCTGCCCGCCGACGACGCCCCCGAGTCGCTCTCCAGCCTCATCGCCTGGGCCTCGGATCGCCTGGAATCGCTGGTGATCCCCGGCTTCTTCGCGCCGCCGCCTTCGGCCATGCCCGCGCCCCCGCCGCTGCCGGTCGGCGCGCGGCCCGATTCGGCGGAGCAGCCGCCGCGCCAGGCCATCGCCTTCGAGCAGCTCGCCCCGCTGCTCAACTCGGACGAGCCGCTCGTCGGCGCCCTCTACATGCGCGGCACGAGCGACTGGCGCACCTGGCGCCGCCTGATTGTGCTGGGTCTGGTGCTGTCGGTCCTGGGCGGCATCTTCGGCAGCCTGTTCAACCTGTGGATCGTCAACGCCGCGGGCAGCGTCTGCTGGCTCTATCTGATCATTCAGGGTGTGCGCGTCTGGCGCGGCTCCCAGGGCCATTTCTACATTGGCTTCACCCCGCAGCGGATCATCGTCCAGCCGCTCAGCGAGCGCCTGCGGTCCTACCGCGACGAAGTGCAGTCCGCGCCCTGGTACGCGATCCGCCGTCTGGTGATGACCGACGAGTACTTCTGGCTGGAAGCCGCCGGGATCGACGTGGTGCAGATCCTGTGCTGGATCCCGGCGCAGGGTGCCGGCGGGCTGGGCCGCCAGCGGCGCTGGCTGCTCGCCAGCCCGATCGCGCAGCTTCTGCGCGAAAAAGGCTATCCCATCCGGCGGAACTGAGCGATGGCGCTGCACCCCGAGTCGACATCCACCAGGCGGCCTGTTGGCGTGCTGGATTCAGGCGTGGGCGGCCTGTCCATCCTGCGCGAGATCCGCGCCCAACTGCCCGCCGAGCCTCTGCTCTACGTCGCCGATCAGGCCCACGTCCCCTACGGCCCGCGCACCATCGAGGAAGTGCGCGCCTTCACCGTCGGCATCGCGCGCTATCTGATCGCGCAGGGCGCCAAGCTGATCGTCGTCGCCTGCAACACGGCCAGCGCCGCCGCCCTCTACCCCCTGCGCGCGCAGTTCCCCGATGTCCCCTTCGTTGGCATGGAGCCGGCCGTCAAGCCCGCTGCGTCTCACACGCACAACGGCGTAATCGGCGTCATCGCCACCGAGGCCACCTTCCAGGGCGAGCTGTACGCCAGCGTGGTCGGGCGCTTCGCCCAGGATGTCCGCGTGGAAAAGCAGGTCTGTCCGGAGTTCGTGCTGCTGGCCGAGGCGGGCGAGACCCACACCCCCCGCGCCCGCGAGATTATCCGCCGCCGCCTGCAGCCCCTGCTGGACGCCGGGATCGACCAGCTTGTGCTGGGCTGCACGCATTTCCCCTTCCTCAAAGACGCCATTCAGGACGTCGTCGGGCCGGGCGTGGCCATCGTCGATCCCAGCCCGGCGGTGGCGCGCCAGGTCGGGCGCGTGCTGGACGCGCGCGGTCTGCGCCGCGAGGGGGCCGATCCCGGCGCGGTGACCGCCTGCACCAGCGGCGATCCGGCTGCGCTGCGCGCGGTGGCCCGCACCCTGCTCGGACCCGAAGCAGAGTCGTTCGCCTACTGCGCCCTGCGCTGGCACGGCGACACCCTCGCCGCCGCCACACCCTGAGCCGTTCCCCGCTGCCCCTGGCCGCCTTGCGCGAACTCCGTCCTTGACAGCCCTCTCTATTTCGATATACTTCTAATTAGATGGTTATCGAATCAGGAGCGGCGCCTATGCCCGAAGAACAACTCCGCCTGCTGGTACAGTTCTTCAAAGTCATGGCCGACGAAAGCCGGCTGAAGATCATCGGTTTGCTCAGCACAGGCGAGCGCAGCGTCGGAGAACTGGCCGAGCTGCTCGCGCTGCAAGAGCCAACCGTCTCGCATCACCTGGCCCGCCTGCGCGAGCTGGGCTTGGTCGCGGTGCGCGCCGACGCCAACAGCCGCTTCTACCGGCTGGATCGCCGGCGCCTCGAGGCGCTCAACCGCGAGCTGTTGCGCGTGCACGAAGCCGATTTGTGGCTCAAGGAGCTGAACATGGACGACGCCGAACGCAAGATCGTGTCCGACTACGTCGAGAACGGGCGGCTCAAACAGATCCCGTCCAAGCAGAAGAAGCTGCTGGTCATCTTGCGCTGGCTGGCCGGCCAGTTCGAGGAAGAACGGCGCTACACCGAGCAAGAGGTCAACGACATCCTGCGGCGCTACCACGACGACTACGCCTCGCTGCGCCGCAACCTGATCGAATACCGCCTGCTGGAGCGTGAAAGCGGCGGTGGAGTCTACTGGCGCCCCGCCGCCGCCGGTGACACGCAAGCCTGAGTCACGCGCCGCCGGGTTGCTCCGACGGCGCGTTTGTTTCCCCGCGCCCGCCTCATGCGCCCGTCACGGGCGTGCGGCGAGATCGTCCAGCACGCCGGGCAGTTCGCGCAGATCGCGCACGATCGCATCCGTCCCGCCCGCCCCCGCGAGCGCGTCAGCGCCGGGGCAGTACCACACCCCGCGCATCCCGGCTGCTCTGGCTGGCAGCACATCCCGCGCCAGGCTGTCGCCGACCATCACCGCCTCGCCGGGCGCGCAGTCGCACGCTGCCAGCACCGCCGCGAAGAAGGCCGGATCGGGCTTGCTGGCGCCCAGCTCTCGCGCGGTGACGATCACCTCGAACGCGCCGTCCAACCCCACCCGCGCCAGCGCCGCGCAGACCAGCTCTGCGCCGGATTCGGCGGCGTTGGTCGCCAGGGCCAGCCGGTAGCAGCCCCGCAGCGCAGCCAGCATCGCGTCCGCGCCGGGCATGGCTTCGACCTGCGGCCAGGACGCCATCGGGCCGCGGAACTCCGGCCGGTCCCGCATGATTGTGTCGCCCCAGTCAAAGATCACCCAGCGGATCACGCCCCGGCCCCTATTTCGAGCGCGGCCACGGCCCGTCGAAGATGAGCGCGCGCCCGGCCCGCTCCGCGATCAGCGCGTCCTGCGCCGCCGCGTCCATTGGCGCGAAGCGGTCCGCCGCGTCGTAGATCAGCGGTAGCAGGCGGACATCCGCCGCGCTGACGATCGCCGTCACGCCCGGCTGCGACAGCGCAAACTGCACCCCTTTGGCGATCTCGTCCGGCGAGGCGTCCGGCTCGTACCAGGAATTGTAGGTCTTGTCCCGCTCGTTCCACGGCTCCCGCGCGATCGACTTGATGATCTGCACCCCCACCGCCCGCTCGCGGCAGACCGCCAGCAGCGTCTCGGCGGCTTGCCGGTAGCCCGCGTCGGCGTACAGGCGCGGGTTGAGCGGGAACATCACCGTGTCGAAGTCGTACCGCTCCAGCGCCGCCAGTTGGACGCGCGGCGCGTCCATGCCGTGGCTGGTGATGCCCAGGTAGCGCGTCAGACCTTCGTCGCGTGCCCGCTGGAACGCCTCGAAAGCGCCCCCCGGCGCGAAGACCTGATCGAGCTGCTCCAGCGTGCAGATGGCGTGAAACTGGTAGAGATCGACATACCCGGTTTGCAG
>Ga0226835_1000805_pt1 | contig 24648 bp, 20 predicted proteins | sample LAC_MetaG_1_FD_163627 | JGI IMG/M metagenome (GOLD analysis project Ga0226835, IMG submission 163627) | Anaerobic ammonium oxidizing microbial communities from anammox membrane bioreactor (MBR) in UC Berkley, California, United States -... | ecosystem: Engineered > Bioreactor > Anaerobic >...
CGATGATCCAGGTTCCCTATCATATCAGCGAAGGCGATGTGGTCAAAGTCGATACTCGAACGGACACCTATTTGGAGCGCGTCAAAAAGTAAGTTCGCGACGCAGCCATCAATGGGGGCGCAACGAACGTCTTTGAAAACAGCAACGAGACGAGTCGATGAGTAAGCCGACGCCTCAACCGTCCCCCGCCCCAATCATTGACCCCAAGGACGCCTTTGTACAGTTCTTGGATTCCGTTGCGCGATTCCTGTTCTGGGCGGGAACGGTCGCCACGCTCATTTCTCTGGGCTTTCTGATCTACACGTTCCAGACGTTCATGAGCGGGGGAGCGGGACTGAACCAGGACCTGGCGCTCAGCAACATCGGGCTTTTCAAGAACATCCTGCTCGCGGGCGTGTTGGCGCTTTCCGTGGGAGCGACTTTCACGTTTTGGGGCGAGGAGGTGCTGGGCTTTCTTCAGTTGCTCGGAGCAGGCGCTCTGTTCTTCGCCCCGATCTACCTCCCGATGGTTCTCGCCGGGGGCCAAACGCCGACGCCTGTTTCCGCAGAGGCCCTGGCGGCGATGCAGTTCGCCGGAGGGATCTTCGGGCTCGTCGCGATCGCGGTCACGATCATCGACATCATCCAGCGCATCCAACTCCGCTCGCAACAGGGGGCGCGCGCGGACCAGCTCAAATACGGCAAGGGCATCAAAGAAGAGAAGGACATCCAAGACGTCTTCATGGGGAAGTGTTGGCAGCTTCCGTTTTGCAGGAAGTTCGTCCGGGAGCGATGCCCGATTTACCACTCTCGGCGAACTTGTTGGCGGGAGCAGGTCGGGTGCATGTGCGAGGAGCAGGTCATCCGCGACGCGATGTCGGGGAAAGTCATCCCCAAGGACGCGGTGCAAGCCGCCAAGTTTATCCCGATCAACAACAAACTGACCCCTTCGCAAAAGCAAGAGCGCTGCCGGCAATGCGTGATCTATAACGAGCATCAGAAGCACAAGTACAAACTCATTCTGCCCGTGGCTACGGCTGTGTTCGTCGGACTGTATCTTCTGTTCCGGGGGCCGCTGCTGGAGATGACGAGCCAATTGCTGGTCACGATCGACAGGATGATCGGGCGCGCTACCTTCCGCAGCGATGCGAACGTGGCGCAGCAGATCACGGATTCCGGAATGCACTTCCAAGAGGTCCTCCTGATCTGTCTCAGCTTGATCGTATTCACTTACGTGCTCAAGCTCGTCGAATTTCTGATCTTCAAGCTGAAGGTGTGATGCCCCTTACGACTCGGCCGCTCACCTTAGATGGAGCTTACGGCGAAGGGGGAGCCTCTCTCGTTCGGACCGCCCTCGTGATGTCGGCGCTCACCCAGACTCCGGTGACCGTCCAGAACGTCCGGGGGGCGATGCGGCAAGGGGGGCTCGCCGCCGAAGACCTCACGCTCCTTTCTGCCCTCGGCTCTTGTTGCGACGCGGAAGTGTCGGGCGCTGAGTTCCGTTCGAGGGAGTTCTCGTTCGTTCCTCAGGGACGGCCCCATGCCCTAAAGGAGCCAATCTCGCACTCGAACGTCCCCGAGTCAGACCCCTCGGTCGCTGCGATGGTGGTTCTCAACGCCCTGTTGCCCGTGCTTTGTCAGACCAAGGCGTATTCGACCGTGGTCGCCGAGGGCGAGACGTACGGCCACCGGATCCTGACCTATGACTACTACGAGCAGGTGGCGTTATCGGCGTATCGGGCGATGGGCGTTCATGCGTATCCTCACCTGATCGTGGCGGGGTATGGGAAGGGGGCCCTTGGCAGAGTCGAACTCGACGTTGAGCCGAGCGTTCCTCACGGCATCGATTGGGCGGAGCGTGGCCCCTTCGAAGGCGCGTTCGCGCGAATCGCCCTCTCCGAGGTCTCGGAGGGGATCGGAGAGCGCGGCGTGGCTCACTTTGAGAGGCTCGCTCGGGGCGCGGGAATCGAACTCCATGTGGAGTACGAGGTCGTGCCTTCGGTCAATCCGGGCGTGTTCGTAACGGTTTGGGGCCAGTTTGCAACGGCGAGGGGCGGCGCGACGGCAAAGGGCGAAAGGGGGATTCGCGTCGAGTCGGTCGTGCAAAGCGCGTTTGGCGCGTTCTTGGAGTGGTACTCTTCGGGTTCGACGGTCGACGAGTTCTTGGCGGACCAAGTGCTCGTCGCTCTGGCGTTCGCCGAAGGGGATTCGGCGTTGCGGCTCCACCGCGTGACGCAAAGGCTCCAAACGATGGTTTGGGTCATCAAGCAGTTTCTTCCAATCCACATAACGCTTCGGGGCGGGTTGGGAGAGCCTGGCGAACTGACGGTACGACGATGAAGGTATGGCTTTTTGAAACCAACTTGCTCTGGAGCGAACGGCTCAAGAGCGGGCTCTTGGCCTTGGGGCATGAGGTCGAACAGGTGTCCCCGGCGGCGGTCCCCGATGGCGCGGCGGACCTCGTGATCGCGAGCCTCACCGAGATCGCCAAGGCGCCCGCCGACTTCGTTCAGCTCCTCAAGAGCAGGAGCGCCAAGATCATTGGCCACGCCGGCCACGTGGAAACCGATCTCTTCCAACTGGGGAGCGACCTCGGATTCGACGCCGTTTTCCCCAACGGAAAGGTGTCGAATCGGCTCGAAGCGGTCCTCAAAGAAATCGGGTAGCTCGTCAAACTTCGCTACCCTATTCCAGAACACTTGACGACGAGGGTCGTCAAAATCATGAGTGGCGCACATCCGCGAATGTGTGCTGCGTATCCTGGGATTACATACTTGTGGGAGCGCCTCGCGCGCTCCCGTTTTTTTGCACTTCTTGCGGTTTCTTCGGACGGGCTGCTCGCATCGCCGCGCCGAACAGGCACGCCCAAGTAGAATGAGGCGACTGGAGTCGAAGCAATGGAAAAGGTTTTTGGCGACGCAACGAGCGCTCTCGAAGGACTGCTGTTTGACGGCATGACTCTCATGGCCGGAGGTTTCGGACTGTGCGGGATTCCTGAAAACCTCATTCTTGCGATTCGAGATTCTGGTGTGAAGGACCTCACGGTGATCAGCAACAACTGCGGCGTAGACGACTTCGGACTCGGCATTTTGCTGGCGACCAGGCAGATCAGAAAGATGGTTAGTTCCTACGTTGGGGAGAACGCTGAATTCGAGCGGCAGTTTCTCAGCGGTGAACTGGAGGTCGAACTGACGCCCCAAGGCACTTTGGCGGAGAGAATCCGGGCCGGGGGAGCGGGAATCCCTGCGTTTTACACTCGAACGGGATTTGGGACCGTCGTCGCCGAGGGCAAAGAGACCCGCGAGTTCGACGGACACGGGTACGTGATGGAGCGCGCCCTCACTGCGGACCTCGCCCTCGTGAAGGCTTGGAAAGCCGACTCCACGGGGAACTTGGTGTTTCGCAGAACCGCTCGCAATTTCAATCCCATGATGGCCTCAGCGGCTAAGGTCACCGTGGCCGAAGTCGAAGAGATCGTGCCCGTGGGCGAACTCGATGCCGATTGCATCCACACTCCGAGCGTCTATGTGAGCCGACTGTTGAAGGGCGCAGCGTATGAGAAGCGCATCGAGCGCCTGACCACGCGGTCCCGATCGTAGGCAAGGCTCCGAGAGCTGATTCGCGCAAGTCAGTGAGCAGGTGATCTGGAAGTGAGTCTGTCGCATCTCGATCAGCTTTTTCAACAAATCCTCGAAGGGTGGGACATCCCGACTCCTCAGGGGCTCCTCCGCATCAAGCGTGAGGATGCGGCGAAGCAACTCCCGGCCCACCCGTATTCGGCGCTCAAGAACCTCGCGCACGCCGTCTTTTGGCAAGACTTGTGGTTGGGACAGCTAGCCGGACAGCCTCGGCCGCCTAGCGAGTTCGTCTGGCAAAACGACTTTCGGGACCCTGACCCTTCGGAATGGCCTACCTTGCGCCGCCGGTTCGTCGAGGGACTCCAGGAGGCGCGGCGTTACTGCCAAGCCGACCCGCCCGCTCTTGGGTGCGATTCCGAAGAGAAGGCGGTGGACTTGCTCTTGCGCATCGCGATCCACGCAAGCTACCACATGGGCCAACTCAACCTCCTCAAGCGCGCACTGAGAGCGAGCCATTCGGGAACCTCGGGCGACGACGAGGCGGAGTAGATCGGCACGAGCCAGCCGCGCCGCGTCAATCCTTGACGAACCTTGCGCTTCCGTCGGCGAACCCGACGAAGTTCCCCTGCCCAGAGTTCGTTGTGTGCCGCCCTGGAGTTGGCTTCGAGCGATAAGGTGCGACGGCATTGGGTTCGATGACGGTCGATTCGAAAACGATCGGAACGTTGTTGAGAGGTTCTGCGGGGGTCAATCGCCGGCCTGCATAGCTCTCGTTGAGCGCGTAGCCGAAAGGTTCGCTGTCCGCCGATCCCAAAGCCGGGCAATGCAGCATCTTCAGGTCGTTGAGGTAGGGCGAAACCGCGAGGGTCCATGACTCGCCCGCAGGGAGGGATTCGTTATTGTCGAGCTGATACTGCACAAGCGCGGCGCTCAGCTTGCGAACGTTGGAAAGGCAGACTGCGCTTACCGCCCCCTTTCGAGCTGAAAAGAAAACGGGCGCCAACACAGCGACGCCGAGTACCCCCAAAAGCACGATCAAACCCACGAACCCCAGCAAGAAGCCGAGCGGAAACGCGTTTTGTTCCGACGAAGGGCTCGCGGAGGGCGGTTCGGCCGGGTTGGGTTGCATCGAACTTACGTCCTAACCCTCGCGGCCCCCCATGCGGGAGCGCACGGCCTTCATGGCGGCCTCGGTCCGGCTGTTCACGTGGAGCGCCTTGAGGATATTGCTCACGTGATTCTTCACTGTTTTTTCTGCGATGCAGAGCTTGTTGGCGATTTCCTTGTTTCTCATGCCCTCGGCGATCAAGTCGAGAATCTCTTGTTCCCGGTCGCTAAGGACGTACAATTCGGTGTCGTCAGGCGGATCGATCTCGCGGACCCGTCGAAAATCGGCGACGACCTTGGCTGCGATCTTCGGCGTGATTTTCGCTTCCCCCTTGGCCGCCAGACGAATCGCTTCGATCACGTCTTGCGGGGTGGAACTCTTGAGAAGATAGCCCAGCGCCCCGGCCCTAAACGCGTCATAGACGGTCTCGTCGTCCTCTTGAACTGTCAGGACGACGATCTTGATCTCCGGGGACTCGGCCGAGAGCTTGGCGGCAAGCTCCACGCCGGACATGCGCGGCATATTGACGTCGGTCAGCAGCACGTCAGGAGTCTCGGCAAGGCAAGCGTCAAGCGCTTCTTGCCCGTCCTTGCACATAGCGACCACCTCGCAATCCGGCATCAGATCGAGCGTTCGCTGGAGCGCGTTTCGATACGCAACCTCGTCGTCCGCAACGACGACTCGTACACGAGAAGACATGGCGTTGAGTATACAACTCCGGGCGCCGTCGCTCGTAGCGAACCCGTCTCCAAGAAATCCCCGTTGCTTCGGGGCAAGCGCAAACTCAGCATCGACTCTTGGGAGATAATGACGCGGTTATGGCGATCTTGGAAGTTGTGGACCTCGAGGTCGAAATCGCGGGCGTGAGGGTACTCCGCGGGGTCTCGCTCGAACTTGAAGCCGGCCACACGCTCGGGGTCGTCGGCGAGTCGGGATGCGGAAAGTCGATGACCGGGATGGCGATCATGAACATGCTTCCCGCGTCGGCCCGGATCACCAAGGGGTCGATCGTCTTGGAGGGCCGGGAACTCCTCACCCTCCCCAAGCGAGAGTGGTTGGACATTCGGGGCCAGCAGATCGCTCTCGTCATGCAGGACCCGTTCACCAGCCTCAATCCGATGATGCGAGTGGGGCACCAGATCGCGGAAGTGTTGATGCTTCACCACAATCTCTCGCGATCCGAGGCGTGGAAGCGAAGCGTCGAGATGCTCGACAAGGTCGGCGTCCCCACTCCCGAACTGTCCGCGCGAAAGTATCCCCACCAGTTGTCGGGCGGCCAGCGGCAACGTGTCGTTATTGCGATCGCGTTCGCCTGCAAGCCCAAGGTGTTGATCGCGGACGAGCCCACTACCGCGCTCGACGTGACGCTTCAGGCGCAGATTCTGCGGCTTCTCAAGGACCTCAAGGAAACCGAAGGCGTGGCGGTTATGCTGATTTCCCACGACATCGGGGTCATCGGTTCGCTGGCTTCCAACATCGCCGTTTATTACGCCGGCCGAGTCGTCGAGCGCGGCGATGCCGAATCCGTCTTGCGCAGTCCGGCGCATCCTTACACACAAGCGCTTTTGGCCGCGATGCCGAAAGCGGGCGCAAAGACGCTCGAACCCATTGGCGGCCAACCCCCCGACTTCGCTCGTTTGCCACCCGGATGCTCGTTTGCCCCGCGATGCCGGTTTCGATTGGACCGCTGCGAGGATTCTGAGCCGGGGCTAATCCCTCGGAATCAGACGCAACGCGCCGCCTGCTGGCTCCTCGACGACGCCTTCCGCTCGAATTCCGAAGGGACTTCTCCGGTGAGCGCAGAATAGGTTCGACGGGTATGACAATGCGGCCTCTCGTGCGTTGGCTTGGAATCGCGATCGTCGTGGCTTGTTTCTGGACGAGCGAGCGCGTCGTTCGAAAGCCCGAACGACCCAATCGGGTGGTAGTCACTTACTGGGAGAAATGGACCAAGTTCGAAGGCGAAGCGATGCGCGCCGTCGTCGATGAGTTCAACCGATCTCAAGACCGAATCTACGTCGACTACCTCAGCATCGCCGCCGTCAATTCCAAGACCTTGCTGGCGGCTTCGGGAGGCGTGCCTCCGGACGTAGCGGGCCTGTATGATGCCGACGTCGCGCAGTTCGCCGACGACAACGCGCTGATTCCCCTCGACGACTTCTGCCGGGAAGCCGGGATCGACTCCAGCCGGTACATTCCCGCGTATTGGGACATCTGCGAGTACGGCGGCAAGGTTTGGGCTCTTCCGACGACCCCGGCCTCGACGGCGCTCCATTACAACCGGGAAATGCTTCGCGCTGCGGGCCTCGATCCCGACCGGCCCCCAACGACCATCGAAGAGCTGATCGACTACTCCGACCAACTGTTGGTTCGCGATGAGCGCGGGCGAATTCGGAAGGCGGGCTTCTTGCCGCAAGAACCGGGGTGGTGGAACTGGGCCTGGGGGTACATGTTCGGAGGACGCCTTTGGGACGGGAAGGACACGATCACCTGCGATAGCCCTGAGAACGTCCGAGCGTTCGAGTTCGTGATGAAGTTCTCGGACCTTTATGGGGCCACCGACATCCAAGCGTTCCGGCAGGGCTTTGGGGCGTTTTCTTCGCCTCAGAACGCCTTCATGTCTGAGAAGGTCGCGATGGTGCTTCAGGGAGTTTGGATGTACAACTTCATCACGGAAGTCGCCCCCGACCTCGACTGGGCTGTGGCCCCGTTTCCCCACCCGCAAGACCGGCCGGACCTCTCTGAAATGACCTTTGTGGGTCTGGATGTCCTGGGGATTCCCCGCGGCGCCCGGCATCCCAAGGAGGCATTTGAGTTCATCAAGTTCGTGCAGTCGCAAAGGGGGATGGAACTGCTCTGCATGGGACAGCGAAAGCACAGCCCGCTCGTCGAAGTGAGCGAGGACTTCTACAAGAGGCACCCCAACCCCTACATTCGCCTCTTTGCAGACCTTCCTCGCGGTCCGAACGCCGTCGCTCCTCCTCAATTCGGGATTTGGCCCCAATACTCCCAAGAACTGGCGGCTGCGATCGAGCAGGTCTTTCTGAAGCAGAAGACCCCCCAAGAGGCGCTGCGCGACGTCCGGATTCGAATGCAGCCCAAGCTCGACGCCTACTTGAAGACCCTCGCACAAAGGAATCGCGACCGATGACGCTGAGGCGAAAGGAAGCTTGGATGGGCGTCTTGTTCGCCTCGCCCTGGATCGTGGGTTTTTGCGGGTTCATGCTGTATCCCGTGGTCGCTTCGATGTACTTCAGCTTCTGCGACTATTCGGTCCTCCGGAAACCCATCTGGATCGGGACCGACAACTACAGCGAGCTCTTGAGCGACGAACTCTTTTGGGTGGCGCTCAAGAACACGTTCCTGTACGCGGTGATGGCCCTCCCTCTTTCGGCTTTGGCGGCCTTGGGGCTGGCGCTCTTGCTCAACACGAAGATTCGTGGGCTTACGGTTTACCGAACGATCTTCTTTCTACCCTCGCTGGTGCCGCTGGTGTCTCTGGCGGTGTTGTGGCTGTGGATGTTCAACGGCCAGACCGGCCTGGTCAACGTGGCGCTCGGCTCGATCGGAATCAGCGGCCCCAACTGGCTGGGCGATCCCACCTGGTCCAAGCCCGCGCTCGTGCTCATGGCGATGTGGGGTGTGGGGCACGCGATGGTGATCTACTTGGCAGGGCTTCAGAGCGTTCCGGTGAGCCTGTTCGAGGCGGCTCAACTGGACGGCGCCGGGGCCTGGAAGAAGACCCGTCACATCACGCTGCCGATGATCAGCCCGGTCATCATGTTCAACGTCATCATGGGGATGATCGGCACGCTCCAGGTCTTCACGGTGCCGTATGTGATGTTTCCCAACGGCGCGCCTGCGCGGTCCACCTACTTCTACACGATGTATCTTTACGACAACGCGTTTCGGTATCTGCGCATGGGTTACGCGTCGGCGATGGGGTGGCTGATGTTCCTGATCATCTTCGCCTTAACGCTGATCTCGCTCAAGTTGATGGAGCGGAGGGTTCACTATGCTGGCGATTAGGCGGGGGGAGAATCGTCAGCGATCGATCGGCCAAGAGCGCCGCCAAGGTGCATGGCTCATCCACGCCTTACTGCTCACGCTCTCGGCACTCTTCCTCATGCCGCTCCTGTGGATGATCTCGACCTCGCTCAAGGACATCAACCAGGCAGTCGCCGATCCGCCGGTCTGGATTCCCGACCCTGTCGTCTGGCAGAACTACCCTGAAGCAGTCGCCTTCGAGAGCGAGAAGCTGGGGTACATCCCGTTCCTGGTCTATGCAAGGAACACCCTGCTCATTTGCGTCCTCACCGTCGCTGGTTCTCTTGTGGCGAACTCGCTCGTCGCCTATTCGTTCGCCAAGTTGCGCTGGAAGGGGCGCGACGTGTTTTTTGCGGCGACTCTCGGGACCATGATGATCCCGTTTCCGGTGGTGATGGTGCCGACGTTTGGGCTGTTTCGGGCGCTCGATTGGATCGGTACCTTTCGACCCTTGTGGGTTCCGGCGTGGTTTGGGACCGCGTTCAGTATTTTCCTCTTGCGCCAGTTTTTCCGAACGATCCCCGAAGAGCTTTCTGAGGCGGCTAGGCTCGATGGAGGTTCGGAGTGGCACATCTACAGCCGTGTGGTCATGCCGCTCAGCAAGCCCGCCCTCGCGGTAGTGGCGCTCTTCACTTTCATGGCTTCGTGGAACGACTTCCTCGGCCCGCTTATCTACTTGCTGCACCAATACACGTTCACGCTCTCGCTAGGGCTGCAGTTCTTCCAATCGCAACAAGGAGCGACGCAATGGCACCTCTTGATGGCGGCCTCGACGGTGATCGTCACGCCCGTCATCGTGTTGTTCTTCTTGGCCCAACGCTACTTCATCCAGGGGATCGCCTTGACGGGCCTGAAGGGGTAAGCGCTCATTCGTATCGGAGCGCTTCGATGGGCGTGAGCCTGCTCGCTCGCATGGCCGGATACAGCCCGAAGAACAGCCCCACCAAAGCAGAGAACCCAAAAGCCATCACGATCGCTTGCGTGTTGATGATGGGCGGGACCTTCAGCGCTTGGGCGACGAACACGACGCCCGTGGAGCCGAGGATGATCCCCACCACGCCTCCGACGAGGCACATTACGATCGATTCGAGAAGGAACTGGGCGAGCACGGACGTTCGTTTTGCGCCTATGGCTTTTCGGAGCCCGATCTCTCGCGTCCGTTCGGTAACGCTCACCAGCATGATGTTCATGATCCCGATCCCGCCGACGAGCAGGGAAACGGAAGCGATTCCAGCCAGGAGGAAACTGAGCAGGCGGGTCTGGGTCTCAATCTGCTCGATCCACTCGCCCTGGTTCATGATGCGAAACAGCGACTCGCCCATCGCGTTGCTCTGCTTGCGCTGGAGAACCTCTTCGACCTTGGCCTGGGTGTAGAAGAGCAAGCCGCTTTTCGCGGTCAGGTTGATCATGTCGTACTTGGTCTTACCTAGAAGGCGAGTTTGCGCGGTCTTGAGGGGTACGTAGATCTGGTCGTCTGGGTTCATGAACCCCGAACCCCCCTTATAGGCCACGACGCCGACCACTTCGTAGTTCCGCCCTTTGACGCGGATCGTCGCGCCGATGGCGTTCTCGCCTTGGAAGAGCTCGTCGTAAACGGTGTATCCCAAGACCGCCTTGCGGTTGGCCATCGCCTCGTCTTCGGCGGTGTACCAGGTGCCCTGGTGCATTTTCGTCGCGTTCCGGATGAGGGCGACTTGGGGTTCCGCGCCGTAGACCTGCGTGTTCGTGGTCCGGTTGCCGTACTTGACGGACGCGCCGGATCGGACCGACCCGGTGATGAACTCAATCGTTTCGACTTCGCGCTTGAGAGCCGCCACGTCGTCTTCGGTCAGATTCGGGTTATCGCCTGCTCCGAGGCTGACGTTTCCTCTTCGCCAGTTGGGCATGATCGTGAGCATGTTCGTGCCCATGACCTCGATGTTCTCGAGCGACTTCTGCGCAGTCCCCGCGCCGATGCCGATCATCGCGATCACGGACCCGACCCCGATCACGACGCCGAGCATGGTAAGCACCGAACGCAGTTTGTTCGCCGCGACGGCTCGCAATGCGCTTTCCACGCTATCCCAGAAACTCACCTAAGAACCTCCCGTGCGAGGAGCGCCGCCTCCCGAAGAGCCTCCACCGGGCGGTCCGCCGCTTGGCGCTCCGCCTCCGGCAGGTCCGCCTCCCGATGCGCCGCCTCCACCCGGCATGGCGCCGCCCGAAGTCCCGCCACCTGAAGTGCCGGGTCTTTGCATTCCGCCCGGACTCGCTCCAGAACCAGATCCGCTCGTCGTCGTTTGCGTTCGGGGCCGTCCGCCGCCGGGCCTTGTGCCTCCGGCGAGCCCACCACCCTCCTGAGCCTCCTCCATGCGAGTTTGAATCTCGCGAAGGGCAGCGATGTCGATTTCAGCCACGACGACCTCGTCGCCTTCTTTGAGGCCCTCGACGACTTCAATTCCGTTGTTGCCCGTGTCGCCCGTTTTAACTTCGCGCACTTCGGGTTTGAGCGGGTCGGCGGTCTTGATCTTCACTGTGGCCTTGTCTCCCTCGAAGTTGACGGCCTGCGAGGGAACGAGCAGAACGTTCGGCTTCGACATCGTGATGAACTCGGCCGTACCGTTCATTCCGGGCAGAAGCTTGAGGTCGTGGCCGGGTAGGACCTCGATGCGGACCTTGACCGCAGTAATGTTGTTGTCCGTAGCTGCCGCCGGATTAATTCTCTCGACGACCCCTCGGAACTGCCGGCCAGGAAATGCCTCGGTAGTGATCCTCACTTGCTGGCCCTTCCGGACGTCGCTGATGTCGGCCTCATCGACCAAGCACTCCATGAACAGCTTGGAAACGTCGCTGAGCTGCACGATGCTCGTGCCTTGGGCGAAGGTGCTGGTTCCAGGCGGGATGATGGTGCCCTCTTCGAGGTATTTCATCGTCACAACGCCATCGCGCGGCGCGACTACGGTGGTGCTCTCGAGTTGGACTTTGGCGTTGTCGAGGGCCACCTTGCTTCGGACCGTGCCCGCCTCTGCTGCGACTACCTCGCTCTGGCGGATGCGGTTGTTGAGTTGGGCGTCGATCATCTTCTGCAGGTTGATTTCGGCCTGCTGTACGGCTTTGCGAGACTCTTCGAGGTTCCTCCGAGCGATGTCGACTTGGCTCCGCTGAGCGATCGCGTCGTCTTGGGTCGCTTGAGCCCTTCTCAGCGCAAGCCTGAGCCGTTCCATCTCGGCCGTAATCTCGCGGTCGAGCGTTTGGCTGCGCTGGCTCGCCGAGGTGTACGAAGCTCGCGCGGCCTCGAGGGTTGCCTTGGCTCTCTCCACCGTGCCCTCGCTCACGAATCCGCGCTTGAGGAGTTCCTGTTGCCGAGTGTAATCCGCCTCGGCGGCGTCGAAGTCCGCTTGGGCCCTCGCGAGTGACCCGCTCACGTCTCGGCGAATCTGAGGAGCGGTGACCCGCTCATACACATCGAGATCTTGCTTTGCGAGATCGAGCTGAGCTTTCGCCGAAGTGAGGTTGGATTCTGTAAGAGTCGGTTGGCGTTCGGCTTCGATTTGAGCTCGGGCGAGCCGAATTCGAGCGGTCTCTAAGGCCACCTGAGCGTCTTCGACGGAGGTCTTGCTTCCCGCGATTTGGAGATCATAGTTGACCTTCGCTTGCGCTGCGCGGGCAGTCGCTTGCCGAAGGTCGGCCTCGGCTTGACTGTAGCTGGCTTGGGTGTCCCGAGGGTCGATGATCGCGATCAGGTCGCCCCTTTTGACCTCGCTGCCCTCATCGACCACGAGTTGCTCGACGATGCCGCCCGCTTTCGACTTCACGTCCACCGTAGTCAGGGCGACGAGCACTCCTGTCGCGGTGATCGAACGCACGATCTCACCCTTGACCACAGGGGCGTAGCGATACTCCAACTCGGGCTCCTTGGAACCCGTGCGCATCACGTACCAAAACACCGCGACGATCGCGGCGAGTCCTCCGATAACCAGCAGTCCTGTCTTCAACTCTCTTCGCCAGGCAACGACTCGCCCACGGCGAGCCTCAGCCTCATCTCCGAAATAAGGTAGTCGTATACAGCTTCTACGTAATTCAACTCCGCGGTGACTAGGCTCACCTGCGCGGTGAGCACCGTGATGACCGTGGTGCCCTCTGCGCCTTGCTTCTGCGATTCGACGGCGGCCTCATAGTTGAGTTGGGCCGCCTCTCGCGCCGCGAGCGCCGCGTGAACCCTTTCGATATCCTGCGACAGCGAGACGTGAGCGGACTCGATCTCCGCCCGCGCCTGGCGCTCGGCCTGGACCAACTCCGCTTCAAACGCATCGTAACTAAGCCGTGCTTGGCGCGCCGATTCGCGGGCGAAATTCCCGTCGAACAGCGGCATCGACACGAGGAACGTTAGCGCGCGCTGGTCCGAAACGTCGGGTCCGAATTGGCGGACGTAAGAGGCGTCCAGTGTCCAACTGAAGGAAGCGTCTCGTTCCGCTCGCAAGACCTGATAGCGTTGGCTCGAAAGGCGTTGCCGCCGGGATTGAAGGTCGGGGCGGTTTGCCAGGCCCAATCGGGTGGCTTCGGCCAGAGGCAGAATCGGCGGGAACCTCTGGGGGACCATGGCCGCCATGAGTTTGGGTAGGTCGCGGGACTCGGGCCAAGCCAAGGTCGCCTTGAGCGTCGTCAAGGCGATGGCCCGCTGGTTGAGGGTCTGCAAGCGCTGAACTTGAGCGTTGAGGAAGTCCGCGTTCGCCTGCAGGCGGTCCTTTTTGGGCGCCATCCCTACTTCGATCTGGGCGTCAGTTTGCTTGAGGATCGTCTCGGCCCGATTGAGTTGCGCTTCAGAAACCGCCATCAACTCTTGGGCGCGAAGGGCGTCGTAATACTGCTGATGAACCTGAAAAAGAAGGTTGCGCACGGTTTGTATCGCATCCCATTCCGCCGCGCTCGCTTGACGCCGAGACGACTGATAGCTCCATTCGCGCTCGCCGGAATCGAGGAGCCGCCAATTCGCCGTCACTTGAGGGGTACCGTCGCTCCGCTTCGTCACTCCCGCAAACGAGCCCGTGTAGGTCTCGCTCCGCGAGGTGTCGTACCGGAAGGAGGGCGTCACGGACGGGAGAAACAGGCTGAAAGCCTGGCGAACCCGGCTGCGGGCGGCTTCAAGGTCGAGGAACGCCGCCCGTACCGTCCCGTTGTTGGCTATGGTCAATTCGAGCGTGCGCTGGAGCGAGAGAGCCTCTTGATCCTGCGCGAACGCCGTGGCGCACAGCAAGGCGCCCAAGCCGCAAGCGGCGCGCAGCCCAGTTTTGTTTCCGATTCGAGTCATGGCAGAGAACACGATACCGCTTGCGCTTGGAACGCACCGTGACTTTCGCCGGAGGCCGGCGCCCGTGTCTAAGTTCCCCATACGAATCGCGCGCCACGTTGAGTTCCGGCTGTTCATGGGGCTCACGTCCAGATCAGGTCCTCCCGAAGAAGAATCGTCTGCTGCCGGTCGGGACCCACCGACACGATGCAAATGGGAGTTCTCGTTTCCTCCTCGATGAGGTTCAAGTAGTCCCTCGCGGCCGTGGGGAGATCGGCTAGGCTGCGAGCGCCCGTGATGTCGGCATCCCAGCCGGGAACGGTCTTATAGTCGGGCTCCACCTGGCTGAGCAGGAACGTGTCTTGCGGAACGGTGTTGAGGGTCCTGCCGTTCCATCGGTAGCCGGTACAAACGTGCAATCGTTCGAAACCTGAGAGCACGTCGAGACGCGTCACGACCCACCCGCTGAGCGAATTTAGCGACGCGCTACGGCGCAACAGGTTCAAGTCGAGCCATCCGCATCTGCGGCCCCGGCCGGTCGTCGTTCCAAACTCCTGACCCCGCTCCCGAATCTTGTCCCCGATTTCATTGTCCAGTTCGGTAGGAAACGGGCCTGCGCCGACGCGAGTCGTGTAGGCTTTGCAGACTCCCAGCACCTGGTCGATCGCGCGGGGGCCGATCCCAGTCCCCAGGCAAGCGCCGCCGGCCACCGGATGGCTGCTCGTGACATAGGGATACGTTCCTGAATCGAGATCGAGGAACGTGCCTTGCGCCCCTTCGAACATGATCCGCTTGCCTGCGTCCAAGGCATCTGCCACTAACGATTCGGAATCTCCGACGAAGCCGCGGAGCGCAGACGCGTAGCTTGAGTACTCGTCGAGCAAGGGCTTGAACTCGATTGCCTCGCCCCCGAGCATGGAGAGCAATCGGTTCTTGTATTCGAGGACCTCTTCCAGCCGCACGGGGAAGACCGCAGGATCGACGAATTCGCCCATTCGGATGCCGAACCGGCCTACTTTGTCTTGAAATGCGGGGCCGATGCCTCGCGAAGTCGTGCCGATCTTGTTGTGCCCGCGGGCCGCCTCTTCAAGCACGTCCAGCGACTTGTGGTACGGAAACACCACATGCGCTCCGCTGCTGATTTTCAGGGCTCCCAACTCACTTCGCATCGCGCGAGCGGTGTCCCACTCGTCGAGAAGGCTCTTGGGGCAGACGACCATCCCGCTGCCCAGGACCGCCGTGACTTGGGGGTGGAGAATTCCTGCCGGGATTAGGTGGAACTTGAAGGTTTGGCCCCCGGTGATGACCGTGTGCCCCGCGTTGTTGCCGCCGCTATAGCGAACCACGACGTCGGCGCCGTCGGCCAAGACGTCCACAATTTTGCCTTTGGCTTCGTCGCCCCACTGCGCCCCTACGATCACTAACGTCGGCATAATTGGTTCTCCCGGTAGCGGTCCCCCAACATGAGAAAGCCGGCGGCTCCCTAACGAGGATCCGCCGACCCAATGGCCGATACGCCTTTTCTCGCAAGGGGATTATACAAAGTGTCGCCGGAAGAGCGCAAGCAATCCCCTCAGACGCCGACTCGATCGCGGACCCTTTGAAAAGCCCTCAAAGCGAATTCAAGGTCGCCGGGCGTGTGGGTGGCGTTGGGCATCGTGCGGATTCGAGCCTTGCCTTTGGGCACCGTTGGATACACGATGGAAAGCGCGTACACCCCTTCTTCGAAAAGCGCCCTCTCCGCCTCTTGAGCCGCCCTTTCATCGCCGAAATACACGGGGGTGATGGGCGTTTCACTCCCCATCGTATCGAACCCGGCTTCGGCCAACGCAGACTTCCACCAGTTGGTGTTTTCCCACAGCCGGCGCATCGGTTCGGGGTCGTTTTCCATAACCTCGAGCGAGGCGATCAACGCGGCGGGCACCATCGGCGGGTGGGCCGTGCTGAAAAGGTGAGGCCGGCCGCGGTTGATGAGCCATCGCTTGAGCGGATCGGAACCTGCAATGTACCCGCCCACAACCCCCAGCGCCTTGGAGAGAGTGCCGAGTTGAATGTCCACCCGCCCGTACAGCCCATAGTGCGAGGTCGTTCCCGCGCCTTTCTCGCCGAGTACGCCCGATCCGTGAGCGTCGTCGACCATGAGAATCGCGTCATAGCGCTCGCACAACTCGACAATCTGCGGGAGCGGTGCGATGTCTCCGTCCATGCTGAACACGCCGTCGGTGATCACGAGCTTCTTCTGAAACCCCCGCTGCTGAGCCCGCCGCAGGCAGTCTTCGAGGGCGTCCATGTCCTTGTGCGCATAGACCCACCCATCGCTCTTGCGGTACTCCGCGCTGGAAAGCCTGACCCCATCGATGATGCTTGCGTGGTTCAGCTCGTCCGAAATGATCACGTCCTGGTTCGTGGTGACGGCAGGAATGCACCCTGAATTGGCGGTGAATCCAGACGTGAACACGAGCACCGCCTCGACCTTTTTGAACTTCGCGAGCCTTTGCTCTAGCTCTTCGTGGACGGTCATTTCGCCGCCGATCCAGCGCACCGCGCCAGCGCCCACGCCCCACCTCTCGACCGCTTCGAGCGCGGCTTGCCGAACCTTGGGGTGATTGGCGAGCCCCAGGTAGTTGTTGCTGGAAAGGTTGACGACCTCTTTGCCGTCCATCCGCACCCTGCCGCCTGCCGGAGTTTCGAGCACGCGAGGTTGCTTGTAGAGGTGCTGATCTTTGAGGTCCTGGAGGTTGGAGTCGAGCCAGGACTGGAAGGCCGTGTTCATGGCCCATTGTAGCGCGTCGATGCGCCGGCCGCGATCTCGGAGACGCTTCCGAATCTGTGGATACGTAACTGCCGAAACGGTGACGGTCCCGCTCTGGCGCCCCGGGAGAGCTTTCTTAGTCGGCCCGCGAGTTCGGCATCTGCCTTCGTTCGACCTCCGCCTATCGTTCTGCATCCGCTACGGAGGCATCTTTCAGCAGGCGTTTAGTCCTCGTCGCCGTATCGGGGTCGAACTTCGAGATCGCCCGCCAGAAACTGCCCGTGGTGGTCCTTCTCGCCGTCGAAGTAGGTGGCCTCGACCATCAGGTTTCCGTCGGTGGCCCGATAGACCCGCTCGACGGTCATAGGAACACCTCCCGTGCGCAGCCACACGGTATCGCCGACCTTGATTTCGGGCGTCACTCCTTGATCGTCGCTCATAAGGAAAGGGTACTCGAAGGAAGCGGCTTCTTTCTGGTGCGGCGGAGCGCTTCCGAAGTTGGGAGGACAGCGAGGGGACTTCCCGTGAATTCGCTTTACGACCAGTCCTGAACTTCAATCTGCGCAGCAGTCAAGGGCGCGGCTCAAGGCGCTCAGGTCGTCGGGCAGGGCAGCGAGGAACTCCAGCGTGGGGATCAACTGGCCCTCGAAGCCTTCAAACAGATAGTAAACCTTCTTTGGGTAGGCGCCGACTGCATGGACGCCAGGCCGCTCGGTATTGACTTGCCAAGGCCCTGGGGGCAATTCAGCGAGCTCGTTCATGGCCCGTTGGAAATCGGCGATCTGGAGGAACGGCTGGCTTGTGAGCAGACAGCCCGCAAGGAGCGGCACGTGAGTTCTCGCCCATGAGGCAAGGTGAGCCGCGGAGTTGCTCGTTGCGCTGAAGCGTCCAAGGGTATGCAGAGGATGGCGAACATGGACTCCGGAGTGGGCGATTTCCGCCTCTCCCTCGTCGATGGGCAGGTACTGCGTCCAAGGCGTCCAGGATCCACCTGCCGCCCGAGCGCTGCGAAGGTGGATTTGCTCCAAATGGGTTCGGGTGTCCTCGTCCAACTTCATCCCTTCCGTTCCTTGAGTCGCGGGATGAACTTGAGAAGGTTCTGGACGACCAGAGCGGCCCAAATCCAGCCGATTAGTGAAAGCGCGCTAGCGACCTGGCTGTATGTGGGCCTAAGCGTGTTGTCAGTAGCCTTGTCATTCTTGATCTCCGGAGAGCGGATCGGCAGGTCAGAAGCGGCCCACTGAGTTCGAATCTGTGCGTTCGAGATCGGCCAGAAGTACCCCATGGTGAGATAGAACGCGTCCCCAACGCTACTTAACTGGGTTCTTGCGACCGCTCCCTTCGGCTTGAGTTCGATCACCGCTCCTTCAGATTGAAACAAGGCCGTGCCCCAAATGGTGAGGATCGCGAGGAGTCCGACGAGAGGTGAGGTCCTGACGCCGTGGCCGGTCAGCATGTGGAGCAGAAGCGAAGGTAACCAACGGAAGCTGTGAGGGGTCCGAAGGAACTGAAGGCGCTGCCACTGGAGGCTGACCTTGTCTGCGTCAGAGTGGTTACCCTCGGCCCGGAACTGTCGTTCGACGGTTGCGAAGATGCCTTCATCGTTCTCGGCAAGGGCAAGGACCCGGATGTAGTCGTGGATTCCTCTTCGCCTCACGATCCACGCAGTCGCAACAAGCAGCGTAAGAGCTAAAAAAACACCCAGAAAACCTACATAAACACCCAAGCGATGCGTGAGAATTGCGACGGCCAAGAAGAACGCGAAGGACATCCAGGCCCAGCGCACCGCGCTGTCGGAGTTCCAAGCGGTCTTGATCCTCGTGCTGAAGTGGGACGATGTCGAAGCGAACGATGCGAGGTAGGTGAGGCCACCAACAATAGCTACGCCCACTCCATACCCTGGACCGAAAGCGAGGTGGGTCGTCAGCCAAACCATGGCCCACCCGACTCCTACGCTGTGAGCGAATAGTGATTGCCCGCGAGAAAGTGGTCTGCTTTGCCCACCGAAGGCCTCGCCCGAAAGACGCTCACGATCCTTCTGGCCGATGCTAACTGAATCGACGCGAACGTCGCGGAACGAATACGCTCGGCCCAGCAGGCACCCTTCCCGCATACAGAGACTTGAGGCCCGGCGAACACATCCACGGGCGGCAACGACGAGGACTCCGATCGCGACGTAAGTTGCGACTACCGACATCCAGTCCCACTCCCAAAACCAGGTGAACAAGAGAGGTGATAGCGCGAATAAACAAACAGCGGCCGAAAAAGAGAAATTACCTGTGAACTCCCACTCCTTAGACTTCTGGACACGCTGCTGCTCCATGTCGTTATCCTTGGCCCGTCCGTTTTGCTGCGCCTGTTGTCCGTCCTCAGAGTGACTTCCACTATCCTTAGTATGAAACTCAATAGTTCGAGCCCTCAGTGACGCGAAGTTCAACGCCACCTGGCCTTCGGCGGGCCTGAGGGTCGAAGGGATCTCCGGAACTTCATCGATCACGAGGCGGGAGCCCACGGTTGCCCCAGCCATTTCAATCAACGGCCCGTTAGTGCCACCTTGCTTCTGCGTGTCCTCTCCTGTACGAGGCGACGCGTCTGGCTGCACGTTTTGGGTAGAAGGAGGGCGAAAGCGAATGCCCTGCAGGAAGAGGTCACCCGCGAAGGAAGCGCCCACAGCGCGAATGCCCGTCCATGCCCCCTTGGGACCCACTCCAATCCCAATGAGGCTGCGAAGGCCCTTCTCGTTCGGTCCTTGACTGCCCGATGGGGATTGTCCGAGCGCAATCTTGAACGGGGAGAAGTCCGCCTGCCCTTCGATCTTCGCCCTTGCAATGATGATCCCGTGCGTGAGATGGCACCCCCCGGCGAACAGGTAGCCGTGCACCTCCGAGCCCGTGCCCATGATCGAAACTCGCAGCTTGTACTCATCTGTCTTGGTGCTCCGGCTCATTCCCATGCCGGTACAGGGTCCGATCAGCGTCCTTTCGTAAATCAGAGTGGCGTGCGATGCATCGGCCGCGTTCATCAGGTGGGGTTGAAGGACGATATGGCCACCGATTGTCGCATTGCTGAACCGGAGGCCCGAAGTAAGAATGGAGCCTCGAAGGTCGATGTCTCCGTCCATCTGGGTTCCCGTCAAGTCGACGCTGTAGACGCTCTTTCCCGTTTCGACGGCGGGTCCGATGAACGTCGTGAAATACGTTTCGTCTTCGTACCGTTTGGCTGCGTCGTGTTCGGATTCGCTTGCGGTCTCAAAGCTTGCAGGTTCAGAGCGTTCGTCCCTTTGCAGTCCAGAGGCGCTTGATTCTGGAGGACGCTCGATCCCCTCCAGCATGAGGCTGCCGCCGAGTTTGGCGCTTTGGCAAAGGATGCCTCCCAAGGCAAACAGCCCTCGCAGGTCGACATCCCCTTCGATCTGGAGGCCGTTGAGCAGAAGCGCTGCCCGCTCGCCCTTCGACCAATATCCCTGGCCGATGAAGGCTCGGCGCTCGTCGGTGCCGTATAGTCTGTAGTAGCGACTTTTCAGTAGATAGGGTAGTCCCGTCCGATCATGGTCGAACCAATAAGAATTAGCGCTCAAGTCGCCCTTAACGGACGCGTTTTCGAGGCTGAGACCCGCTGCAAGGTACGCTCCGATGAGATTCACCGAGCCCCCTATCGTCGTGGCCGTCAGGCGGAGCGAGTAACTTCGGCCCTCAGGACCCGAAGCTGCGCCGATCATCGTGCGGCATCCGCCCCAACTGTCAGCGGACACCATGCCTTGCACCTTGGCGCCGTAGAGGTTCACTCCGTTGGTGAGAATCGCGCCGCTGAGCGAGACGTAGCGGCCGACTTGGAGGTTTTCTCCTGTAATGGAGGCCGCCATATCTCTGGACTTCGGGTGGGGGCCGATCACGGTGGGAAACAGCTTGGCGAGATCGTTTTTCTTGGTGGCGTCTGAAACCGCTTTCCCCTCCGCGACATTGGTGGCGCGGCAGATGAAGTTGCCTTCGATGACCGCGGCCGAAACATCGAGCCCTTCCGAGATCAGCGCACCCTGGAGCGACAAGTCGCCCCGAATCGTCACCGACCTTAGGCTGAGCTTCCCGCTGATGTGTAGGAAGGAGTGGCTGTCTTCGTCGGCAACGCTCTGGGTCCAGTCCTCAAGTTCCAGGCGGCAAGTGCATTTATCCAACTTGGGGCGGGACTTCACGTGGCTTGGCCATTCCTTATAGAGGGCCGCCAGCGGGTTGAGAACCTTGCAGTCTTTCGCTGAGGAACCCTTCACCGAGTCGTCGGGATTCTGCATGAGGACTGCGGTCGAGAACCCATGGAGCAGATTGCCCAGGAGTTGCGGGTCGTTCGCCGACTTGTTCTTGAGGTCGTCTAAGGCTCCCTTGCCATTCGCAAGGAACATGAACCTCTTCGACCTCAGGTGGGTGGGTTGGGAAATCAAGTCGAGCTCGCCGTTCGTGGCGCTCTCGCAGATTCGAATGATCTCGACAGCGTGCCTGGCGTATTCCGAAATGGCGGGAACGGTGGTGCGCCAACTCGGTTTCTTTCGGGCGGCACAAGAGCGGTTGCACTTCCCCGAGCGGTGCCCATACAGCGTGCCTATATCTGAGAAGTCCAGGTCGACACCGTCTCCGAGGAACGCGCCCGAGAGGTCGAGCAGTCCCTTGATCGTACACCGAGCGGCCCGGATTCCACCCCGCAGTTCCGTTGGTTCTCCCTCGGCCTTCTCGAGCGCTTCCTTGAGGTCGGGTTGCCGCAGCACCTTCGGATCGCCGCGGTCGTTCGGAAACCAAGGCCTTGCGATCAAGGTCTGGCCGATCGTTGAGTTCGAGAAGATCGTTCTGCCAGCAACAAGGGTCCCTTGAAGGTAAACGTCGGATTCCACCTGAACCCCATGCAGGTCGAGCATTCCGCCGACGAAGGCGTGGGCGGGGAGTTTCTTGAGAGCGGCACTCAGCTCTGCATCTGGCCCGCTAAGCGCTTGGAGTTCAGAGTCGGACACCCACTGCGCGAATCGGAGAGTTCCTTCGATCACTGCGTTGACGAGGCGAAGGTCCTTCACCACTTGGACGCAACTCAGGTTGACGGTTCCCTTGCAGCGCAGGTCCGTTAGGTCGATCAGACCGGCAATGGAGTTTCTCTTATAGGAGTCCTGCTGTAAGTTCCTTTCGTCGGTCATGAGGTTGATGAGGAGCGCGTCGCCGATGCAAAGACCGTGACCGGCTTCCACCTTGATGGGACCTGCGCGCAAGCCCGCTCCGACTTCGAGGCCAAATCCCCGGATCGCGCCTTCGACCCAGATGCCCCTCATGTCGAGTTCCCCCTCGATCTTGGTGGCGCTTAGGTTGAGAACCGTGGTGTTCGGGTTCTCCAACTTGAAGTCTCCAGAGGAGCCGCGGGCTCGTATCGTCAACCCCGACAAGTTCATCGCGCCCTTGCAGACGCAGTTTTCGAGTTTGAGCGGAGCACCGAGGGTGCGGCCCGACAGATCAAATCCCTCGTCAAAGGTGCAGTTCTCAAAGGAATGGGCACCCACTCCTGTACCAAAAGGCGGGGCACTGTAGCTGCCCCGTGAGAACCAAACGCTTGTCCCACCGATACTGGCTGTTGGCACTTTGACTCTCCGAACTTGTATTCTCTTCGTGAGGCTAGATCGGTCAAGTTCGCCGAGGCGGAGAGCTTCTCCTTCCCGATTGGCCCGAGGTGGACAATTCGCGCGGAGTGTCGTAGACTAAGCGCAGGCGTGCCCGTGGCGTGGGGGTGCTGGAGATGTCGGACCTAACTGAAGACCGTAAACGGCAGATTCGCGAAGAGGAGGAGGCGCGGTTTCGGGCGCGGCTCCAAGAAGAGCAGGCTTACCGGGAGCACGTGCGCCGGGAGTTGGAGGCCCAGCAAGCCGAGGAGCAAGAGGCTGCTTTTCGGGAGCAGGTGCGTAGGGAACTCGAATCGGGAGGGGCGCAGCAGGCTCCTCCTCCCAGGCCTCAGGAGCCCGCGCGAGCCCCAGGCTTCGACGTCGGGCCCAGCCCATCCAGCGCGCCGAGCCCCCGCTCCACGGCTCGAAGGCCCCGAAAGTCCATTCGCAAGACGGTAGGAGCGCTGATGGTCGTCGGCGCTGTCGCTTCGATCGCCGCTGCGGTGGTCATGGGGTTTAAGGTGCCTTTTCTAAGCCCGAAAACGGAGTCTGAATTCACGATTGAGGCCGGCGAGGGCGCAGGACCCCCCGCTCCAGTCGCCGTAACCAGCGACCTTCTCGATCCGGCCGACTTCGAAGGCTTGCCTGGGTCCGTGCCGAAGATCGACCTAGCCGCAAAGCCGCCGGCCTCCTCGGCTCCGGCCAAGTCCGCGGCATCCGCCTCGGCAGAGAAGCCCAGGGAATCGACGGGAACAACCGCCAAGTCCTCGCCTCCTCCCAAGTCGAGGCCATCGGCCACCGCCGGATCGACGGCCTCGCCTGCTGGCCGGTCGATTCTGGGCGGGCAGGCGAGCCTGCCGCTCACCTCAGAATGGGACGTCAAGACCGACAGTTCAAGGCAATTCGACGCGGTCTGGGTCGATCCTGGCGGCCACGAGTGGTTTCTTGGCTGCCGGTTTGTTGACTTGCGGAGCGGCGAGGGGCTGGAGCAGTTCGCCGCGCGAATGATGGAGGATGTCGACCCGGACGACTACACGGTCGTCGAGTCGGGCTACATCGAGATCGGCGGCGTGACGGGCAAGTACTTCGTTGCCGAAACGCGAAACGTGGCCAACGGATTTGGAATCGGGGCGATGGCGGTTGTCGGCGGGCGAGGGGTTACGCTGGCCGCTCTGGGTTTCGGGGACCCTTGGGGTGAAAACCGGAGGATCATGCAGCAGTGGATCGAGGCGGTGAGGTTCAGATGAGGAGATCGAAAGGGCGTTCGATTCGTGCGACGCGGAACGTCGGCGGACTTGCCTTGGCCGCGGTCCTGGGGTTGGCGCTTCCTGCGAGGATCGATTCTTGGGGCACGCTTACGGGAAGGATCCCTTTGAGCGACGAACAGCGGACCAAGATCAACTTGCTCATCACGAACTTCGCGGTCGATCCCACGACGATGGCGGCGGAGCTCCAGCCTCGGAGCGGGCCACACCCTATCCACCAATTCATCGTTTCGCAGGCGTACAGGATGCTCCAGGCCGACCCGGCCTTCGGCGAAGAAGGGGAGAGCGGTTTCCCCGCGCTTCACAGCATCAACGCTTGGGACGGCGTGGAGCACACGGACAAGGGAATGATGGCGCGGAGAGGGGTCGGCATCGTCGACGCGGACGCGCCCGATCTCGCGCCCACATTCCGGGGGGCCGGAGGGCCGAGCGCCGACGCTGAGCTGACTTTGGGCAACGCCTGGAACCCCGAATATTCGGGTAGGGCGCACTATTGGAATCCTTGGCTCGGAGCGGGAGGAAAGAGCGCCGAGGAAGGCTCGGGAGACGCGCCCTGGGCCGCGGGAGAGTATTATGCCAGGCTCGTTCAGGCGATTGAAACGGGAGGCTCCGAGCAGGACAAAGCCCACTTTGCCGCCTATATGGCGCACTACGTTTCCGATGTCGCCAGCGCCAAGCACGCCGATGCTTTTGAGGTGAGCGGGGGAACGCTTAAACGGCTGCGCGAACTTGCGGACACGTGGTATGCCGGGCTCGGAGAAGATCCGGACACTTACATCAACAGCGCGCCGGTGATTCAGGCGGAGACCCTTTTGCGGGACGAGGTGCTGCGAATCAACCCCTCGGTCGCCAACGCCTACTGGAGGCGAGTGGAAGACAACATCAGAGCCAATGCGTACCTTCGTCCGGGCAGCATCACGAAAGTGGACATCATGCCGCAGTCGATACGGTCGAGCGTTGCGGCCTACCTGGACTATCTGTATAAAGGCAAGAAGGAGAACAAGTCTTACGCTCAGTTTTATAGCTACTT
>Ga0226835_1000806_pt1 | contig 24641 bp, 15 predicted proteins | sample LAC_MetaG_1_FD_163627 | JGI IMG/M metagenome (GOLD analysis project Ga0226835, IMG submission 163627) | Anaerobic ammonium oxidizing microbial communities from anammox membrane bioreactor (MBR) in UC Berkley, California, United States -... | ecosystem: Engineered > Bioreactor > Anaerobic >...
ATCTGTTTTATCAGTGCTTCAATTTATTTCTCTTAGCGAGGCGGGAATTTATAAATATAATTTTCCCGCCTCATCATTAATAATATTGTTAAGTTATTTTCTTAAATCTTGCCTGGAAAAATCTCAAGTGTTTCGGTTCATAAACCATCTTTAATCCCTTGATCTTTTTTCTATCTTCATAAACCTGTGCAATTGATTCAACTGCAACATCAATATGAGCCTGAGTATAAACTCTTCTTGGAAATGTTAAGCGCACCAATTCAAGTTTTGGATAACGATGCTTTCCTGTATTCGGGTCCCTTCCTGCAGAAACAACTCCTCTTTCCATTCCGCGTACACCGCTATCAATAAATATTTCTGCTGCAAGTGTCTGAGCGGGAAAAACATCCTGTTTTAAATGTGGCAAGAATTTTTTTGCATCAAGAAAAATTGCGTGACCGCCAAACGGATAAACAAGCGGAATATTATATTTCTCAAGCTGCTTTCCGCAATACTCAACCTGTCCGATGCGGGCTTTAATATTATCAAACTGCACCATCTCTTCCATTCCTCTTGCCATAGCTTCCATATCCCGCCCGGCTAATCCGCCGTAAGTATGAAGTCCTTCATACACTACAACCATATTTCTTGCCTCTTCATAAACACGTTTATCACGGGTTGCAAAAATTCCGCCAATGTTCACCATCAGATCTTTTTTAGCACTAACCCAAAGTCCATCAAAATGCGAACATATCTCTTTAAGAATTTGCTCGATTGTTTTTTTCTCATAACCCTTTTCACGGAGTTTAATGTAATAAGCATTTTCAACCGCACGAGTTGCGTCAAACCAGAGTTTTATTCCATGCTTTTTAAGTAATGAAGAAACTTCTTTTAAGTTTTTCATCGAAAATGGCTGACCGCCGGCCATGTTTACCGGACCAGCCATAAAAACATAAGGAATATTTTTAGCACCAACTTTCTTTATCAGGCTTTCAAGTTTGTTCAAATTTATGTTGCCCTTAAAAGGATGTGTATTCTGGGGATTGTGTGCTTCATCGATAATTACATCAACAAATTTTCCGCCAACTAGTTCAATGTGTTCCCGCGTAGTTGTAAAATACATATTACCGGGAATAACATTATCAGGTTTGATTAAAATTTTAGAAACCATGTGTTCAGCAGCCCTGCCCTGATGAGTTGGAACAAAGTATGGCATCCCATAATATTTTTTTATGTTATCCCACAGGTAATAAAAATTTTTGCTTCCTGCATAAGCCTCATCGCCAAGCATCATTCCTGCCCATTGATAATCACTCATTGCATTTGTACCGCTGTCGGTGAGTAAATCAATATAAACATCTTCGCTTTTTAATAAGAAAGTATTATAACCTGCTTCTTTAGCAGCTTTTTCGCGATAAGCTTTTGTAGTCATTTTGATCGGCTCAACCATTTTAATTTTAAATGGTTCTGCCCAGCTTCTTTTGATAATTTTTTTTGCCATATCTTTCCCTTTTTATTTAGTAATGGTTAATGATTTTCAATAAACTGAAATAATTGTAAAAGCAAATTAAGAAAAACAATTTTAGGAACTAAATTCTGTATTAAGAACATTGTTGTCCAAAATAATTTTTAAATTCAAAATAAGCTTGAAATTCATTGAAATTTTTGATTAATCTGATGCCAATGAAAATAGAACGCTATTTCGTCCCTGTCGGGACTTCTGATATTTGTGGATTATTTTGTTCTATAGATATTTTGTCCCTATCGGGACATAAAACATTTTTTGTAATAATTATTAGAATTTCTAAAGTCCCATTAGGGACTAAATATTTATATAAATATTCGATAACTCCAAAATCAAAGTCCCTTTAGGGACGAAATAAAAAAATATTATGGACAGATATGATTAAGAATCAGAATCAAACAGCTGATAGTTAATATATGAAACACTCTATACGGACTGGAGATTTTGCGAAAAATTTTTATCAGATAAATACTTTTTTAATCAGCTTTGGTTTATTCGGTTTGGATTTTGAAATCTTTACTGCGCTCTCAATTCTTTTTTTAGCAGATTCAATTCCTGTTTTAGAATCAGAAAATATCTCAGCCAGAACAACATTTTTATTAATCGTATCTCCGATCTTATAATTAAATATTATGCCTGCCTTCGGATCAATCATATCATCTTTTGTTTTTCTTCCTGCGCCAAGATCAATTGCAGCCATTCCAAGCTCGTAAGTATTAACTACTGATAAATATCCGGAAGAGTTTGATTTAATCATTTCTTTAATTCTTGATTCAGGATATTTTTCAGGACGAATAACAAAATCTGTTTTTCCGTTTTGTGCTTTTACAATCTCTGCAAATTTATCAAAAGCTTTGCCCGATGATAATATCTTAATAGCTGTTTCAATTCCCTCGTCTAATGACTTTACTTTCTTACCAAGATAAATCATAGCACCTGCAAGGATTAAAGACAGTTCAGTTAAGTCATTTTTCTTTCCATCTTTTAAAACCTGAATTGATTCGTAAACTTCCAGCCAGTTACCAATATAATTACCAAGCGGCTGATTCATATCAGTTACAAAACCAATTACTTTTTTATTAAAAGCTTTTGCTGTATCTATCAGTGAACTTGCAAGAGCAACTGCATCTTTTTCCTTTTGCATAAATGCGCCGCTGCCGGTTTTAACATCAAGCACCAAACCATCAATTCCCTCTGCTAATTTTTTACTCATAATGCTTCCTGTAATCAGCGGAATTGATTCAACAGTTGCTGTAACATCACGAAGTGCATAGATTGATTTATCAGCCGGAGCAATTTCTTTTGTCTGTCCGATTAAAACCGCACCGGTTTTTTTCAGCACATTTTTATATTCTGTTAAAGTCAGATCAGTTCTGAATCCCGGAATAGACTCAAGCTTATCAAGTGTTCCGCCTGAATGCCCGAGTCCGCGTCCGGAAATCATTGGAACTTTAACTCCTGCTGCCGCAGCGATTGGTGCAAGTATTAAAGAGGTTTTATCTCCAACTCCGCCGGTTGAATGTTTATCAATCTTAATTCCTTTGATGGAGGAAAGATCTAACACTTTTCCGCTGTAAAGCATAGCTTCTGTTAGTGCAGATGTTTCCTCCTTGCTCATTCCGTTAAAATAAACTGACATTAGAAAAGCAGAAAACTGATAATCAGGAATTTTATTTTTTGTAAAGCCATTTACCAAGAAGAGAATTTCCTCTTTGGTAAGATGTTCATTATTTCTCTTTTTACGGATGAGTTCTGCGGTATTCATATAAATAACAAAATATTTTTTATAGTACCATATAATATAAACTAATCTATTTGATTGCCCTTCATCATTTCTTTATTTTTAGCCCTCAAATTCTATAAGGAGTTATTCAGAATATTATGCAATTTAAAACAAGAACACATAATTGCGGCGAATTAAGAGAAGCAAATATTGGTGAAAATGTTGTACTTAACGGCTGGGTTGATAGAAGAAGAGACCTGGGCGGTGTGATTTTTATTGAAGTAAGAGACAGATACGGTGTTACTCAGATTGTATTTGAACCAACTTTCAATCCGCAGGCACACACTGCTGCTAAAGATTTACGGAGTGAATTTGTTATTTCTGTTGAGGGTGCTGTAAGAAAACGACCCGCTGATACTGATAATCCTGAATTGCCAACGGGACACATTGATGTTATGGTAAACAAGCTGATTATTCTTAACGAAGCTGAAACTCCTCCTTTTCAAATCAAAGATGATGTTGATGTTCATGAAGATTTAAGACTTAAATACAGATACCTTGATTTAAGAAGATCCCAGCTTCAAAAGAATCTTTTACTCCGCCACAAAATGTATCAGATTACCAGAAAATATTTTGATGAAAATGGATTTGCCGAAATTGAAACTCCTGTTCTGATGAAATCTACACCTGAAGGTGCGAGAGATTATCTTGTACCAAGCCGTCTGCATAAAGGAAAATTTTATGCACTTCCACAATCACCGCAGCAATATAAGCAACTGCTGATGGTGGCAGGTATGGACCGGTATTTCCAGATAGTAAAGTGTTTCCGGGATGAGGATTTAAGAGCTGACCGTCAGCCTGAGTTTACTCAAATTGATGTTGAAATGTCCTTTGTTGATCAGAATGATGTTTTTGCAATGGTAGAAGGATTAATGAAAAACTTGTTTAACGAAATCTGGAACAAAGAAATAAAAACTCCATTGCTTAAATTATCATTTGATGAAGCAATGGAAAAGTATGGCAGTGATAAACCGGATCTGCGGTTTAATCTGGAGATGAAAACTCTTAATAATGTTTTTTCAGATACTGAGTTTAAAGTATTTAAAGATGCTGTGGATAATGCCGGAATTGTGACTGGATTATTAGCAGCAGGCTGCGGTGATTATACCAGAAATCAGCTTGATGTTCTGACTGACTTTGTAAAAGGTTTCGGTGCAAAAGGATTAATATGGATCCGGGTTAAGGATAATGGTAACGAAACAGAGCTTGATTCACCAACAATGAAATTTTTCACTGAACAAGAAAAGAAAAATCTTATTGAAACGCTTGATGCAAAAGCAGGAGATTTGATTTTTATTCTATCAGGCGCCAGATTAAAAACATTGAATACAATGGGTATGCTAAGATTGGAAATGGCAAAAAGACTGAATCTGATTAAGGAAGACTCTGAACCTCAATTGCTTTGGGTAACGGATTTTCCGCTATTTGAATGGGATGAAGAGACAAAAAGATTTTATGCAATGCATCATCCGTTCACTTCACCAAGAATCGAAGATATACCATTGCTGGAAACAGACCCTGGTAAAGTTAAAGCCCGTGCTTATGATCTGGTATTAAACGGAAATGAAATAGCCGGCGGAAGTATAAGAATTCACAACTCCGAATTGCAGTCAAAAATGTTTAAGACATTAGGGATCTCTGAAGAAGAAGCTCAGCAGAAATTTGGCTTTTTAATTAATGCATTCAAATACGGTGCACCGCCGCATGGGGGAATCGCATTTGGATTTGATAGAATGGCAATGATATTTGCAGGTGAGAGTTCAATCCGTGAAGTAATTGCATTTCCTAAAACAGCCAGTGCAGTGTCACTTATGGATGATTCACCATCCATTGTAAGCGAAGAACAGTTGAAAGAATTACATATTAAGGTGAAATAATTGTTGTTTGTCAAAACTTAATGATAACGAAAAATGTTTTTAATATTTTTAATTTATGGTATCTAAATATTGTTGCGGTTTGGTTTTTTGTAATGATTGATAGAGTAAATAAGGTATAATAATTATCGTATAATTGATATCAAATACAACGGACTTTTATCACTGATAAAGCGAGGTTACTAACAATGATTTCATTGACGTACAATAAATATAAAATACATGCGGACGGATTGTTTTATTTTGCTTTAATTTGTTCTATTGTCCCATTATGGCTTTCTAAATATCCCCCAATGGTTGATCTCCCTCAACATGCAGCTCAAATAAATATTATTAATGGTCTGTTAAACGACAATAATCTGTTTTTGCAAAATTATTCTATAAATTGGTTTACCCCATACTTATTTGGTTATTTATCAATATATATACTATATCTCATTCTACCACTGCTTACAGCTATTAAAATTGTTCTAACAATTTCTTTAAGTGCAATACCTATAATCTGTGGTAAAATTTTTAAGCAACTAGAACTTCCAGAAGAGATAAGGTGGTTATTATTACCAATTTTATTTACATATTCATTTTATTGGGGGTTCTTAAATTTTATCGTTGCTACACCACTAGGTCTGCTCTTAGTATTATATACAATAAAATACAATAACAAACCGTCACTTAAAAAAGCGATCTATATAGCTATTGGAAGTTTAGGACTTTTTTTTGCTCATACACTCGTATTAATATTTTATTCATTTATCTCTTTGAGTTATCTTCTAGGAGCTAATTATAAAAATCCCAAAAAATTCATTATTAAGGCGTTGCCATATGTAGTGCCGTTACCTATAATGCTTTTATGGATGTCTAACACGCAATCAAATGAAATCCAAACTAATTCTTTTTATATATTTGATTTTGGAGTTAACAGATTAAAAATTATATATTCTGATTTAAGTAACCATTTAGCCGGGATGCCTGGAGTTGTAGTTTTTAGTCTTCTTTTTTTTGCACCAGTGATTACAGAATCAAAATTCAATAGTAACACAAAATATTGGATGCCCTTTATATGTGGAAGTATTTTTTACTTTGGTTTTCCTTTTCATATGTTCGGAACAGGATATCTATATCCCCGATTTGCGATTCTTCTCTTTCCCTTTTGGTTAATATTATGGTGGCCCAAAAAAATTATTAATAAAAAATTTAAAACAACAATAGTTATATTAGTATTTATTACAGCTTTTATTAATGTATATCGCTTCGTTTCTTTTGATAAAGAAACTAGAGATTTTGATAAAGTTATTAGTAAAATTGAACCTAATCAATCAATGTTGTGCTTTATCGAAGAACGAAATAGTAATAGTATAGTTTATCCAGTACTACTGGAACATTTATATCCAACTTTTCAGTACCCGTTCTTTTTACATTTTGGAGCTTGGTACCAAGCTTTAGATGGCGGATTAGTAGATTTTAGTTTTGCGCATTTTTTCCCAGAGATGGCAAGGTTTTTACCGAATAAGAAATCTTCAATAATAATGGGATTTGAATGGAACCCGCGACAATTTAATTGGGAATTATATAGAGGTTATAAATATAAGTACTTTTTAATATCAGCATTAAAAGATGTATCTTTTATATATTTTGAAGATAAGGTTGATTCAGTAGTATTAAAATCTAACTATGGAAATTGGTGGTTATATGAAAATAAGAACTACAAAAGATAGTGATCAAATGATAGATGATTCCATTCGTCTTTCTATTGTTGTACCTTGTTATAACGAAGAAAAAGTTTTGTCAGAATTTTATCAAAGACTTTCCAAAGTATGTTCAGACCAAGTATTTTTAAATGAAGATTATGAAATTATTTTTATTAATGATGGTTCAACAGATTTAACTTGGGAAATCATTTATAAGATTTGTAAAGAAAATAAGCATGTTGTAGGTGTAAATTTATCAAGAAACTTTGGTCATCAACTAGCATTGACTGCTGGTTTAGATGTTGCCTGTGGAGAAAGAATATTCATTATTGATGCTGACCTTCAAGATCCTCCAGAACTCCTGCCAGAATTTATGAAACTTATGGATGAAGGTGCAGATGTTGTTTATGGTAAGCGAGAACATAGAGTTGGAGAAACATTTTTTAAGAAAAAGTCGGCATCTATTTTTTATCGATTACTAAATAAAATGGCAAAAATTGATATTCCTCTAGATACTGGTGATTTCAGGTTAATCACTAAACGTGTTAAAGATAAATTACATTCAATGCCTGAGAATCAGCGCTTTTTAAGAGGGATGATTTCATGGATTGGCTTTAACCAAGTCCCATTAAACTATACAAGACAACCTAGATTTGCTGGTGAGACAAAATATCCATTATCCAAAATGGTTGCTTTTTCAATTGATGCAATTACAGGGTTTAGTGTCAGTCCAATTCGAATATCTGTTTACTTTTCATTACTGTTTTCAATTATCGCTATTCTTCTTATGATATATGTTATTTTTTCATGGACTGTTTTAAATGCAGTTCCTGGTTGGGCAAGTCTTGGAGTAATATTAACATTATTAGGTGCTGGACAATTTCTAGTTATGGCGATTATTGGAGAATATATAAGTCGTATTTATATTGAAGCGAAAAGGAGACCTTTATATATCATTAAAGAAATCATAGCAATGGAGAACAAAAGGACAGTCAAATAATGTACGAGTACAATCAAGCTTTTTTTACATATATTGAAATTGGTGCAATTAGATCAGCCACTAAAATAATTCCGCTTGTTTTAGAAAAATTAAACATCGATTCAGTGCTTGATGTTGGTTGTGGCAGAGGAGCATGGTTAAAGGTATGGTCAAAATATGTAGATATTGTTCATGGAATAGATGGTAACTATGTTGATACAAATAAACTTCATTTTAACAAGGAAGGTTTTTTCATTAGAGATTTGCGTTCTCATTTTACTACAGGAAGAAAATATTCGTTAGTGCAATGTTTAGAAGTTGCCGAGCATCTACCAGAACATTGTGCATCTTCTTTTATTAAATCGTTGTGTTCCCATAGTGATTTAGTTCTTTTTTCAGCTGCAGTACCTGGACAAGGAGGAGAAAACCATATTAATGAACAACCATATTACTATTGGCAGAATAAATTTAAGAACGAAGGGTTCATTATGCTTGATCCATTTAGAAAAAAAATAATGAATGACAAAGATATTGAACCGTGGTATAGATTTAACCTATTTTTATTTGTCAAATTAGAAGCACTTGAAAATGATTTCAGAGAGCTGCATCAATACAGTATTCCAGAAAATGATTATCCTAAAGATATCTCCCCATTACATTATAAAGTGAGAAAATTCATCATAAAAGCACTTCCTTTGAATATATCTACATTTTTTGCAAGAATTAAAAAATACTATATTATCTTTTTAACAAGAATATTAAAGACTGCCAAATTGAATATTTGCTAAATTCATACTGAACAATATACTTATTAATAAAAAATTTTTTAATAATAGATAATCAGCACTTCTTTAGCAACAAAAGTATTTTCACTTATGGATGATTCACCATCAATAGTAAGCGAAGAACAGTTGAAAGAATTACATATTAAGGTGAAATAGAATGTAAATCTGGTTTGCTTGTTTAATTTGATAAGCTGTTAATTAAATTATGAACCAGAGAGTTAAGAATTTAACGGCAAAGCAAGAGACTAAAGAGCATTTAACCACAAAGCAAACACAATTAGCGAAATATTAATCTGTCCTAATCCGTTTAATCGGTTTAATCCGTGTTCCATTTCTTTTCCTTCTTGCAAAACCAATAAAGGAAAAAAAACAAAGCTCAGCAGTTCTTCTAGTTAATCTCGGCTTGGGGTTTAGCAAAACTGCCTCAAGCGATCTTATTAAAATGCTACTTGATTTTTTTAAAAATTATTTGAAAAAGTTACCGAATTATTATATCACTCCGGGTTGCTTCCCCAAAATAAATTGCACTATACAAATAATAGATGTTACTAAACTGTATTTTCAATTAAATGAACTAAAAATAAATTCTGGTATAAGAGTTGCCTGTATTTAGCAAATTTAATTTGTAAGGGTATAACAATTAAATAATAAAGTATGAGTGATGATGTAGAACTAAAACTCAAAAAGAAAAAAAATGTTGATCAATGGCTTCCATTTGTATTATTGACGTTGATTGGATTGTGCATTTTTTTTACCGAACCACGAGATGGTGGATTTGTTCCAAGTGGGTTATATAGTGGAGTATCAGTTCACGGAATGGTATTATCAAAGAATCTATTAAACAACGATTCCCCATTACTAATGTATATGAGTAAAGAATTAAAAGACGGGGTTAAAGTCTATAATGCTTATAACAGATTCCCTGTTTTTCCTTTTCTAATTACCGGAATAGTTATTTATCCGTTTGAGAATGATTATTTTCTACAAGTTTATATTGCCCGGCAGTTAATGAATCTATTTTTTTTCCTATCATTTATTATAGTTTTCAAAATTGTTTCAGAGATATTAAAGAATAAGTATAAATCATTAATAATTACCATTCTAACTTTCTCTTCTTATTATATGCTTACATATAATAATATGATTTTTAATGATATTCCCGCGCTGTTTGGTTTTGTTATTGCACTATATTGTGTTATTAAAACTCAAAATAATAAATTAAAAACTTCTAAGATTTTGTTTTACTCTGTTTTTCCAATAATGCTAGGCTGGCAGCCTTTTGCAGTTTATTTAACGTGGTTTTTCATCGAATTAACAGAAACATTATTTCCTAAAGAAAAGACCTCATTAAAAAGAAAAATTAGCAGCCTTTTTAACCAAACATCTTTCAAAGTTACAGGAACTTCAATTATCGGAGGAATAATTATACTCGGATTACAATTATTCAACGAATGGATAATTGTCGGAGGTTCCTTTTGGGATTTACCCAGCGTAGGAAGTTTGTTATGGAGAACCGGGATGAAGTCTGCAACAGGTTATACTCAATTCCTTTGGTTATTCGAATGGTTTCCCTTTTTATCAGGGCTAGCGCATTCTATTACTATTATGTTAATTCCTTTTTGGCCCATTTTTCAGGTTGAACCAGGTATAAATGCTTCAATCTTTATCACTGTTATATTAATTATTTATGTATTCATTAGATATTTAAAGAATAGGGTTTTTGAAAATAAAATTTTGTTGATATTCCTTTTATCTGGTCTGCTTTGGGCACTACCTATGAGACATTTTGTTGCATTACATGAATTTCAGTCTATTTTTTATTTAGGATTTGTAATTGGAACTTATTCAATATTATTTTCCAATCTCAAACTTCAGGTTTGGAAATTATTGGCTTTTAATATCACTGTGTTTTTTTTGATTACTGTTGCTTTGTCTAATCATTTAAAAAGACCAGATTTGCAAATGAAGAAAATCTCTAGCCAGTTCATAGAGATCAATGAACATCTGCCTGTGAATAGTAAAGTATATTTTGATGGGGATCGTTCCCAGGAGGTGTCAACAATCAAGTATGCAATAGATTTTTTTCTTACAAAACAATGGTATGTGCAATTGGATGAAGCCGGATTTGTTATTTCAAAGAATCCTGATTTTAAAGCAAAAAAATTAACTAACAATACAGAGTATAATCTGTTTAAAGTTACGGAAAGCTCAAGTAATTTGAGCAAATAAATTAAGTAGTATAAAAAAACATATTTATTAAGCAGTATTAAGGATTGATCACATAACTTTAATCTATTTTAATCTGAAATTAATTACTCTCTATCAAACATAGATATTTATTCAATATGAAGAGAGCATTGGTTATGAATAAAACAAAAGAAAATATATACTCTGAAAGCAAAGTACTTAAGAAAGAACATTTAGAAAAAAACTTGTTTTACCTTTCGCTATGTTTATTTTTAATATATGTTGTTTTATTGATAAATACAGCCTGGATCGGTGATGATGCATATATAACCTTTAGAACGATTGATAATTTTGTCAATGGATATGGACTACGGTGGAATGTTGTTGAAAGAGTACAGAGCTACACTCATCCACTTTGGTTATTCTTATTATCAGCATTTTACTTTTTTACAAAGGAAATTTTTTTCACATCACTTATAATTTCGATCACTGTATCGTTAGCTTCAGTTTTAATTCTTGCATTTAAGTTGACGGTGGCAAGGGGAAATATGGTTTTAGTTCTATTCTCAGTTATTTTCTCTAAAGCATTTATTGATTATTCAACTTCCGGATTAGAAAATCCATTGACCTACCTATTATTGGTCTTATTTGCCTGTATTTATTTTAGTAATAAAACTGCTAAGACAAAAATAATATTTCTTTCTGTTTTATCTTCATTAGTGTTAATTAATAGAATGGATACATTCCTTCTCTTATTACCCGCTTACAGTTATTATATATTTAAAAATAAGTACTATAAAAATTATTATTTAATTATAATCGGATTTTCCCCTTTTATTTTCTGGGAACTCTTCTCTTTAGTTTATTATGGATTTCCATTTCCTAATACTGCCTATGCTAAGCTTAATACAGGAATAGATAGATCTGATTTAATAATTCCGGGGTCCAAATATTTTTATTCTAGTTTTAAATTAGATCCAGTAACATTGATTGTATTATTCCTTACAACAGTCCTCTCAACGCTAAAAGACAATCGAAAATTTTTTCCATTTACCATTGGAATATTTTTCTATTTGCTTTATATAATTTGGATAGGTGGAGATTTTATGTCTGGAAGATTTTTCAGCACACCATTTCTCGTCGCGGTAATTATATTAAGCAAAATTAAATTTAATAAATCAATTGAAAGTATATCATTCATTTTAATCATTGTATTAATAGAGGTTTTTAGCCAAAAGAGCTACCACTTAACAAAAAATACAGAAATATTTCTGTATGGGATTTGTGATGAGAGATTATATTACTATCCGAATACAGGATTAATTCTTAATTTAACAAACAAGAGTTATCCTAATTCCTGGGTTTATGATGGGCAAAATATGAAACAAATGGGAGCAAAATTTTCTAAAGCAACCAGTGTAGGATTTATGGGCTTTTACTCTGGTCCAGATTGTCATATCCTGGATATACTAGCCTTAAATGATCCATTATTGGCTCGACTTCCAAGTCTTAATTCTTGGCGGGTTGGTCATTATAAGAGAGAAATTCCCGATGGTTATGAGGAAACATTAAAAACCGGACATAATCAGATTAAAAACACCAATCTTGCAAAATATTATGATAAGATTTTTTTTATTACAAGGGGTGATCTTTGGGATTGGAACAGGATAAGAGAAATATGGAAAATCAATACAGGACAATATTCTTATTTGCTCACAAATTATCTTATAAATAAACAATAATTATTTTTTATTCATTAAATAACAAGCTCCATCTTCGAGTTGAATTATTGGGGTTAGTAATACTCAGAATCAATAATGTAAGAATAAACCCTTGCCGGAATATTACATTAAATAAAATATTTAATGTTCTCGGTATAATGTCAAACTTAGTTGAAATCATTGCTCTTTTAATTTCTTTTTTGGGCTGCTCGATTATTAACCCTGTTCCTGATTTAATTAAGTAATTTTTCTTTTATAAATATAAAAGCACAGAGTAATAAAAAGTAAGGAAAATATTACTGATGTAACCAACCACAACTGATAATTGTTGTTAGTAATTAGTCCGAGTAAAAATGGTCCTGTTTTATAATTTAGCAGATATAATGCGGGGGAATATTCCCAGCTTAAATAAAGCGAGTTATGTAATAAAACATAATTACCAAGTTTTTCCTGTTGTTTGAAAATAATATGTAAGTATGAAAAAATTTCTCCCGTTGAAAAGAAAAGCTGCTGAATTATACAAACTAAACTGAAGGCACCAACAAGAATAAATTGCTTTAACTTCTGTCTTTCAACGATCTCTTTAATACCAATGGCAATAGGAATAAACAAAAAGGGAATAATTATTAATAGATACCGCGGTCCTAATGCAAAACCCGCATGCCAGTCACTTCTGCTTGCCAGAAAGAATATTCTTACTAATATCATCCCGATGATAGCTGTTGATAAATGAGGATATCTTTTATGAAAAGGCTTCCAGAATATAATGCTTAGCAATACAACCGGTGAATAAATAAAAATTCCTTTGCCCGCACTAAATAGAAGACCAAATATACCGGGAAGGGGATTGGTATAAATAGCATAATGAGTTAATGGGTCGGCTGTTCTGCCTGTCTCAAATATATTCCCGAATCTTAGATAATTGTAGTAAAGAAGAAGACTGCAAAAAATTACTAATCCTATAGTAAAATATAAAGCTGATTTAGCAAAGTCTGCCGCTCTTAACTTGACCTTTGATTCTTGTCCCAATAAAAACATATAATAAAAAGGAATAGAAAGCACTGCGGAAATATGAGATGTAATTGCCAATCCTAAGAACAATCCTGAACAAAAATAATTTCTAAGTTTTTGCTTTTTAGTTTTTTCATCAGTTTCATTTTTAATTATAAACAGAAAGGAAATTATTATGAATAAAGTACAAAGAGGTTCGCTCAAGAATGTACCGGTATAAGAGAAAATAAAAGATCCGAATGAGTAGATAAAAGTAGTGTAAAAGCTTATCCAATTAGATTTGGTAAAACTTAGTATTAAATAAAAAAAGAATACACTTGATAATGCTCCTACAATAACATTAAAAAATGAAACAATAAACCTTTCGTAATGCCCAGCAAGAGTTGGGGGTCTTTCATTATTTAGATAATAGACTCCAGCGAATTCTCCACTGTTAAGAAGATGAAAACTGAGAGGTATTGTACTGCTATCAGCTAAAAAGATATTATTGTTTTTCAGATAATCAGCAGCATATAAGAATGGTACAGCAAGTATGGATTCTAACGGACCAAAGATTGAATAACTCTTATTGTCTTTTCCGCGGGCTAACCCAAAGTAATCCCAGCTAATCGGTTCCTGCACAGCAAAATCTTTCTGGTGTAATAAAGATTCAGTAGTTCTAAAAACAATTTCACTATCCGGGGAACGAATTCCGCCATAATTAAAAAAACCATATACAATCAGAGTTGTGAAGAAGATGATTACAGGAAAAAGTTTCTTTTGATTCATAAATTGATTCTATAAGTTTTGTTCTGCTCTGATTGTACTAATTTTTTCTAAAACCCCGGCATCATCTTTATAAATTATTTTTAATTCATTTATCTCTTCCTTTTTGTTTAGCTCTAAAGACAGAGAGATAAACTTTTCAAGTAATGCTGCTGAGCCACTGACCTTTTTATAAATAGTGTCTTTCATTATTGCAAAAGCTTTATCGCTTTGATTGTTCTTTTGATAAAACTTTATCAAAAGATCTCTGATACTGAATTCATTTGGTCTTAATTTACTAGCCTGAACAAGCTGATCTTCTGCATTGCTGAAGTCTTTAATGTGATCATAATAATTATATAATCCGATATATGGAAGAAATTTCTGAGGATAATCTAGTTTGACTGCATTCCAATAGGAGATTGCATTTTCATATAATCTGATTTTGGTGAAAGTAACCGTACTTAATACTAATATATAAACTATGACAAATCCATAACTGAAGGTTTTATTTTTATCAAAACGTATAGTCTTAAAAATTTCTGCAGTTATAAAAACAAACCCAATCACAGGGAGATACGAACGGCAGTCCCAATAGAAAAATCCATCCTGCATCATAGTTCTGAAAACCATTCCGGGAATTAGTAAAAGGATAAACCAGACTAATCCAAAGTAATAACGAGTTCTATTTATCTTTTTTAATACAAAAGGAAGTATCACTAAAACTAAAAAGATTAGTCCGCCCAGAATTGATGTTAACAAATCACTGCCTGGCAGAGCTTTTATTCCAGCCGGAAAAAAGAATTTAGAAACCGTCTGAGGTAATACTAAAATATTTTTGTAATAAGTTAAAAAGGAAAATTTATTAATGTGGACAGTTGGGGAAATTGCCAATCTAACCAGGTAATATGAGCCAAGAACGACAAAAAACATTATCAACACACTAATGCTGTTTTTGTTTAGAAGTATCTCCTTCTTTTCTAAGAAGTAGAAAGTTAAAAAAAGAAATGGAACAATAAGTGAGACTTCCTTGGACAAAAATGCCAGAAAAATCAGAAGGGAAACAAAAATTAACAACTCAGTACGATTATTTTTAATGAAGTGTAAGAAAATGTATAAAGCGCTTACTGATAAAAAGGAAGCTAATAAATCCCCGCGTCCTGCTATCCAGCCAACGGCATTAATATGAATTGGATTAACGGCGAATACTAATGCACTTATAAATGCAATGAGTGTTGAGTAATCAAGCTTTTGTAATATCAGGAATATTAAAAAAGCTGTTAAAAAATGCAGTAAGAAATTTGTGATATGATAAACAGAAGGTGAATTGTCTATTAAGAATGAATTAACAAAAAATGAAAAGGAGGTTAGAGGACGGTAATAATGACCATCCAGAAAATTAGTTGTAAGAATGGCGGTAACATTTTTACCGAAACTTGTTTCAACAGGTTGATAAAAAACTAAAGTATCATCATCTAAAAAAATCAAATCGTAAAAATTTGATTGAAGATAAATTATTGAAACAAGAATTAAAGTAATAAAAAAACTTTTTCTGCTGGTTAGCCGCATTGTTGTTTGCTTTTATTTTTACGATCAGTGAAATTATAATTATCCGGTTAAAATATTTTGTTCAAATTTATCCAATATTATACCAGAAAACCTCAATAAAATTATTTTAAGAAAAAAATGAGAATGCCGGTCTGCCCGCTCAAAGTAGATCATGTCAGTATCTTTTTTGATTTCAAAATTAACAAAGATTCTGAAATGAATTTAGGATGACAAGCAGGTGTCACACTGAGTTTATCGAAGTGTGAGAGAAGCAAGGTCATCCTTCGACAAGCTCATCCTTCGACTCCGCTCAGGATGACAAGTGATAGTCACTTTGAGCGAAGTCGAAAAGTGACGGAAACAAAGGTCAGTCTTCGACTCCGCTCATCCTTCGTCTCCGCTCAGGATGACAAGTGAAAAGCTCATCCTTCGACTCCGCTCATCCTTCGTCTCCGCTCAGACTGACAATTGGAAAGCTCATCCTTCGTCTCCGCTCAGGATTACAAGCAGGTGTCACACTGAGTTTATCGAAGTGTGAGAGAAGCAAAGCTCATCCTTCGACTCCGCTCAGGATGACAAGTGATAGTCACTTTGAGCGAAGTCGAAAAGTGACGGAAACAAAAGTCAGTCTTCGTCAAGCTCATCCTTCGACTCCGCTCAGGATGACAAATGGAAAGCTCATCCTTCGTCTCCGCTCAGGATGACAAATGGATGTCACTTTGAGCGAAGTCGAAAAGTGACAAGAGCAAAGGTCAGTCTTCGTCAAGCTCATCCTTCGACTCCGCTCAGGATGACAAGCAGGTGTCACACTGAGTTTATCGAAGTGTGAGAGAAACAAGGTCATCCTTCGACTCCGCTCAGGATGACAAGTAGGTGTCACACTGAGTTTATCGAAGTGTGACAGAAACAAAATTCAGTCTTCGTCAAGCTCATCCTTCGACTCCGCTCAGGATGACAAATGGAAAGCTCATCCTTCGACTCCGCTCAGGATGACAAGTAGGTGTCACACTGAGTTTATCGAAGTGTGAGAGAAGCAAGGTCATCCTTCGACAAGGTCAGTCTTCGACTCCGCTCAGACTGACAAGTGGTTGTCACTTTGAGCGAAGTCGAAAAGTGACGGAAACAAAGGTCAGTCTTCGACTCCGCTCATCCTTCGACTCCGCTCAGGATGACAATTGGAAAGCTCATCCTTCGACTCCGCTCAGGATGACAAGTGATAGTCACTTTGAGCGAAGTCGAAAAGTGACAGAAACAAAGCTCATCCTTCGACTCCGCTCAGGATGACAGTTAGAAAGCTCATCCTTCGACTCCGCTCAGGATGACAAGCAGGTGTCACACTGAGTTTATCGAAGTGTGAATAAATTGAAATATGATATTACTTTGAATTATGGTCTTTCTTAAACTTAAAATTGACGCCAGGAAATCTCTCAGAGACAACTAACATTAATGCAAGCAGAAATAGAAAAAGCAATAGAAATTATTTTCATTTAATAATCGTTGACATATTCTTTACCAATTTGTTTCGTAATAGTTAGAGTTAATAAACTTTTTGGCTTTAATTTTGAAGCACAATTAAAATTTAATTTTATTTAATGAAAGTTTATGAAGGAATCAGGGCAAACAGATAAACCAGCTTCAGGTTTAAACAAATATCTGCCGCAATTACTTATAATTGGTATGATCTTATTGGTTTATATTCAAAATCTCTGGTTTGATTTTGCATACCTTGATGATAATCTGATTGTATTTGCTGAATATGAGAAAATTGATAGCCTCTCAAAAATCCCACAGGCTTTTGCAAGCGGTTATCTGTTGGATAATTATTATCGTCCGATGATAATGATAAGCTTTATTATTGATACTGCCATTGCAGGTCAGTCTTCGACAATGTATCATCTGACAAATCTTATTATTCATATTGCAGTGAGTTTAATGCTTTATACTTTTCTGATAAGGGTCAGCTTAAAAAAAAGTGTATCACTTTTCCTGACTTTGTTCTTTTCTCTCCATCCAATTAATACTAATGCGGTTTCCTGGATAGCAGGAAGAAATGATTTGTTATTAGCTTTATTTTCGTTGTTCTCACTGCACTCATTTATTTCATTCAGAAAAAACGGAAAAGCGGTATTCCTTTTAATAAGTTTAATTGCATATTTTTTTGCAGTGATCAGCAAAGAAGCTGCACTAATTATGCCTATGATTTTTGTTTTATATGATTGGCTGTTCTGTAATGAACATAAAAAGTATAGTTTAAAAAGAATTATTGTAATAGCATATTATATTATACCCGCATTCATTTATTTATATCTTAGAATATTTTTATCACATATTACCACTAAAGAAGAAATAAGTTTTAAGTCATTCACGCAAAATATTTATATTCTCTTTGAGTACTCCGCGAAAATATTCTATTTCCCATTAATTGAACCGATACCGATTAAAAACAATTTCCTGATAATTTTAGGTTCAGTAATTTTTTTGTTTCTTTTATTATTCCTTTGGAAACTCAGAAGGAATAAACAACAGCAAAAGCTGTTTTTGTTCGGAGTATTGTTTTTTTTAATCTTGGTTCTACCCACCTTTTTTATAAGGGTTAAAGCTGAAGATGGTGAATTTAACTATATAGATTGCCGTGTGTATTTACCTTTAATTGGTTTTATGATTGCTTTGGGAGTTATACTTCAGTCATTAAACATTAAATTTAATAAAACAGTTGGTTCATTGATAATTTTTTCTTTCTTGTTATACACAGTTAGTTTTACTTTTATTAAGAGCAGTCTTTATAGTAATGGAAATATCTTTTGGGAGTATGAAACAAAACTACATCCTGGAAGAGCTTCTTATTGGATGGGATACGGGTTTTATTTTTTTGATAACAATGAATTCTTTGAGGCAGCAAAATGTGCCGAAACAGCTATAATGCTTAAACCTGATATAGCTGAGTTTTATCATAAAGCAGCACTTGCCTATGAGTCTGCCGGCGATTTTTTAAAAGCGAATGATGTTTTAGAAAGATCATTGGAGATTGATAAAGATAATCCTGTTACTATTGTGAATCTGGTAAAAAACTATTTAAAATTAAAACAAACAGATAAAGCTGATATATGGTCAGAAAAGTTTCTTAGGCTGAATACAGATGATAAAAAGAAACTTGAAAGCTTATCTTCATCCATATCATATTATTATACTCAAGCCAGGCAGTATAATTCTGCGGTTAAATTTATGAAACAGGCGCTTGAAATATTTCCGGATAATCCGGTTCTTAACAATGATCTTGGGGCTTTGTATGCAAATACAGACTCTTTAGATTCCGCTAAAATTTATTTTGAAAAGGCTGTTGATTTAGAACCTGACAATATATCATTCCGAAAAAATTTAAACTTTGTGTTAAGTAAGTTAAAGTAAATTTTACCTGATATTAGTAGAAAATTCAATGTGCACTATGGTCTATTTATTCGAAAAAAGCGGATACCTGTTTCAATGAATCAAAATTTTATAAATTCTCAAACGATTCAAGAAAGATAACAGGGCAATTTTTCAGAAATCTTCACTTATAAAAATCTTTATCTTTTTGCAAATATTACCTGTAACTATTACCAATAATTTTAAGTAATTATTTGATTTTAGACGATATTGTCGCCTTAAGCTTTAAATACCACCAGTATTCTCAACTATTCCGCATTATTTCGGTAAGCATTACCTGTTGAGTAAAATTTACTTTCTAATTTTCTGTAATTTTTACTTAAATAATCTTTTCACTGATGATAAATTTATTATTTAGTCTGTTTAATGCTGAAATAAAATGAAAATTGCTAAGATATCAGTAAAACCTGTATAATTAGAGTAAGTTAGTTTTTCTTAAATATTTTGTTACTTAACCTGGCACAAATAATGAAACATAAAGAACAAGTTTGAAAAATGTTCTTTTAGAAAATTAACTAAAATAAATTCATCAATTAACTTAGGAGGCTCAAATGGGTCAACAACAACTTCTCTTAATCGTTCTTGGCGTTATCATAGTTGGTATAGCTATAGTAGTAGGTATTAACTTGTTTAACGCTAATGCAGAATCATCAACACAGGATTCTATAGTAGCACAAGGCACAAACATTGGTGCTTTAGCACAGCAGTATTACAAAAAACCAACAGCTCTCGGCGGCGGCGGTAATAGTTTTGATCCAGATCCACCAGCTACTAAATTTACAGCTTATTGGGCTGGTCTTCCAACTAATCTAAAAACTTCAACAGATGCAACATGGGGAGAACCAGCCGTTTCAGATACTCAAGTAGTTTTTACAGCAACACCACAGGATGGAAGCTACACGTGGAAAGTTGAAACAACAGTTACACCTACTCAAATTTTTTCAAAAGTAAAATAGTTAATAATAATTGTTTTTTACAGGCTGTCTCAAAAGGGCAGCCTTTTTTGTTTTAAACTGTTTGTGCTGGTTTGATAATAAAAACCAATGCCACATAGAGCGAAGTCGAAAAGTGACGGAAACAAAGTATCAGTCTTCGACTCCGCTCAGGATGACAAGTGATAGTCACTTTGAGCGAAGTCGAAAAGTGACAGAAACAAAATTCAGTCTTCGTCTCCGCTCAGGATGACAAGTGATAGTCACTTTGAGCGAAGTCGAAAAGTGACGGAAACAAAGGTCAGTCTTCGACTCCGCTCAGACTGACAAGTGATAGTCACTTTGAGCGAAGTCGAAAAGTGACAGAAACAAAGCTCAGTCTTCGTCTCCGCTCAGGATGAACAAGTAGGTGTCACACTGAGTTTATCGAAGTGTGAGAGAAGCAAGGTCATCCTTCGACAAGCTCAGGATTACAAGCAGGTGTCACACTGAGTTTATCGAAGTGTGAGAGAAGCAAGGTCATCCTTCGTCAAGCTCATCCTTCGACAAGCTCAGGATGACAATTGGAAAGCTCATCCTTCGACTCCGCTCAGGATGACAAGTAAGTGTCACACTGAGTTTATCGAAGTGTGAGAGAAGCAAAAGTCATCCTTCGACAAGCTCATCCTTCGACTCCGCTCAGACTGACAAATGGGTGTCACTTTGAGCGAAGTCGAAAAGTGACGGAAACAAAGGTCAGTCTTCGTCTCCGCTCAGGATGACAAATGGATGTCACTTTGAGCGAAGTCGAAAAGTGACGGAAACAAAGGTCATCCTTCGACTCCGCTCAGGATGACAAGCAGGTGTCACACTGAGTTTATCGAAGTGTGAGTTATGAAAAGAAATTATTAGATTTAACCCATAGAACTATGAAAGATTATTTTGTTTACATTTTAGAATGTTCAGACAACAGTTTTTATACAGGTGTTACTCATGATATAGAAAAAAGGTTGAAAGAACATCAGTCAGGACTAATTAATGGTTATACCAGCAAAAGATTACCAGTAAAGTTAGTTTTTTCTGAGCGGTTTAGAGAAATAGACCAGGCAATTAGATTTGAGAAGCAGATTAAAGGCTGGAGTAGAAAGAAAAAGTTAGCTTTGATTAATGGGGATATAGATTTGTTAGTTTATTACTCTAATTTTAAGAAGGAAAAGAGTCATCCTTCGTCAAGCTCAGGATGACAATTGGAAAGCTCATCCTTCGTCTCCGCTCAGGATGACAATTGGGTGTCACTTTGAGCGAAGTCGAAAAGTGACAGAAACAAAATTCAGTCTTCGACTCCGCTCAGGATGACAAGTGAAAAGCTCATACTATCACTCTTAAAGTCTTTTTCGTACCCACCGATTATTATCTCTTTTAACATCAAAACAGAGTAACAGTATTAATATATAATGTAAGTATATTTTACAGAACTCAAGAATATTGGGATTTATTTACCAAGTAACCTGAGCAAATAATTCATTTATAAGCTAAAATCAAGCAATAATTCTGGAACTAAATTTGAACAAGCCTTCCAAAGAAAATTTAATAAGTATCGAGTAAAAAAATGGTAGAGTATAAATTTACAGCGCAGAAAATGAACGGACAGACTATATCCGGAACTCTCACTGCAGAAACGTCAATGGAAGGAAAGAAAAAAATTCAGCGTCTTGCAGAAAAAAATCAGTTAAAACTTTTATCCACTGAGAAGAAGTCAACTTTTCTTTATAGAGCGCAAAAGGGTACCGATAAACCAATTAAAGGTGAACAGAAAGCATTTAACAAAAAAGAAGTTGAAGATGCACTCGTTCGTTTAGGATATAAGCCATTAGCAGTTAATAAAAAATTATTGGATTTTCAGGCAAAGCCGCCGGTTGCAGATATTGTTACATTTGTAAAGATAAGTGCTGAACTATTGGATCAGAAATTAGCATACGGAGAAATCCTTACTTTACTCATTAACGATACTCAGAATCTTGCTCTTAAAAACACATTAAAAGAAATTAACAATGAGTTAAAAAAGGGAGCTGATAGTCAGGCAACATTTTTAAAATATCAGGATATATTTGGAAAGTTTACCGCATATATGCTTGGTCTTGCATCTAAAAGCGGTAATATGACAGAGATATATCTTGCAACTGCAAAGTTCTTAGAGCGGAGACAGGAGTTTAAAAAAAATATGAGGAGTGCGCTTATTACTCCGCTGGTTACTGTATTTGTACTATTTTTAGCAGTTATATTTTATGTAGGATATATTTTCCCTGAAACGGCAAAACTATTTGTGCGTTTTGGTGTAGAGCTTCCGCCAATGACTGCATTTACATTGAAGATAAGTGACTTCCTGATTGAGAATCCGTACTTAGTTGCTGCAGTTTGTATAATCCCGCCGATTGCACTCTGGCAGTTTACCAGAACCGAAAAAGGAAAGTTTCTTATCGATCAGTACATTCTTAAACTTCCGATAATTGGAACACTGGTACACAAAACACTGATAGAAGTTTTTTGCAGAGTGTTTTATACTCTATACAGCGGCTCAGCAGAGAGTATTGAACCAATACGAATTGCTGCTGAAGCAAGTGGAAACGCTTATTTTGAAGATAGAGTTAAGAACGTCGCAATCCCTTTGATGATAAAAAAAGGAGTTGGTGTAACAGATGCCTTTGAAGCTTCGGGTGTATTTACAGAAACTGCTTTATCAAGATTTCACTCAGGCGAAGAAACCGGTACTATTAAGAATACTGCTCTGCAGTTAGCTAATTATTATGAAACTGAAACTGTTTATAAATTAAAAAATCTTATTGAGATCATACAAGTGTTTATTGCAATGTTTATAATGGTAGTGATGATATTGTTAACATTAGTCTCAGCAGAAACTGCAACCGTAAGACCAAAGACACCGGGCACTGCCTCTGTTAGTGTTAATATAGATGAGAATAAAGTTTGATGATAACTTGTCGTGCGGAGCTTGTTGTATGTTAGTTAAGAGTAATGAATAATGAGTGTCACTTTGAGCGAAGTCGAAAAGTGACAGAAACAAAATTCAGTCTTCGTCTCCGCTCAGACTGACAAATGGGTGTCACTTTGAGCGAAGTCGAAAAGTGACAGAAACAAAGTATCAGTCTTTGTCTCCGCTCAGACTAACAAATGGATGTCACTTTGAGCGAAGTCGAAAAGTGACAGAAACAAAGTATCAGTCTTTGTCTCCGCTCAGCCTGACAAATGGATGTCACTTTGAGCGAAGTCGAAAAGTGACGGAAACAAAGTATCAGTCTTCGTCTCCGCTCAGACTGACAAACGGGTGTCACTTTGAGCGAAGTCGAAAAGTGACAGAAACAAAATTCAGTCTTCGACTACGCTCAGACTGACAAATGAGTGTCACTTTGAGCGAAGTCGAAAAGTGACAGAAACAAAGTATCAGTCTTCGACTACGCTCAGACTGACAAATGAGTGTCACTTTGAGCGAAGTCGAAAAGTGACCATTGATAATATTAAGATGAAACGCGGTTGGATTTACATACTAAAATGCTCTGATAAAAGCTATTATGTTGGATCAACATCTAACCTGGAACAAAGAATAAATGAACATATTTATCACAAATATTCTGGTTATACTTCAGCTCGTTTACCAATTGAGTTGGTTTTTCAACAAGAATTCTCCGATATAAAAGATGCTATTAGAGCTGAAAGACAAATAAAGGGATGGAATAGAAAAAAGAAAGAAGCGCTAGTTAAGAATGATTTTAATTTATTACACGAACTTGCTAAATGTAAAAACAAAACATCTAGTTACAATAAATAGAAATGTCAGTCTTCGACTCCGCTCAGACTGACAAATGGATGTCACTTTGAGCGAAGTCGAAAAGTGACGAAAACAAAGTATCAGTCTTCGACTACGCTCAGACTGACAAGTAGGTGTCACTTTGAGCGAAGTCGAAAAGTGACAGAAACAAAGTATCAGTCTTTGTCTCCGCTCAGCCTGACAAATGGATGTCACTTTGAGCGAAGTCGAAAAGTGACGGAAACAAAGTATCAGTCTTCGACTACGCTCAGACTGACAAATGGATGTCACTTTGAGCGAAGTCGAAAAGTGACAGAAACAAAGTATCAGTCTTCGTCTCCGCTCAGACTGACAAACGGGTGTTACACCGGGTAGTGTGGCTTTAGGTAATTGAATAAAATATTTTTACATATCTTATTAAGAATATGAACAAACTGAAAACTTTATTATGTTTCGCAAAACAAATTTTACTAGTAATAAATGATTGATACCAGCCTTGAGATGACAGATAAGATCGGTTACCTTTTATTTAAAAAAGGTATAATCGATGGACAGACGCTTGAGAAGGCAATTGCTGCTAAAGTAAATGACAGGAGTAAGATAAAAAGAAATCTTGCTCAAATACTTGTACAAGATTTTAAGTATGATCATGATATTATATTC
>Ga0226835_1000809_pt1 | contig 24582 bp, 38 predicted proteins | sample LAC_MetaG_1_FD_163627 | JGI IMG/M metagenome (GOLD analysis project Ga0226835, IMG submission 163627) | Anaerobic ammonium oxidizing microbial communities from anammox membrane bioreactor (MBR) in UC Berkley, California, United States -... | ecosystem: Engineered > Bioreactor > Anaerobic >...
TCCATAGAAAGGAAAGTTTCGTGTGAACATCGCCGTTGTTGGTGAACAACACACCATTTCCGTGCTTTGCAACTTCACCTATCGCTGCTCTCCTGTTCCTTTTTGATTAGCTTTTCCACTGCAACAATATCGGACCCAGCGATGAGCGCTTGCTCTCCATTCTTGAGCTTGCCAACAGCGACTTCTGGACTGTCGCATACGTCGCGCAGTGCGCTTGTTGAGCGAACAGTTCGATGATTCCAGTCAATCGACCCATCAAACGCTCGCGTAATACGGACGAGATACGCGCTTGTTGAACCTCCAGAGATAGCCATTATTCGTTCTCCTTAGCAGGAATGCGTTTTTCTTCGACGGCCTTGCACGTTTCAATCAGCAGTTCCATCGGATCGTACCCATATCCGTAGCACGAGTTCGCCCATGCCGACAACGTATCGTGCGCATATTCCTCTCTACGAATTGCGTTGATCAGGAATGTGACGACATCATACACGTCCTCATCATTTGGGCGTGTAACATAGTGAATTCTGCGCGTGTAGTCCATGTTGTCATACGAATGCTCTGGATCATCGACAAGCTGAAACATCGCCGTCGCAATCATGTATCCGACCTGACCGTATTCAGCGCGTGCGTTCACCTCTTTGCTGTTATTGCGCACAAAGCCAGGCTCTTTTCTCAAAAGAGCATCCTCAAATTCGCCGCACTCTGTGAACGCAAAGCGAAACGACTTCTCTATATCCGGCATCGGATAGTAGGGGTTCGTTTTCATTCTGCTTTCGCGAACAACATCGATAAGGTCCTTCAGTGTGTACGTCTTATGTTGCACGCTATCCTCCTATTCCAGCAGCAACCGTAATGAAACCAACGACGCCTACGATTCCGACGACAAGCCAGAAATAGAACCAGACGCTGTAACCCTCTTCGTCCATGATTTTGCTCCTTTCATTTAACAATAATGTACTCGTCATCCATCAGATAGCTAATTGTTGGCGTTGTTTTCGCCGTGACAATTGCGCTCTCATCATCTTCGTCGAAGTCTGTCCCGTCGCCGTTGCCAAAGCACAGTGGACATCTCTTAGTTCTTTGGCTATATGTCTGCCCACAAGCAAGGCATGTGACCTCTCCTGGAGAGACCTTGACGAGATTTGAAACGGTGTATAGTGGGGACGGCAAAACGATTTCACCGTCCCACATGTAGTAACAGACGTTGCTCATTTTGTGTTCAGATACATGCAAATTCCAGCTATGATCAGAATCACTATCAGGAATTCAATCACCTTTGTCCTCCTCCTCGTTAACGCCAAACAACTTATCGAACCATGATGTTCCTTGTCCGCTCTCGATGGATTCCTTTAGGGCGTTTACGATTTCCTTAATGTTTTCGCTTGGCCCCTTATCCGCTAACTCCTCATACATCTTGTCGTCGTCATCATCGCCTTCGCCTGCCAGCCAGTCAAACAGTCCCATCTTCCGTCTTTCCTTTCTTCCCAACGTTGGGAACTATCTTGAATACAATCGGGCTATTGTTTTCGCTTGCGCGATACAACAGCATCTTCCATTTCAACCTAAACACCGGCGTCTGCATACCCTTTACGTCCTCTACGATAGTGACTCCCTCCTTCGTTGTGTACTTGAAGTCAGCACGATAACCAACCCCTCTGTGTTTCACGCCTTGAAACTCAAATGGGTCTTGTAGCGTGAATGACGGCTGTAGCTCCAGATTGTGTATTTCTCCAGCCTGCTCAAGCAGCTTCAGCGTCTTGTATCTGTTCGCTTCAGCCTGGCTGTCGAACAGTACGCCGTCCACTTCAACCTTGCGCGCGCTATACTTGTGTCGCTTGGGTTTCTCATAGGTGTAATCGTCTCCGTTCGCCGGAATAGCGTGGATTGCGTGATCGATTTCCCTATAACCATCCTGCTGCACAATGCGCGCAAGCTCTTCTTCAGTTATTCTCATGTTTGCTCCTGTAAATTTTGTGTTCTTCCGGCATATCTTTCGCACAAGCAACATAGGAAAGGCAACGTATGCACTCATCCCTACTGTCTCTTGACAAGATGTCAAGGAAGAATTTCGCTGTTTCACTGTCGTTGCAATCGAATAGGTAGTCAACTATGTTCTTTGTGTTCACATAATACGGTGGGTCGTATCCTTTTGAATCATAATCGGAATCGCCTGCATCTGGATTTGCCGGAATCCTCTTGTTTACACGAACGCCGACGCTTTCCAGATGGGAAATCACATCACTCATCGTAATCATTGAACGAATCCTCCCTAAACGCCCTGTCTACATACGGGCTATGCTCTCGTATGTAGTCCTCATCGTAAGACAGCTTGTCGCTCGTGACCGGTCGAAGCGTATACAACTCTACGTCTCTTGGATTGCCTGCCCCGTCCCACATGCGACCGTTCCACACCCACGTGTGTTCTGTGAATCCACGCGGAAATCTGGCAAGCCACATGTGGTCATAGCGCACACTGAACATCTCGTCGATCTCTTCTAGCGTGATAGACGTAATAATGCGCATGAAACCTTCGACGTTGTGACCTGAGCGCTTTTTGGGCTTTAAGTTAAAGTACGCCACATACAACGGCAAGCACGACGCATTTACGATGTAGTACATGGTCTTGGCAAGCGTCTCTGGGGACAACGCTTGCGTATCCATTCGCGACAATTCGATGTGGCGCACCCCAAATGCATGTCCGAGTGGAATCATGATTCTCTGAACCACATTTCGGAACGCATCGTAGGAAACGATCTTTTCTGGTGGAAGACACTCGAAGATGTTCTGATACGCCGTCCACGCAGAGATGATGTTCAACTCGCGCAGGTCAATGACGTTGAACGAACGCTCCCATAGACGGGCGGCGCGGGTCAGGCTCTTGGGCTGTCTCCATTGACGCGTAATGCCAGCGCCAACCAGGTCAAACGCGTGCTCTCTGGCGTATGGCGTGATGCCGTCGCGTTTAACGTCGCTTTTGCGCCCGTCTTTCACCATGCGCCTAAGAGTATCTTTACCACTGCCGCTCGCTTTTTTCCTTTTCTCGCTCATGTATCTTATCCCTGAACTCGATAACAATATCTCTTGCCTTATTCAGCACATCTTCGGGTGGATAATTCTCACGCACGCTCTGGTCGAACAGCGCCAACTCGATGTCTGTCGCTTTGCATAGCACATGACTTCCAAAGTCAATATTGTTGACATCTGGAATGCTTGCTGGCGCTGCTAATTCGCGACTATTGACTGTTGGCAAGTCGCCAAGCAAGTCGCACAATTTGATAACATCGCTCTTTCTTTTGAGATTCCATGCAACCAAACGCGTTGGCTTGTGCGTGACAACCCACTTTCTATACCACGCACTATCCTTGTTGAGCCTCTCGTGCACGATGTAGTCGCCCTTTTCATGAACAACCCTGACGCGCGCACAAACAATCTCCTTCATGCCTTTGTTGTGCGACAAGATCACAAACTCCTGTTCTTTATCATCGCTCATGGCAATCACCTTTCACCTTTTTTTCCCAACGTCGGGAAATCAAATTACATCCAAAACAACTTCCGGTTTTTTGGCGGACAAATCGCGAACATACTTCTTAATGCTTGGGTGTAAGTCGTAGACGCTGGTGGTCGTGTCTTCCCACCCCATTCTCACGGTAAACTTGTCCTTTCCATCCCTGTTTTTCAGTAGAGACACGTACACCACTCCGGAACTGTCTGATGTCAACTCACAGGCTGCTGTACTGCCTTGCAACAAGTAGTACTCTGGACGCATAAGCGTAATCAGCTTGTCTGCTGTCGCTTCAATCCATCGACTGCCACTCATGTTAGATACAAGCGGCATTTTGTTCATCGATGAATCCACTTCACGCGCCACTTGAGACACGAGAATGACCGGTACTCTGAACTTTTTGGCAATTGCCTTAAGTCTCGTCACGATTTTCCCGATCTTCTCTGTCTCCGTGCTGTACTTGCTGGCTATTGTGTCCCCAAGCAATTCGAGATAGTCAATCACGAGTAAACCGACAGGGTTTCCTGCTTCACGCATATCCGACATTTCGGCGGCGATGCGTGACGTATCCGGACTTGTGCTGTCATTGATCGTGATATTGAATTTTGATATTTCGTCGAGTTCACTCTCCAGTCTGCCGAAGTCGTCATCGCTCGATTTGCCTAGTTTGAGCATCTGCATATTCACTTTTGCGATAGAGGACGCCATGCGAAGCAAGACGTTCTCCTCTGTCATTTCGCACGAATAGATGAACACGCCCTTCCCTTGCGACGCAACCGAACTTGCTACGTTTCGCGCGATTTGCAGCGCAATGCTTGATTTGCCCATCCCAGGACGTGCAGCGATTACGATCAATTCCCCTTCCACCAAACGAATGCCTGCATCATCAAGCGTCCTAAATCCGGTCGATAATCCAACCGGTTCTCCCTGCATTCTTAACTCTGCAAGCCTGCGCTTCGCTGCTTTTGCGATATGTCGCGCGTGTTTTGGAATCGAATCGTAGATCGATGACTCGTCTATCGCGCTCATTCGTCCCACTCCAACACTTTCTTTGGAATCTTGACGATAACTGACGGGACATCCTGTTCGACATCGCGCTCATCAATCTGCTCTTCACGCTTAAGAACTGGCCCAACGTTGCCAGCAGGTCTGGCGCGCGCATATTCGATCATGCCCGATATGTTGCGCGGGCTGTATCCATTCAGTTTCCAGTTTGAAAGCGCGTCGCGCCATGCTGCGCGCGTAATTCGATTCTCCCTTACGCGCTCAATCAGTAGTCGCCTTTGCACTGGCGATAGGATGTCGCCAAACACAGAAACATATTGCCGATACGACTCGGCTTCAATGCGAACAGCGTCTGGATTTCGCGGGAGAACGCCAGTTCCTTTACAGTCTGGACACGAAACATCAATCGAGCTTCCCCAGGGAGTTACACCGCCAGAATCGACAAGACCGTTTTCGCACGCACCACATCGATTAAGCCCACACACCGGACAGGCGCATGGGTAATCAGATTCGTACACAGCGCCGCACGTGCATGTAATCACCATGCCCATACTGACCACCTTGATCCTTTCTGGAGTTCATCTGCAAAACAGAGTCACTCAATGTAACCGATAATCGGAACCGAATTAGATGGCTCCATCGCGTCAATGTACACCACCTCCTTTTCACCAAACAGCCTCTCGTATTCTTGCTCGATCAATTCACCCAGGATGACGGACAACGGCTGGCTGCGTTTTGCACGAACGAAGTCCAGCTTCATCTTGTCAGTCTTTAAGACGCTGATTGTTGTGTATCTCGGACTGTTCGGCATTGCTACTCCTTCTCAACGTTGGGAAGTTTTTCGGCAATAAGGCCTGGCGCATTTGACTGAACACCATCGCGCTTGACGAGAAGCATTTGATAAAGCTGCTCGTTTTTAAGCGACAGGTCTTTCACCGTTTCAGCAAGCTCTTCGTTGCTACGCGCCAAACTGTTTTTGGCGTGCATGATAGTAACAAGGTCGTTCAGTCCATCTTCAATGCTGGACAGCCTTGCCTCTGCCACGATAAGGGAATAGACGATGACCAGAACCACTATCGCTACAGAAGCGAACTGAAGCACTTCTTCGACGCCCATTTTCATTCTCCCCACAACATGGTGTTAATAAGCTCACGCTGCTTTTTTGACGTGTCAGCGTAAGCGTCAATGATTTTCTGCAAGCTCTCAATAAGCGACGCGGTCGCATCGTTTTCCAAAGCAACGCGTTGCTCAGACTCCATTCTCAATTTCTTTGCGTATTCAATCAGGTCATCCCCTGGCTTAGCGCCAAGAGCGACGCGCAACTCTTCACACCATCGCAGCCAGTCGTCGCACGCAGAATTGTACGCATACATGTACGTGTTCCACATGAAATCTCTTGGCGTCATGCCTGCGCCGACGACGTTCGCATACTTCTTCGGCTTCATCATCCTTCAATCCTTTCCAGTGTACGCTTAACACTCGTTACATTCGGCAACTCGATCCACAAGTCCGGCTTTCGTTGCCATAGCCAGCCGTACTCCACGTCGTACTCCTTGTATTCACCATCCATGAATGTCAGAAGCTTGAACTCCACATCCTCCTTTCCTTCCGGCGTTCCGGTAAGATACACGCCAAGAACATCCTGGTTATCCTCCGGCCTGCAAAACTTCGGAGACTCCACGTTAAGCGTCAAGAACTTTCTCATATTCGATCTCCTTTACCTTAAACAGCACTTTTGCTATCTCTTCCCAACGTTGGGAAGCTCTCATCATTTCGCCCGTATTCATCCACTCTTCCAGCGTTGACGGCGGGTCTAGTGGGGCGCCCTCAACAAATGGCGGAAGCTCCATCATTCTCTTGCAACACTCTCCAAGCGAACCGGAAAACGCAATACATCCGGTAGGCAAGAAGTAGATGCTGTATTTCACATCGGCTTCGGCTTTTCCGACGCCCCACCATCCATACGCATATGAAATTAGCGCCCATCCGTTATGGATTCCACTACTGCGTAGCTCACTGGTGCGCAGCCAAAACAGTTTTGGAACCTTACCTTCCATTCCGGGCAATCCAAGCTCCTCCTTTACAGATACAGAGATAGCTTTGCTAACTATATTGAGCGATGGGTTAAACATCCACACATGCAATTTTGCGGGCGGTATGCTGTCCCAGGGCTGAATGATTGTCGCCTCATCCCTTTGGGGCGTTCTTTTTCTTTTCTTCATTGCGCCTCACTTCTGCAATTTGCTGCATCGTATGTTCTCCAACGACGATAAACTGGCCGTCCTGTATCTTGTCATGTGCACACGTGCAATCCCACATATCGCGCAAGCACACGACGCATACATCAAATGTTTTGAGTTCGCTATTCTTTTTCATACCAGTGTCCCCCTATAGATGCTGCTCTTGATTGTTCTGACAGCTTCGCGTTCGTCAAGACCACAAGCCAACGCAGCGCGAAGCAACTCGCTGCTGATAAAGTCCTTGTCCATCTTTCCTGTTTTCACGTAATGCTTTCCTGCGAGAAATGCGACGCGATTGAGCGTGTTGTTTCTTTCGCCTGGATTCGCTCCGGCCACCGTGCGCAAGGCGTACTCGACAAAGCTTTCCGCCTTGCCTTCGCTTTCCCGATAGCGCGTCCTCAATTCCTCTTCCTTATCTTTCTCCCTTCTTTTTGCTTCTCTAAGCAACTGCATGTAAATATCCTCTGGAAGTATGCTCCCGTTCCATGATACGGTTCCGTTCGGATTTCCAAGAAACAACCTGAACGGCTCCCAGCTTCCCCTATCTGCGTCGATCCACGCACTGCACAAACTACGGGCGATTATGCGATAGTCATTTGCATCTTTGATGGGCTTTTCCGTCGCAAACACAAGCCTGCATCTCGGTTCTTCGTCTGTGTGACTCATGGTTGTGTATGCGAACAATCCAAAATCCAGGTAGATATTCTCCTGTGTAGCTATGTTGATTGCACACGCAGGAGAACCTTCCAGGTCAACGCTAATGATGCTTCCGGCGACAAATTTGCTCGGCTGACCGGTTACGCGCACCGCCTGATTGCCATACGATTTGCCTTCCGTAACCAACATCACCAGGTCTAGCGGACTGATAACGTCGCTAACTAGACTTGCGCTTCGGATCGCATATTCCATCGGCGTTGGCTTGTGATCGAAGCCAACCGTACTGTACGTACAATACAGAAACTTCTTGTCGTCCATCGTCTACTCTCGCTTTCCATCATCCTATCGCTCCTACAGCGCCGGTCAGGTCTGCGCCAGTTAAGTCAGCGTCTTTCAAAATTGCGCCAGTTAGGTCGGCGCCTTTCAAGATTGCACCGGTCAAGTCAGCGCCTTTCAGACTTGCGTGGCGCAAGTTTGCTCCAGTCAAATCGGCATTCTTCAGAATCGAATTGCTCAAATCCGCCTCCCCTAGATTTGCCATAGTCAAGTCAGAGTCACTCAAGTCAGCGTTTCGCAAATTTGCCGAATCCAGATTAGCGCCCTGCAGGAACGATCCGCACAGATACGCGTGCGTTAATACTGCATAGTTCAACTTCGCCTCCGAAAGGTCTGCACCTCTAAGATCGGCGCGAATCATGGTCGCATTTGCGAGAATCGCGCACGACAAGTTTGCGCCATTAAAAATCGCTTCCGTTAGCCTTGCGCTGGCAAGGTTCGCCAATCTGAGGTTAGCCCTGGAAAAGTTCGCCCTCATCGCCCTGGCAAAATCCAGGCGCGCATTCACCATGTATGCGCTCGTTAAATCAGCGTCATCCAAATCGGCGTAAGAAAAGTTCGTATACTCGCAGTTAGCACCAACGAGATTTGCTCTGGACAAGCACGCGTCTTTCAAATTCGCATAAGACAAGCACGCGTCGTTCAAGTTTGCGCCATTCATGAATGCACCGGATAGATTTGTGCGCCAGAAAGATGTCCAGGACAGTTTCGCGTTTTCCAGGTTCGCCCCAGACAAATCCGCGTCACTCAAGTCGTTCCCAGAAAGCCAGCCGAGACGAATCATCCGATAGAACACAGCAGGTCGCACGCGTCGCAATTGATAGCGCGCGACGCCAGCTTTCTCTTCGCTTCCACCGATTTCGTCCTCTTCTTTCCATCGTGCATACCAAATCCACCAGCTGCTCGACATGTACTCGGCGGACGGATACAGCATTACGTGTAATCTACCAGGGCCACAATCGTAGCCGTCCGCCTTAGACGGATTCGGATGCTCTGTCCAGTCAGACCATTTCTGGTCTGGACGCGGCAACACACTGTAATGCTCGTAATCCGGTTTGTTGGCGTTTGTTCCGCCAGCAGCATTCAGAAATCTCCAGCCATACCTCCACTTGCTCATGGTGCACTCCTTAAATTTGTTCCCAACGTTGGGAATTTCTTATTGACAACAGACGACAAATCGTGTATATTGAATCTATACTCATGTGTTCATGGCGACTCCTTTTGTGAAATGACCGGTGGGATCACCCCACCGGTCATTTATTTTGCCTGTTAGTTCATGCTAAATTTCCCAAACGTCTCCATCTCCACAGGCCGCACATTCCATAGTTCGACAACATTGATCCCAACCACGCTCCCCAGGGCTTTTTTCTCTTCGCTTAACACGTGCTCCAGGCACATGTATATGCAAAGCAGATCATCCCTGTCAACTGATTCAGATACGGCGACACTAGAGATTTTTAGCGACTCATTGAAAGCATCGAGACCGGACGCAAACATCTTTTTCAGGTCAACGCTATAGCGATCCAGGAGGCGTTTTCCTTCCTCAACCATATTCCCGATAGACGCGTCGTCTGATAAATCAATGGCAATCCGCCGACCATTTATCATGGCGTCAAGCAACTCGAACGGATCAAGACCGAGATAGCGCGCGGCGACAATCTCGATTGCGACGCGCACGTGACTCTCGATTTCTTTCGTGAACTCATCACGGACAACGTCTACGGCGACGCTCTTAACAAATTCCGCGAACACGAGCTTTGAATTCGTAGACGCTCCACCGCTATAAACGCCTCTGGCTGGCGGCGGCGCAGGGACAGCGCCTCTAATGTCAAACACGTCGCAGACGAAAGAGAACTCTTTGCCTAAGGAAACCAGGTCAGATTGATTCGGCGTAACAAATTCCGCGCAAGCTCTAGAATACATCCTGTATGTCGCGTCAAAATCCGCACCCGCATCACGCGCCTCAAAGCACAAGTCCGAATCCTCCTTCGAGTAATACTTTTCGTCCGCAATCACGAACTTAAATGCAAGATCGCCGTAACCACTTTCGCGACTGACCTTTGCGTATGCCTTCGATAGGATGCATCCATCTTTCGCCACAAGGGGAGTGAACGCAAAGATTACGATGTTTGTGTCGAACACCGTTCCAATCATGAGCATCTTATCCTGCACGATCCCCAGGCTTGAAAAAGCAACGCGAAAGCCATCTTTGAACAAACTGGCAATTTGGCCCGCGTTGCACGTATACCAAAATTTGTAATCATTCATGTTCATCTTCTCCGTTGAAATAGACTCTTTTTGTGATAAGCGTCTTGCCCTCTTTGGCTAAGATGAGGCGAAGCTCATCCGCCTCATCCGCCAACAGGACGCCACCCCGACTGTGAATCAGCCGGAACAGTTGCGTTTTACGCAACTGTTCCTTGCTGGTTAGCTTCCCAACGTTGGGAACATTAGAGTGTAAATCCGACGAGATCGTCGCCATCATCGTCAACCTGTTTTGTCTGCGTCGTCTTTTTGCCAGCCTTTGGCTTTTGTTCGCCAAAGGCTTTCTTCGATTCCTCATCAAGCAACCATGCCTTCACGGGGAATCTAATCAATCCGGCGTCTGCGTAAAACTTCAGGGTGCTGATAATTACACCAGCGTGCGCAGACGGAACACCATCCTCCATCATGCGCAACACGATGTCTCCAATGCACGCATCAACATTCACCTGTGCGCCACCGGTCGCACTGATCGTGACGTTCCCACGAACAACAGTTGCTTCACCATTCGGACTAAGCACAACTTCGCCAGGCGTGACAACTTCGCCAGCCTCATTGACCGTCGTATTAGTAGCAATCCACTCACTGACTTTCTCGGTCATCGTGCGGACAGACCAGCCTTCGATGGCCGCCTGTTCCACCAGATAATCTCGGCTCTGCTGATCCTGAACTTTGGACGCAACTTCGTAGATGCTGAACGGCACATCGGCGTCGCGCTTCCCTTTCGGGAACGCGGCGGCGGTTGTTGCGCTATTCAGCACGCGCTTGCCGCTGCATCCAAACAGTTTTGCCAGCTTCTCAAGCTCTTCGTTTGGGATTGCACCATTGAACTTGTTGTTGCGCACCCACAGTGCGGTGTCGCCGCGCATCCAACCGTCAGCCTTGTGCAGGCCGGAACTGGCGCGCATTAACACGGCAATGTCGGCATCGGTTGCATCTGGCGGAATGTCCACGCCGGTTGTGGACATCCAGCCAGACTGCATGACGGCCTGGATGAAAGCATCTTCCGGCTGATCTAACCACGTGGTCGGATCGGCGTTGTTCGCTTTCATAATCGCACGCAGTTTCCCTGTCGGGCTTTCTTTGCTGGTGCGAATGTCGGTCAGCTTTTCAGGCAACACAATCTGAAAAGCGCCGACTTCGTTCTTCGTGTGATCGTTGCTCATGACATACTCCTTTTGTTGAACAAAAAACTCGACTTATAACGTGAATCCAAGCGAATCATCTTCGCCGTCGTCGTCGGAAAAACTGAACGGCGTGTCATCATCGTCTCCACCATCCGAGTCGGCTGCGTAGATTTTGACCAAAATGCTTGCGAATGCGGACATCCATTCTGGATCATAGAACGGATTCGCCTTGCCATCCGCCTTTTTCTCCATCGCGCATTCTGCAAGCCATTGCACGATTCCGGTCAGAGGCGGTTCCTCTGGGTTATGCGCATGATCGGTCAGGGCGTAGTGTGCGTACACCCTGACAATTCGCACGTCCAGTCCATTCATGTCGGCAATTTGCTGCGTAATGGACTGCCAAATCTTCTGGGCGTGCTCCGACGCAGGCGCTTTCTTATACGACGCAACGAACGTGCGACCGTACATAAGCGCGTCCTGTTCGGCTGCGTTCAATCCACGCCACCAGTCATTGTGCGTCGGCTCGTCAGCGGATTCGCTTCCGATTTGGGAGGAGGAATAATTCCCGACGTTGGGAAGCGCTCTGCGATGAATGTACTGAATCGTACTTGTGCTTGAAGCGCTTGGAGTGCTCGGCTGTTTATGTTCAGTCCGATTAGCAGAATTGACAGATGCGCCGCCGGTGTAATTTCGATCTGGCTTGTATCGGATGTATCCAGACTCGCTCTTCACCGGATTCCCCTCAGGGTCAAGAATCGGCGTTACGGGAAGATCGAATTCAAGTGGGTGGAAATACCCACGCCTAACCGCATCCTCCTGCTCTGGCGCGACGCCAGGCCATTCGGACTTGGACGGCCAGGGTTTCGGGAACAAATGCTTGTCCTCCGGATATAGCGTGTACGCCTTGAACTTCAAGCCGCGCCTATACAGGTGCAGACAAACCGTCCCGTCTTTCGTTTCACCAACGACGTATCCAACAATCGGCTCCTTCTTTGGCTTCGTATTCTTGTCAGGAACCTCCCATGAATAGCCACTGAGCAACGCCTGTAGCGCCGCCCGATTTGCGGCAAACTGTTCAGGCGTGTCCCCCCTGACGGTGAACTGTTCTAGCTCCCCGTCAGGGTTGTACATGCGAAAGTTACAACTGAATTGCGCTTCTTGCATTTTGTCCTCCTGTTCTGATTCATTGACTGACCAAACCATTATATCATATACGATCAAAATAGACAATAGGCAACCGAGACATTTTCTCCGGTGAGACAAAAAAGTCAACGGCATACGCTATTCGCCACGACAGTGGAGGCAACAACGGATCGCTATAGTCCTCTTCGCCAACCATCGCGACGTTGACTATTCCATGCGTCGGTCTTTGTGCGCCGACGCGAATCATATTGACGTATCGATGAATCGGTGTACTGTTTTCAATCGGATACGTCAACGGCAAGCCGCTATCTGTTAATACGCCTCCCCTGTTTGGTGCGAACACATGTAAGGTTCTCGCGCCTTTTTTGCCGAGCATGTGCAAAACAACGTCGTAGGAGTCTATATCTCCCACATTGACAACCACATTTGGGGCGATTGCGTCGATTGCATCTCCAACGTGGTTTTTCGACGAACTTCTCATATCTCCCACGATGTTTTCTATAGGCAACTCCTTCCCGTTCCTGTAGAGCAACACGGAGTCAATCAAAGGCTCACTGCCATTATATATCGACCGTGCGACTTTTGACCGTGCGACTTTTGATCGTCTCACCGTGTTACTGTTGATAAGTGCGTTGCTTGCCAACAACAACCACACATCTGCTCCTCTCACGCCCATCCTGGTCGCCGTCATAAGGATTTGCGTCATTTCGGAAACCATATTGTCGCAACTGTATGACGTATCCCCGATGAACAATACGGTTGGATTTCCGTCCTCCTCTTTTCTGGCAAGGTTGTAGTCTTGCCTTGTCACGATTCTTTTGACGAGCTTGCCATAGTCCCACAACGGCGTTATGTTGGTTGCAAATCCGCCGCTCAACCTGGACAACGCGCGTCTCATCAGACGAGTCGCATCTGTCGGGATGACGACAGGCTCTTCATGAACGAACCCTCCGTAATTCCCAACGTTGGGAAGCGACTCTGCGTCTTCATTTTGAACAACAGGAAGTAAACACTCTTCTCCTTCCTGTTCCTCTCCATCCTCCTGTTGTTGTTGTTCTTCTTGTTCCTCTCCTTGTTCCTCCTCTTGTTCCTCCCCTTGTTCTTCTTGTTGTTCTTCTTGTTCCTCTCCTTGTTCCTCTCCTTGTTCTTCTTGTTGTTCTTCTTGTTGTTCTTCTTGTTGTTCTTCTTGTTCCTCTCCTTGTTCCTCTCCTTGTTCCTCCCCTTGTTCTTCTTGTTGTTCTTCTTGTTGTTCTTCTTGTTGTTCTTCTTGTTGTTCTTCAGATTCAAGGGCCGGAGAATCTGGAAACTCTCGCGCGAGACGCGGCAACTCGCGCCAGTCGAAGCCAAACGGAGAGTTCCCGACGTTGGGAAACTCTCTGTTCTGCTGCATCTTGTGGAGTTTTCTATACGTCAGCGTCATTCTTGCTTGTCTCCCTTGTCTCTTTTTCTTGCCGCAAACACGCGCCTTGCGTACTCAAAAACTCTGTTGTTATCCATATTCCCTTTGTACAGACGCGCCGCCGCCAAATTTGCGATGTCATTCGTTGTGATGCACCAACGAAGCTCATCGCAGAACTGCACAATCTCTTTCGTGCTTGCACCGGACGCGCCGCTTGCGCGAACAAGGTTTGCCTCTGCTACAACTAGTTGCGCAATGTCTCTTGATACACCAGAGAGTTTCACAACGAGACTGATTTCCGCCACCGCTGGAAGAAATGCCATTCTGTGGCGGTAGCAGCGGCGAAGCGTCGCTTCATGCAGTTCGCGCGTCTCGTTGGTCGTCAGAATCACGACGAGATTACGCGCATCGGCCTGCATGACTTCGCCGCTTGGCAAGGTGAAACGCGCTGTATCCAGGAACTCAAGCAGGGCGTATTCGGTGCGTTCATACGCTTTGTCGATTTCGTCCAGGCACAACACGACCTTGCCATTTTGCGTGGCTTCTACGACGTTCCATAGAACGCCTTTGATCCACGCTGGCTCTTTGCCGTTGCTGTTTGCGGCGAAGCTCGCAACGTTCGGCGTGCGTATCAACTCTTCTGCGCTTGTCCACGCGTGAAGCTGATACATGATGAACTTTGCGCCCATCGCTTTTGCCAGGCACTCTGCGTAGAATGTCTTGCCCGTCCCTGGCGGGCCGGACAGTAACGCAACGCGTGGAGTGAACGACGGCGCGGATAGAACGCGCGTAAGCAACACGTCATTCTCGCGAAGGACGTAATGCTTACGCAGTTCCGTTATCACTTTTCCGGCCATACTCCCCTCTCTTTCAGGAACGCGATAACCTCGCTGTCAGACGAATAGTGTTGCCACGCCACCGGTCTCGCCCTGGATCGCGAAACACCCCATTCGTCGTCAGTGACCCACCAGACTCCATCTTTATCGATCTGAAATTCTTCGTGACAGAAGTCTCCTTCGCTATCAAACCAATAGCCAATGACGGAAACATCTGTTGGCGGCGTTTCGCTTTCGGTCAGATGGAGGCGCGCACAGCCGTATGCATGTGCACTTTCAGCCGCCAGTGCACGCCACATCAAGGCGTTCAACTCGCAGCTGAGTTGAACGTTCAGTTCCCTTTCTTTCACTAGCTCGTTACGCGTATCCAGCAGAGCGGCTTCCAGATACGCGATTTCCATACGTAAAATCTGCACGTCCTCTGCTGTAATTCTTACCGTCATGATGATCTCCCTTTCTTCCCAACGTTGGGAATCAAATTGCCCGCGCCCGAACGCATTGCCTGACGCGGGCATGGTTTGGTGTAGGGATAAGTTAAGTAGTACGTGGGCTTTGACGCTTAGGGCGTGCGTATCCCTACACTTCGCACGCTTGCATCGCTCGCCCAGTCGCATATTTCCGCGTGATAAACGCGCGCGATCTAGCACAATACACGCCCTCATGTGGCTTTTTATGGCGCAGTATGGGCATGTTTTGGGAGATTCGCGCGCGTTTATCGCGCGGTGGCCTGTCGCGAAGCAGGAAGATGCGTTTCTCCAGGGCATAGGGTTATCTTGCGGCGCACTATGTGGGGCGCAAGAATAGTCTATGGCGTGGATGCGCACCTAATGGCAAGGGGAGGAGTTGAACCGCCCACGCAGCCTGGATACTGCACTTGCCGGATGTGCGTTGTTGACTCTGGCGCAGATTGAGTTGAGTCCGTCAATTACGATCAATGGCTATGACGGGAGTCGAACCCGTTTCCCGACGTTGGGAAATAGACCGCTATCATAGCCAGTGTATGTACACATTGTGCACAGGATAAATATCATATGCACAATGATAAAGCTTTGGTGCATTACGGGCGAATGCGTATGGCAAGCGCCTGTAATGCGATGGAATTATGCGAATCGTTGTCGCTATGCGTATGCATAGAGCGCGCACCCAAAATTGAGGTTTGCTCCTGTGCGGATACGGTTTCACCGGCTGCGTGAATACGCCTGCGGATTACTACTACCGTCACCAAGTGGCGCGTGACTCGCAAGAGTTCGCCTGCGTTTCCGTGCCAAATCCCTTCGCGTGGATTCGACGTGCGCGTCCCTTCCCCTTCCCGTACACGCTAGTTAGATACACGCTAGTTAGATACACGCTAGTTAGATACACGCTAGTTGGATGCACGTGAATACGTGCAAGTGCGAGACGCCCTGAATGAGGGTGCGCGCGCACCTTTGGCGTGCGATTCTCGCGCGTTACAGGTTGGTTTCGGCCCGCGTGCGTAAGCCAAAGCGTTGGGCGAAAACACAGACTCGACGATAACTGGCGCGTACTGCTATTCCACGTCCGCGACGTGCGCGCGTTGCGCGTGGTTGCCTGTTGCGACTACAACGCGTAGGCGGACTTGTCTACTCGCAGGCGCGTCAATACGCGTAGCTCATAGCGTAGCCCGCACTACTGGCGACAGTAGCGCGCAAGCCATCGTCTTCGGTTGTTAAGGTGCATTCACCTGAACCTAAATAGGTTGGGAGTCGCCTACGCCGTAATCGACGTAGGACGGGCTAGATAGCCCGATTGTGCGGTTCTAGTGGATTGTATCCACTAGGGAGCGTAGCAGCGCTTGCAGGGGTTGCTACGCTCCCTGGTGAAGGTGATACGGTTAGCCGCATCACCCCACTAGAAGAATAGAACTAGAAAGAACTAGATTGCGAACCCTTCGGATGGCGTCGTTTTCGCCGTTTCCGCCTTGTTGACGTACTTGACCAGTTTTGGTTTGACGGCGGTCAAAGCCTTGCGCAGCTCCGATTGATTGATGTTGTCGATCAGTCCGAGATGGCAGTGCCAGTACTGGAGTTTGCCATCCTCATAATGCTGATAGAATCTCGTTGACCGCTTTCTCGTCGTTTCGCCACGGCTGTTAACCGTGGCGTACCAGGCAAATCCACTGAGAGCGTCGAAAACAACCTTCGACGCCGCGGCAACGTCCACCTCCGGCGAGAGATACAGCCAGAGTGAGCCGTCACGCGGTGCAACAACCATCGTATCCCATGTAGCAAAGGAAACCGGAACACCACCTTCGACAACCTTTGGCGCTTTGGCTTTGGCTTTGGCTTTGGCTTTGGTCGCCTCCACCGCCTTGCCCTTGTCCTCTTCCGCCGCCTGCGTTGCTGGTTTGGCGGTCAAATACTCAAGAAGCTTGTCGATCTTGGAGGTGAGCACGCTCACCTCCTCTACGGTCGCATACTTACGTGCTGACATAGTTTGTCTCCCCTTGTGAATGCAGAAAACGCCAAACTACGACACAATCGTCGAAGTCCGGCGTTTTCAGTTGTTAATGTGCGACCCCTCTTCAGGCGGCGACAGTGGCGCACACTGTCCACCTCAAGAGGAGCTATTCAATTTTCCCCATCATCTCAAATTTCACCTTACGTTTCAACCGTTTCGGTGAAATCTTAATCAAACTCTTAGCTTTTAACTGTGACTAACTCGCTCTTATGGTCAACCATCCAGAGAGAACGTAAGCAAAAACGAAGATTAAGGCAAGATTAGAGAAAAACAACGTTTGCATAAGGTTCTTTCATCTTGCCTTCATCTGGCTCTCATGGAATATGTCAAATGGAACAACTGTTCGACGATTTATCCCACATTTTTCGTATAGATGCACATTATCCCACATTCACGCTTACGGTGCTCATATCTCCAATAGCAAAAGAGTTGACGTAAGACGCATATCACTATGTGAAATAACTCGCGTCAACCTGAACGCCAACACAGTGCAAACCTTGTGCACCAGAGAGGACAACGGCAAGCAACAACGGCTCAGGAGACGGCGGAGAGGACGATGGTGCTATCGCTGGAGAAGGCTCTAGGCGTCAACGTTTGCGCAGGATATGTCCAGGCTTTGTCCATGCTGTTTTGGGGCTGTTTTTGGTGTGATCGTAGCCAGTGCTAGTCGACAATTTGGCGTCTATCGCCCGTTGTTTGCGCCTTGTTTGCGCAAGGTTTGCGGGCGCTTGCGTGCTTGCAAGCGCTGTCTGTTGGCGCCCGCTTACGCGTTGGTTGCACGTTATCCAACCTTACGAAAGCAGTGTGTTTTCCAACCTTACGAAGGCGGTGTATGGACGTGCTGTTGCGCCTGTTGTGCGTCATCTACGGTTGGTCTACGGTTGCGCCTGTTGCGCCTGTTAGCGCGTGCGTTGTCTCAATGTTGGGAAGCGTTATGTGTGTGTGTGTGTGTTGTGCATGTAGGTGCGTGCAGGTGCACACACTTGTGCACAAGTGTGCTTGCGGCTATGCATCCGGCAACGGGATGAATGCAAAGGGCGAAGGGGCGAAGGGGCGTGGCGTGGGTTGGGGAGAACGGAAGGAGAAAAGAGCAGGGGGAGTGGAGGGCAGAAGCAATTGCGGCTATAGGGAGGAAGCTTCCCCCACGCATTTTTCTTCCTCCAAAAAACCGTCCCCCTTGTCGTTCTGCATCTTGTCGCTCCTCCTGTTTCCCCCTTGTCGTTCTGCGCTGTCCCTTCCGGCCTTGTTATCGCCTTGTTGTTGTTCCGCCTGTTGTCGTGCTGTTATCGCTTTGCCTGCTATTGCTGTTTTTTCATTGCTGACGGCGTGTTGTTTTGCGTTTACGACCTGTATTGCTGCGTTGCTGTTTCCCACGCTGTTTTCTGGCGGTTGTCCATCTATTGAGCGATTGTTCTTTTTTTGCTGTTGTTTTGTATTGTCACTGTTGTTGTTTGCTGTTGGGTTTCCCGACGTTGGGAAGTGAGGAGCAACGGATGATCCATCCTTTTCACCATCCGTTGCTGACCTGGCTAATGCCTGTTTGTGGGAAGGGTGTGAGGTGATTTTGTGGAGACGGAAAGAGCCAGGAATAGAACAAGTGTACTATGTATTTGTTTCCACTGCAACTGTTCCTTTTCGCATAGTCTACTAGGGATAGATATATTGATATTTATCGATGCATCTATATATCTATTTGTTTGCAGTTGTTTCTCTATGTATCTTTTTATCTCTCTATTTCTCTATGTATATGTTTCTTTTTATGTTTCTTTTTGTTGTTGTTAGCTAACAACCACCACCACCCCCAGCCACCCGCCCTTGTTGTTCCACTCGCTGCTGTTGCAGCAGCCTGTTGCGGCTACGTAGGAACTGTTGCAGTGGAACGCACCCCAGGTGGTGGATTTAGGAAACGGCAGCGAGTTCCCATCCCCCCCAGGAGAAAACACATAGGTTTTCCTGGAGGAGATGTTGAGCATCCCAGTATGGAGCCATTTGAGGTTTCCGGTTTGCTTCGTTTGTAGTCTGTTGGGAACGCATCCAACGGGGCGCGGTCACTCTGTAACCCTGCTGCTAAGCAACTACAACCATCCTGGCTTTCGCCACGTGACGGTGAATGTACGATCATGTTGTCGTACTCGCTACGCCAGGAGGTTGGCCCATCAGCTTGATGTTATCTCTCTGACCTGGTTCGATGCACCGGAACAGTTTTGATGTGCATCCGCAATAGATTCTCTGCCACCATCTATCGCCCGCCTTTTGTCCATTCAATTAACGAATATCATACCACACCACAAGCCCGCCCGCAATAGGTGAATTGTCAATGGAATGTTAATAGATTGTTAAATTTTATTAACATTCCATTAACAATCAATTAACAATTGCACCGGCGCCTTCCCAACGCCAAGAAAGGAATAAAGGGATTTGTTACCAAATCTATTGACTGTTACCAAATCGTGTGGTACAATTGCGGCATGGTTGGGAGTAAGAAGAAGTGGACTCATGTCAGGGTTAGTGTGGATACGTTGGAATCGTTGAAGTTGATCAGCTACCTGACGGGCGCGCCCGTCTCGACCATCTTGCGCATCTTTGCCGAAGAAGGAGTGAGGCTGTATGAAAAAGACTGGGAAAAGGGAGGCGGGGTTTACGCCGATAAACCCGATGAAGCGCGTCTGTTCAAGGTGCGCAACCGTCAGCGCGCGTAGCTGGTACATCGTTTTTGAAGGTGGAGTTGAGACCGTCTACTGCAACATGTGCAGACATCTTCCCGACGTTGGGAAGGAAGGGTTGGTTGTCAATGAACGCAGACGCAAGAGACATCGCCCTGTATGAGCGATGTCGAGAGATTGCCAGAGAGACAGGCGTTGTGATCACCGTGAAATACGATGCTTTCTTCCTGTCGTCTGACGATAATGAGTCGCTTGGCGCTGTGGTTTCTCTGGATGAGTTGTACGGCTTCCTTTGCCTTTGGCGGTGGAGAACGTTGCGTTGTCCTGCGACAACCGATGTGAACTCTAACAACTGAAAAACCTTGCTTGTGCTGAACTATCAGGAGACGCAACGTTCGAGCCAGGCCAAAAAGGAGCATGTTCGATGAGCAAAGACAAAGACCCCACCGAAGCTGCTGGATACTGTTGCAGTCAATGGGTTCTCGTTGTTTTCGCAATTATTGTTCTGATGCTAGGATTGATTTCAGCGTATGTTGAATCTTTAATGCACTAAGGAGGATGATAAACAAATGGAAACCTTCGCTATCACCGATGTTTTTGCCGCCATCCTGGTTGTCGCTCTGATTATTCTTGCCGTGTCCGCATGGCGATTTGTGAAAGAGTGGGCGAAAGATGGGGAGTACAAGCGGTTCGTCGGCATGGTTGAGGCAGCCGTTCTGTGGGCGGAACAGACTATGCAGACGAAAGATGGACAGGAGAAACTCCAACAGGTGCTTGCTCAACTTCAAGCTGCGTTCCCCAAACTGGATGTCTCCTTCATCTCGATTTTCGTCGAGAAGTACGTGAATGACATGAAAAACGGGCAAAAGATTCTTGAATCCGTTTCAGGCAAGAAAGGGGACAAAGATGCAGGCTGATCTTATCTCGGTCGTTTCACTCCTTGTTGTGTTCCTCTCCCCAGTCGTTTTGATGCTGATCGGGGAGGTGTTGGAAGTGGATCGCTTCATTGTTGACAAGAAGTATGATACGTCACAGCTATATCACGACTGATCATGATCAAGCAGAGACCAGTGACGGCGCAGGCGTATCTGGAGCAGGTGCGAAACGTCGTCACGCCACAGCGCTTCGCGCAGGCTGTTGATCAGATATTTAGACGCGCAGAGGCCAACGGGGACATCGACGCATTTAAAGCCGTCGCCCCCTACGTCATTGGCCCCATGCGTATGCTGGAGGATTCTGACACAGACGATACGGTCACGCGCATCATCTCCATCGTCGAGAGACGACGAGAGATGATAGGGCAGAAAAAAGTCCTGAGCGTCACAGAAGATGACGCCGTAGACGGCGAATACGCCGAAATCAAGGAGTCCAGCAATGCCAAGACCACGCAAACTGGCGTTGGATCAGACGCCAACGCACATAATTCAGCAGGTTGAAAGTGCAAATTTGCCGCCAAAAGTGGCCGTTGACGAGTTTATCGACAGGTGGAACAGCATTTTTCACCTGTTTGCCGGTGGAGTTAAGCTTGACGACAGCAAAAAGCCCCTGGTGAAAGCGGTTTTGAAGCACTTTGATGTGCTGAAGGAGTAAAATCATAGAGGACGTGAGGATTTTTTACCCGAAACAAGGGGAGTATCCAGACATCGACGACGTGGTTTTTGCTTTTTGGAGCGATGATGACTTCACCCTTGCCAAAGTAGCGCCAGACGGCGAAGGGGAGCCGCTCTGGTTCCGTATGGATGGCGAAGATTGGGTGCTCTGCGACGAACCAACATGCTACAGGTTGCAGGATGAGCGGTGATATTACGTGGAAGGAGATTGTTGATGCGTTTTTCTGGAAAGACAGCCTCCCAAGCAAGGAGCAGAAAGACGTAATCGACGCAGCGGAAGCTGGAAACCGCCGTATCTTGATATGCGGCGGAGAACGCGGCGGGAAATCGATGGTCGCCTCCTATATCGCCATCCTGCGCATGGAGCCTGAACTTCCCAACGCTGGGAAAGTCAAAAGGAAGGAGCCTGAACGTCGCTACTGGCTTGTCGGCCCAACCTATATGGCGGCAAGACCAGAGTTCCAGTACATCAGGGACTTCTTTGCCGAACTCAACATGATTGACCGCGAGTCCATGCCGGTCACGCCGACCCAGCCCTGGTCTCTCGTTACAAAAAACGGTGTGTCTGTCGAGACGAAAACAAGCAGCGACACGACGCGCCTTGCCAGTTTTAGCATACATGGCGCAATCATGTGCGAAGCTGGCAATCAGGAGGAAGAGGTTGTCCTGAAATTGTACGGACGCCTATCCGAAACAAAAGGCTGGCTGCTTATCGTCGGCACGCTTGAAGCCCAGTATAGCTGGTATGCCGCAAGACTGGAGCGGTGGCGCGGCCCGAATCCAGAGGGAGGCGTCAGCTTCTCCATTCCGGCGTGGGCGAACCTTGCCATCTATCCTGGCGGGAGAAACGATCCAGAAATCAAGTTGCTGGAGGCAAGCGTTCCACCGGACTGGTTCAACAGGCGTTACGCTGGCATCGTAGCCAAACCGTCAAACCTGGTCATCCCAGAATTCGATTTCGCAACCCACGTGCGCAAGCTGGACTTTGACCGCAAAATCCCTATAGAGCTTGCCATCGATCCAGGCAAAAACGCCTACGCCGTTCTGTTCCTGCAACGCATCGGCGCAATCGTTTACGTAATGGACGCCGTGTACGGGCGCGGTGTGCTCGTTAATGACATCATCCTCAAGTGCTTGTCGTCTCCCTTCTGGCCGTACATCAATAAGGAACCGGCGACAAGCGTCATCGACATCGCGGGCGCACAACAGCCAGGACAGGAATCGCAGGTGGATATATGGAGAAAGTCCACAGGCATAAATCTTGGCTTCAGATACTACAGGATGAAAGACACTATCGACGTTGTGCGCAGTCGCCTGCGTACAGACCCCGTGCTGAACATGCCGCTCGTCTTGTTCAGCGATGGCTTGAAAGAGGGCGTCGCGCCGGATGGAACCGCTACAGAGTTCCTTTCGGAATTCTCGTTGTGGAAATGGCCGCAATTCAAGGCCGGAATGCCAGAGCGCGCAGAACCCATCGACGCCAACAATCACGGCATTAAAGCGCTAGGTTACTACCTGCAACATCATTACGGCATGGAACGAGAGCGAAAGCCCGTCTCCTATGCAAGAGTTCGTCCAATCGGTTTTGCAAAAGCAAAGAGTGATGCGAGAATACATAAGAGAATGAGTGTTTCCCAACGTTGGGAAGAAAGGGTGTAACATGCTGATTCCGAAATCGCAACTGGGATATTTCAATCTTCATCTTGCCACCGCCGCAAACAGCAACGGCTCCGCCGTTGACGTGTGGACGCCTGAAGGTGGAAGCTACACCACGCTTACGCTCCAGGTGTCTGGGCTTATCGTCGCTACGGTGGAGTTGCAGGGCAGCGTCGATGGCTCTTCGTTCTTTCCGATTCTGGCGGAAAACCTGACGACCGGTGTAGAGTCGCACGCGTTGACGCCAGGCCTCTTCCGCGCCCTTGTCGTCGGCCTAAGACAGGTGCGCGTTGTCGTGAGCGACTACTCTAGCGGAAATATTACAGTTGTTGCAGCGGCGGTGGCGTAATGAGATGGCGAACACGTTACTACCACTGGTTCTTTGTTGCCGACAGAACGCCGAATCTTCCCGCTACAGGGCCAGGCGAACCCACTCTTTCTGGGCAGCCGATGGGGTTGCTCCTTGCTTTAACATACTAGACGCTAGACAAAGGTAGGGTGCGTAAATGGCAGACAATGTACAGGTTACGCCAGGAAGTGGCGCAACCATTGCCGCTGATGATGTTTCCGGCGTGCTTGTTCAGCGCGTCAAGGTTCAGTGGGGCGTGGATGGCGTGGCGACGGACGCGTCGGCGGCGACGCCGTTGCCGGTTACAGTCACTGGCGATGCAGCTACGCCGTTGACAAATGCGCAGCTTCGCGCCGCCGACGTTGCAGTCACGCTTGACAGTGAAGTCGTTAATGTAACTGGCCCGTTGACGAATGCGCAGCTTCGCGCCGCCGATGTTGCAATCACGCTTGACAGTGAAGTGGTTAGTGTGACAGGCCCACTGACCGATGCGCAGCTTCGTGCAACACCTGTGCCCGTCACCGGTGCGCTGACCGATGCGCAGTTGCGCGCCTCTGACGTTCCGGTTACGCTCGGCGGCGAAGATGTGGTCGTCGTCGAAAAGGTCGTTCCTCTCACTACGGTTAGCGGCATAGTAAACACGCTGGGCGACAATACGATCATTGCATCGCCAGGCGCTGGCAATCGCATCGTCCTTGCCGAAATGAGCTTGCAGCTTGAAGGCTCCACCGCAACAACCGTGATTGTGAAGTCCGGCTCGACGGCGCAGCGACGCTGGCTTTTCCCGTCCATCGGTTCAGGCGTGTCGTGGGTGTATGATCAGGGGCGTGAAGTCCGCCTGTTTGAAAACAATGCACTTGTTTTCAACCTGGGTGGCGCGAACTCTATCGGCTACACCGTTCGCTATTTCGTCGAAACAGTCTAATTTCCCAACGTCGGGAAGGGGAATACAATGAGTTCCCAGGTGATTGACGGATGGAAGCCGATACGCGGCGTCCCAGGAAAGACAATTGTTTGGCAGAATATCGACGGAAGTTATACGGTCACGATCGATCCGTTGGCTATAGGCGACGGAAGCGGCGATATGCTCAAGAGCGTCTATGATGCTGACGGCGACAACATTGTAGACCTTGCCGAATCCGTTCCCTGGTCTGGCGTAGCCGACAGGCCGACGGAGTTCAATCCATCCGCCCACACTCATGATGGCGACGACATAACATCTCAGGTTGGTTCAGCCGCCATTGCGGATTCAGTCCCCTGGTCTGGCGTCACGGATAAGCCGACGACATTTCCTCCATCCAGTCACGATCATGACGACC
>Ga0226835_1000812_pt1 | contig 24461 bp, 20 predicted proteins | sample LAC_MetaG_1_FD_163627 | JGI IMG/M metagenome (GOLD analysis project Ga0226835, IMG submission 163627) | Anaerobic ammonium oxidizing microbial communities from anammox membrane bioreactor (MBR) in UC Berkley, California, United States -... | ecosystem: Engineered > Bioreactor > Anaerobic >...
AAAGAAAATACGGGTATTTTAGTTTACCAATTTTACATAACAACCAACTGGTAGCACGGATGGATTGTAAAGCCCATCGCAAAGAAAAGATTTTTGAGATTAAAAGCTTTCACTTCGAAGAAAATTATCAGCCAGATGATGAATTTTTAATACGGTTTAAAAAGACTCTGCTTGAGTTGATGGAATGGCACCAAACCACCGATATTCATCAACCAAGATTTTTTTCAAATCTTTTGAAAATTTGATTTAAATTTGGCATATTTTTTAAAATTGAAACCCGATTTTCAGAATAAAAACCGGGTTTCGTTAAAAGGAGAATGAATTTCGAAATTTAAATTTTCACTTATTTTTCTTGATTAACTCGAGTATTTTTAGGTTTCTTATTCAATCCCAATTTGTAAATTCGCCAGGTTCCTACAATCCCATAGGGTAGGAACATAACGATCAGGATAAAAAGAATACCAAAGACCAGTGGCCAACGGGCGCCGAACCAGGTGTAGAAAAATTGACTGATGATCTGCATAATTCCAGCGCCGATAATTGGCCCAACCAGGGTGCCCATCCCACCCAGAATTGTCATAATCAAAGCATTAATCGTCGTTACGGCTGACGTCATAGTTGGCGTGGCACTCATATTCCAAATGGAGTAAAGCGCTCCGGCCAGACCTGCAAAAATCGACGCAGAAAGAAATGCGATTGTCCGGTAGACGACCGGGTTATAACCGATCATGCGCATACGGCTTTCATTTTCCCGGTTAGCAACAATCACCCTTCCTGTTGGAGAATTTACCATTCGTTTCATGACCAGATAACAAATCACAAGAAAACCCAAGGAGATAAAATAAACTGTTAATCGATTTTGGGTTGGATTTAGCCAAACAGGTAGAGGAACGCCATGTAAACCTTCATCTGCTCCTGTCCATTTGTGGAAATCGGTTGCTTTACTGAGTATATGGATCGCTGAACCGATTGCTAAAGTAAGCATCGCAAAATAAGCGCCTTTTAAGCGAATGGATGTTGCGCTAAACAATAAACCAATCACAATGGAAACCAAAATAACCACCACAAAAACAATAAGCAAGACGGTTACTTCAGTAATATTTAGACTACCAATGGTAATCCGATAATATTTCAGGATATTAGGCGCCCAGTGTTTCATCAACAATGCAAAGGCATAAGCTCCTCCGCCAAAAGAAGCGGCATGTCCAAATGAGAGGATACCTCCATATCCCATTAATAGATCATAGCTCATCGCAAACACGGCCATGATAAAGAAAGTGATCAACTGCCCTTGCCAGAATTTTGTAATTCCATCATTTAAGCCTGATCCGGTGATTAGATTAATCACAAATGGCAAAATGATCATTAAAATGACGAAAATAAAGAAGGCTGATTCTTTTTTATAGATATTCTTCAAGCTAAATCGTGGAGCGTTCTGTTTATCAGTCATCTCTTTATTCCTTTTTCCCGAAAAGTCCTTGTGGACGCACCAGTAAAACAATGATCATGATGATCACCGTTGAGGCTTCAGCCAGGGCAGGTGAAAGGGCAAACTTCAAGGCAAAATAATCGCCAAAAGCACGCGCCATTCCCAGGATTAATGCCCCAATAAAAGCGCCGATATAGCTTCCCATTCCCCCAATAACTACCGTAATGAAGCCTTGCATCAGATATTGATCCCCCATCAATGGTTGAATTGGGAGAAATGGACCGGCGCCAATTCCACCTAAAGCTGCCATCGCTACCCCCATAGCAAATACGATCGTGAAAACTCTTTTCACATTAATCCCGAGCGCTTCAACCATTTGAGGATCCTGAACCCCAGCCCGAATAATCATTCCAAGGCGGGTTTTTGTCATCAACAGGAACAGGAAAACAAACATCACCAAGCCCAGGAAAATCACAAACAAGCGGTAAGTTGGAAAAGTTACACCAGAAATATCGATCGTCCCATAACCATGTTGCAGCCAATCGATCAGGCTGGTCGCCTTCCCAGGTTGGGCAAAAAGTGGCGGGCGGGACATCTGATAAGCCAAAGGATCCCAAAGGAATTGCACCAATTCACGAATTACATAACTGAGACCGAGCGTTAACAAGACAATGAAAAAAGGTCGGATATATAAAGGGCGAATAAGCGTAATTTCAATCATTGCCCCAAACAAAAATCCACTTGCCACAGCAACAATAATTGAAAGTACAAATCGCCAGTTTCCATTCATGAGCAGGATTGCTTCAGGAGCCGATTCCCGAATTATGGTGGCAATCACCGTAAGAATAGCCAGCCCAATCGGCAACGAGATTCTTTGAAGAATATTTTCTCTGGGAACAAACTCAGTTTTTACTCCCGGTTTTGAAACAGCAAAAGCAACTAATAGACCGCTAACAAACAACCACAATAACCGTTTCCAAAAAACCAGGATCGGTTCTTGCGCGCTGATTTCAGCCAATGGATTACCAGCAGTCGTGGTGGTCAAAGCGACCATCGCAGTTTTTGCCAGTTCAATAATATCAAGCCCAGCAAATCCGATTACTACAAAAATTACCGCCAGTAAGTAAGCAATCTTTGGGAAGATTTTTTGTAATTTTTCAGAAATTTCCCAGCGGATTAAATATGGTTTTATTAGATTTACCATAGTAACACCGCAGGCAAATGCTAAAAGTGTCGGCAAGATTCCAAAAATAAAAGTTGGGTTAGTATAAAGCTGCCATCCCATATAGGCCCCCAACATGAACATAGAACCATGGGCAAAATTTAAGACATCCATCAAGCCAAAAATTAGGGTTAAACCTGCAGCTACCAGGAAGAAAAGAGATCCGAGCGTCAGTCCTGAAAGGGTTGTTCGAATGAAGGGTTCTTTACCGGCTGAAAAATAAAGTCCAACGACAACAAGGATTACAACGAGAATGGATATTGCCAATGTTAGGATTTTCTTAGTTTTTGGATTCATGATTCAGCTCCAATTCTTTCCGGGTTTTAATACTGGCTCCCAGATAATGATGAATTAGTTCGGGGTTTTTGACTAAATCTTCCATTTTCCCACTTTGAACACTTTTTCCATCATCGATTATCGTGTATTGGCTGGCTAACTGGCTGGCCATGATAAAGTTTTGTTCCACCAAAAGTACTGTGGTTTTTTCACATAAAATCCGAATGGCATCCATCATCTGTTGTATCAGGATAGGAGCCAGCCCTTCACTGGGTTCATCAATGAGCAGCAACTTGTTATCCGGGACCAATGCGCGGGCAACCGCCAGCATTTGTTGTTGTCCGCCTGAAAGATGGTTACCTGGGAGCTTGGATAGTCGTTTTAAATCCGGGAAAAGCTCAAAAATAAAGTCAGCATTCCGATTAAAATCGCCTTTCCTCCTCTCCGCAATTTTTAAGTTTTCCATCACCGAAAGTGCCCGAAAAATAGCCCGGTGTTCAGGAACATACCCAATCCCCATATTTGCGATATTGAAAGCTCGTTTCCCCTGGATTTCCATTCCATCAAAAATAATTTTTCCTTCTCGCGGGGGAGTAAGACCCAGAATAGTTTTTAACGTGGTTGTTTTTCCAGCCCCATTCCGACCGAGCATTACTGAAATTGATCCTTTTGGGACTTTGAGAGAAACTCCCTCTAAAATATGAAACTGGCCAATATAAGTTTGTAGTTGATCAACGACCAACAAATCAGAGTGTTCATTTTGATAGGTCATGATAACTCTCCATACAGGTCACCCAAATAAGCTGCTTGAACCTGTTTGTTATTTGCAATCTCGTGGGGTGTTCCATCTGCCAGGGTCCTTCCCTGACTCATGACAGTAATTACGTCTGAAATCGACATCACCATATCCATACGATGTTCCACGAGGATGGCTGTTCTTTCTTTTTGATGCACTACTTTACTAATAATCTCTATTAATTCAGGTACCTGTTCTGACGACATACCTGCGGTGGGTTCATCGAATAAAAGTAATTCAGGATCAGAAGCTAACATAATACCCAATTCCAATTTTCTTTTTTCACCATGCGGTAAATCTCTGGCTAAAAACAATTCTCTGCCATTTAAGCCGATGAGATCGATCACCTCAATGGCTTTTTGGATATATTGTTTGAAGTTATCCGCTAATTTGAATAATTTGAAATTGTCTTTTCCCATTGCCTGGGCTGATAATCGGATATTTTCAAGAACAGTCAGATTTGGGAAAATATTGGTGATCTGGTATGAGCGGCCAATTCCTAAATGAGCTCTTTTTTGCGGGGAAACATGCGTGATATCATTTCCTTTATAAAAAACTTTCCCATTTGTCGGGGGCATCACGCCGCTTAACAAATTGAATAGGGTGGTTTTTCCAGCCCCGTTTGGTCCAATAATGGCATGCATTGTTTGTTTTTTAATTTTGATGCTGACGTCATCGACAGCTACCAACCCACCAAACACCTTGGATAAATTGAAAGCTTCCAGTATTATTTCATCGGCCATAAATGATCCTTCTTGATATGGTCTATTTTTATTAATAAAAATTCTTATAAAAACAAAAAATGATTATGAATTAAATTAATTAATTTTAAATCAGAATAAATTAAAATTTTTTCCTAGAGGAGAGAAATAATCTCTCCTCTAGGAATGAAATAGAAATGTTTATGGTGCTGGGATTGTCGGTAAACTACCACAGCGAGCAGCGTAATCACCAACCAGCGTGCAGGGTACACCTAATTCATCATAACCTGAAACATAGATTGTTTCGAAGAATTTATATTCATTAATTCCATCGCCATCCAGATCAGGGTTCAAATTGACCAGTTTTAAGATGTTCATGGGCTGTTCACAGACATGATCTTCAGGACGAATGTAGTAGGTACCTTTAGGACCTTCAAATTTCAATCCTTCTAGAGCTGCAATCATGGCATCTCCGGAAGTGTCTCCATTGGTTGCTTCCAAAGCTTTCGCTAAAGCGATCGCAGAAGCCATACCACCAGCGGTGAAAAGATCGGGATAAGCATTGATAGCAGCATCGGGTTCATTTTTGTACTTCTCAAAGTGGTGTTTTACCAGCCAGTCATTGACTTCGTTGTTCGGAACTGTGTAATGATAAACATTCAACCCGATCGAATTCAAGGTGCTTTCACCAAAAACTGCTGCAAATGAAGCGTTGTCACCAAATCCGGTTCCAACTGTCATTTTGTCTAAAGCGCCCATATCTGCCAAACCCTGGAAGAGGGTTACGTATCCGGTTCCAGACCAGGTAAGGAAGAGATTTTGAGCGCCTGAATCCATTGCTTGTTGGATGTAAGGAGTGAAATCGGTCGTTTCAAAAGGAGCATAAATATCGGCTACCAATTGTCCGCCAAATTTTTCAACTGAATATTTGAGCGCTTCACCTGAGCCTTGTCCAAAAGCATTATCTACGCCAATATGGGCAAATGTTGGGCCAACATTCTCAACCAGATATTTGGCGATGATCAAAGTATCATCAAAGCTAGTTCGGGCAGTTCGGAAAACGTACGGGTTAAAATAGGCGCCAGTCGTAAAATAGGATGCAGCCGGGTCAATCATCAGAATAATCTTATTTTCCAAAGCAACATTGGTCAATGCGATTGCACTGGCGGAAGAAACTGGACCTTGCAGCAATTCCACACCATCTTTTTCGATCAATTCAAGAGCGAGGGCAACAGCTTTTTCGGGATTACCTTCATCATCTTTAACAATCACTTCAACGGGGCGGTTGGCAATGATATAACGCCCCTGATCGTCTGTTTTACCACCAGACATGTACTCAAGACCCATTTCAAAACCACGCTGTTGTTGTAAACCATACAATGCCATGGCACCTGACATCATTCCAATTTGTCCAATCTTCAGAACAGGACCAAGGGCTGTTTCTTCCACTTCTTCAACAACTTCAGCCTCTTCAACAACTGGCTCTGCTGGTTTTTCAACTGGAGCGGCCGGTTTCTCGGTTGGGACGACTGGTTCAGAGGTAGGTGTTACTTGTGAAACACAGGCACTCAGAACCATTGATAAAACGATCACGATACTTAATAAGCCTAGCAACTTTTTCATCATAATTCTCCTTAAAATTTTTTTTGTTTGAAATTTCAATTACAGATTAACAACTCTCCGATTTAACCTCCTCATCAAACTATTTTTTTAAGTTCACTAAAAATCTTTCTGCTGCGGTTGTGAATATAACATTCGAATCATGGATAAAACTATCAAAGTCCATCATTTTCGTTCAGTTTTCGAAATTTGTATAATATCCATGATTTTCACTTGATCAGGCTTCAAAAGCCAAAACATCTCCTTCTTCTCTTTCAATAAACTTTGCATGTAGGGTTGTTCCAATTTTTATCTTTTCTGGTTGTGATAAATCAAACCCGTAGATTTCTGAACTGATCATCGGGCCTTCTTCCAATTTCACAATCCCCACACAATTGGGGTTTTCACGGTTAAACCCTGCTTTTCCCATTTTTGTCGTAGTTACATAAACCACAGAATAGGCCTGCAAAAAGCCTTTTCCTGAGAGTTCGATAAATTCCAAATCCTGCGAATTGCATTGATCACAAATAGGACGGGCGGGAAGATGGACTTTGCCACAATTCTTACAAAGATTACCAACAATTTTTTTGGTTTTTAGTTCATTAAAGAAGCGATTGATTGTGAAGGTATCATTCATAATTATCTCCGTTCAAAAATATTTACGATGCAGGTTTGCCCGGTTCCGCCTACATTGTGCGTAAGAGCAACATCCGGAGTTCCCGGTAATTGTCTTTCGCCAGCTTCTCCACGTAATTGTTTCCAGACTTCAACAATCTGACCTGCTCCGGATGCACCCACCGGATGACCTTTGGATTTCAACCCGCCAGAAAGATTGATCGGTTTTGAGCCAGTTCGGGAAGTTAATCCTTCTTCAGCTGCTTTGCCTCCCAATCCAGGTTCAAAAAAGCCTAGATCTTCAGTGGCGATAATTTCTGCAATTGTAAAACAATCGTGTACCTCAGCGAATTTAATATCCTTCGGGGTCACCCCAGCCATCTGATAGGCTTGTTGGGAAGCCAATTTTGCCGACGGGATTGAAGTGAGCGTTGGTCTGCCATGTAGAGGCCCGTCACTAGCTGCTCCTGAACCGATTAAAAATACCGGGTTATCTGAATATTGATAAGCTAACTCTTCACTCACCAGTAAAATAGCAGCTCCGCCATCTGATACAGGTGAACAATCATACAATCTCATCGGCCAGGCAATCATCGGGTTGGCTTTATCATCGGATAAAAAGTCGATTTCTGTCTTCCATGAGGGAAGTGGTCTTCCTTTTTTTAATGCGCTGGCTTTTTTACCTTCCATAATATCGGTAATCTTTTGGCCAAATTGAGCTTTAGGATTTAACGAACCATGTTGATGGTTCTTAATTCCCACTTTCATAAAGGTTTCGGGGGTAGCACCATAATTGTGAATATAAGCAGATGCCATGGCGGCATAAAAACCAGGAAAAGTAAAGCCAGCAGATACTTCGTAAGGGATATCTGCAGCGGTTGCCAGCGTATCTGTTACCTGGTTAATAGGTAAATCGGTCATTTTTTCGATTCCACCCACTAAAACTACATCATACAAGCCTGAAGCAATTGCGATAGCCGCTTGTCGAAAAGCGCCGCTTGAACTGGCACAGGCATTCTCCAGGCGAATAGCCGGGATTGGTGAAAGACCGATCCAGTTCGCAATAATTGGGGCCAAATGAGATTGCCCCTCAAACAAGTCGCTGCTATAGTTGCCTAGGTAAAAGGCTTCGATATCTTTTGGCTCCATCCCTTTATCTACAGTTGTCATCAGGTCTTTATAAGCCTCAACAAAAATATCACGCGAGGATAATCCCGGGAACGCTCCAAACTTACTCATTCCAGCACCCACGATTGCTACATTACGGTTAAATTTCTTGTTTTTCATAAAAGCCCTTATCGATTTTTTGCATCTATTAAAAATTTGTGAAAGTGGAGATTGAATTCAACAGGTTTTTCAATATGTGGGCTGTGTGCGCTGTTCTCAATCACAATTTCCTGATAATCCCCACCTTGTTCTTTATATCTGTTAAATACTGACCTGGTCTGTTCAATCATAGGTTGCGGAGGGTAAACCTCCTCGCCAGGATATCCTGGCACAAATCCAAGTTTCCCTAAAGTCGGAATGTCAAAAATAGATTCGTTACTGACAATCTGGTCTTTATCTCCACGGATCCACAGAATCGGCGGTTTGGATTGGACAGCCAGGAAGTCAGGTACATCCTTAAGCATATATTTTGCGGAACCAGCATTTAAAGGCCCCCATTTTCCTGGACCTACAAAAGGCCAGTTGGTTGAGGGAACAGAATCGCCAGGGTATTTATCATTACCAATTTTTTCCTGCATAGCAGCCGTCAACAAATCCTCTTCATCTTCGGAGCGAAATGGAGGAACATAGTAGAAGGTGTTAATGATATTGCGAGGTGAATTGGCATCATCGGCACTGCGATCACCCTCATGAATTCTACGAATAAATTCCGGGTTTACCAGACCGCCACCACAACCGGCAAAATCTTCATAAACTTGTTCGCCATCGTCGCCTTTCGTTCCGCCAAAGCCGTATGGGGATATCGGAGCAACAAAAGTCATTGATTTTACCCGTTCAGGATGATCAATCAGCATCGTGTAAATAGGAGCAGCCCCTAAAGACCATCCAACAAAATGAGCATTTTTAATTTCCAAAGAATCCATTAAACTAACTAGATCGTCACTCCAATCACGTAATCCACGGGTAGCGTCAGTCAATTTATCTTCACTCCAGCCATAACCGCGGAAATCAGGAGCAATTCCTCGAAAATTATCTGGCAATGTCACCATCAGATTTTGCCAAAACAAACCAGCAGAGAAATTTCCATGCAGAAAAATTACTGGTTCTGAATCTAACTTGCCAGAAAGCAATACATGCATGTCCAAACGTTCAGTTTTTATGATTTGGGATTCAATTCCATTTTTCAATTTTAGAACTTCCATTTGATTATCTCCTTTTATAAACGAGGAACAATTCCCAAATTTCGCACCTCAGCGGCGATGGATTCACGCATATCCGGATGGGCAATGTTGATTAATGCTTTGGCTCTTTCCAAAAGGTTTCTGCCTCTTAATTCTGCAATCCCATATTCGGTAACAATCGTATCCACGCATTGGCTTGGCACGGTAACTTCAGACCCCGGGCTTAATGTTGGAACAATGGTCGATATTTCCCCATTTTTTGCAGTGGAACGTAAGGCAATAATCCCTCTGCCACCCGGAGATAATTGAGCGCCACGATGAGTATCCAACTGTCCACCAGTGCCGCTAAAATGTTTATAGCCAATCGATTGGGAACATACCTGGCCAAAGATATCCACCTGCAAGGCTGTATTCACGCTGATCATCTTGTAGTTCTGCCCGACAACATTTGGGTTATTGGTAATTTTCCCCTGTAAAAACTCAACTCCAATATTGTTGTTCACAAAATCATACAATTTTTGTGTTCCTAACGCAAAGGCGCCAACCATTTTTCCTTTGTAAATGGATTTTCTTCTGTTGGTTACAGCCCCAGCTTCATACAAATCCACCATACCATCATTAAACATCTCAGTATGGATACCTAAGTCTTTGTGATTTCGTAAATAATGAGTGATCGCATTCGGGATGCCACCAATTCCCAACTGAAGGGTGGCACCGTCATCGATTAACTCTGCGATGTATTCACCTATTTTTTGCTCGGTTTCAGTCGGTGCCACTGAAGGCAACTCATATAGAGGCACATGATTCTCCACCAGAAAATCAACTTCAGAAATATGGATTTGGGTATCTCCTAATGTCCAGGGGAGATTTTCGTTGATCTCTAGAACGACCAGATCCGCCGCCGCCATTAATTCTTTTTCGATGACAAGACATAGGGATAAAGACATATAGCCACGTTCGTCCGGTGGGGTCGCTGTTCCCCAGAAAATATTTAATTTACCATCCACAGCATGTAATTTATCGGATGCGGCCCGGTGCAAATTGTTGGGAATATAGCTCATTCTTCCCTGGGAATGAACTTTACGGTCAAATACCCCATAAAACCAATTTTCAACAAAAAAATGACCATCCATTTCAGGGAGATTGGCATAATCATAAGAGCGCATCGGTAGACAAATCCAAGTATGAACGTCTTTTAATCGATTTTTGTGGTTTGCCAATTCATTCAAAAGACCGGAAGGCTCACTGGCTGCCATTGCAACACCAATCCGATCCCCAGATTTTACTTTTTCAACAGCTTCAGGGATTGAAATTAATTTTCCATGATAATCATATTTAGAATTCATAAATCTCCTAGGGCATGATGAAAGCTGCAGCAGCCTGGTTGTAACCTACACCGGATCCGACAAATGTGACCAAATCTCCCGATTTGACTTTCCCTAATTTACGTGCATCATCAAAAGCCATTGGTAAACAGGCTGAACCGGTATAACCCCATTTATCCATGATCCAATGGGTGTGACTCATGGGTAATTCCAATTCCTTCATGACCAGTTCAATCGTGTTGTAGCGAACCTGGGTGAAAATCGCCATATCGATATCTTTAATATCAAAATTGCTATTCTTGGCCAGTTCGCGCATTCTATTTGGCCAACCCTCATTATTAACTTCAGCCGGGAATGGGGTAATTAATTTGACTTTGGTGCGTCCCGCCGCTAAACTTTCTGCTGTAGTTGGCTCGTAGGTACCTCCGGAATAGATTCCCCAATGTGCATGATAAGAGCCATCAGCAAATAAGGATGATCCTAAATATCCAGGTTTGGAATCTACTGCCAGAATAGCTGCACCGGCTCCGTCACTATAAAAGAAGGACATCACATCTGTTTCCCAATCTGACAATAATCTCATCATATAAGAGCCAATGACCATGATGTATTTCATTTGGGAATTTGTTGCCAGCATACCAGCAGCTTGAATAAGCCCGGTGGGAAAGGAAGCACATGCACAGCCAATGTCAAATGTGCCAGCGTTTACCGCCCCTAATTTATGTTGCACCACCACCGAAGTAGCCGGGGTTATATAATCCGGGCTATCAGTACCCAGTAAGATCATATCCAAATCTTCTGGTTTCAACCCGGCTTCAGCCAATGCATCTTTTCCTGCGGCAACTGCCAGGTCTGAAGTTACCCATCCTTTGGGAGCGTGTCTGCGCATTTTGATATTGCTGGATGCTTCAAATTTATCAACAACACCTGGCAATGCCGGGTTAACTTTCTCTAATTGCTCCTTAAACATTGCATTGGTATGCTCAAATTCAGGAACATAGCGACCGGTTGCAATGATTGTGGCTGATCTCGTCATATTTCCTCCAACTAAAAAATGAAATTATGTTCCTAAAACAATCCCACCATCGACACTGATGGTAGTACCATGAACAAAACTCGCCTCATCCGATGCCAACCACAAGAAGGTATTGGCAACGTCTTCAGGTTCACCCAATCTACCAATGGGCGTGTGTTCCTGCATATTAGCCAGTACTTTCTCTGGCATTTTCTTAACCATTTCCGTTAAAATGAATCCAGGCGCAACCGCGTTGACCCGGATTTTATAACGTCCTAATTCGCGTGCCCAAACTTTAGTCATTCCAATCACCCCGGCTTTCGTAGCCGCGTAATTTGTTTGCCCAAAATTCCCATACAAGCCCACCACAGAGGAAGCGTTGATAATTACTCCACCTCCCTGAGTGATCATGGCTGGTACAACTGCCTGAGTGCAATTGAAAACACCTTTTAAATTTACATCAATCACCAGATCCCAGGCATCCTGACTCATTTGACTGGCGACCTGACCATCTTTATATTTGACCAGTAAAGAATCCCTCGTAATGCCGGCATTATTGACCAGAACATCGATACGGCCATATTTTTGTAGAGTTTCGTCAATCCAATGCTGGACAGCATCCCGGTCAACCACATTTACAACTGAAAAACTAGCATCCGGTCCTAACAGGGGCATCAACGCATCGCCCGCTTCCTGACTTACATCACAGATGACCACTTTTGCCCCTTCCTGCATAAACTTCAAAGCTGTTGCTTTTCCAATCCCGGCAGCTCCTCCAGTTATCAGGCAAACTTTATCTTTCAGACGCATTATTACCTCCAAACTATTTTTTCTTAAGAGATCAGTTGATTTTCTATCAACAGGGATAATTAAAATCCTAATAGATGAATGTTCTCCAAACGTCTAAAGAATATCATTTATTGATAACAATTCAGTTACAAAAAGGTTACAAATAAAAATGTTTTATTTTGTTTGATAATTACCTTGTATAAGCCCCGCATATAATGATTCGGTTATTTCAGAAGGCAGCACATTGATTTCTTCTGACAAGGCTTTTTTCAATCTTTGATAAACTCGGGTAACCTGAGCATAATTTTCTTTCTTTGAATAAGCAATCATTAAGTTACGATAGGCTGATTCCCAGATCGGGTCAATTCTGATTATTTCATCACTGTAACGGATCGCCTGGTCATAGTTTTCCGCATCCATTTCAAATAGCGTCAGTTTTTCCAGGACGTTAAGGTAAGTTTTTTTAATTTGATCACGTTTGTTGATTGTCCAATCGTCATACAAATTATCGGGGAAAAAATCCCCTTTATACATGGCTCGAGCTGTTTCCATGGATTCTAAATCGTCTTTTTGAGCTAAATAATCAAATAATTCCGCATCCCACCAAATCTTAGCATGTGGATTAATGGAATACAGATTATCATTCCGAATGATAAAAAAAGGAAATGAGCCTTTTGGACGTTCAGGTTCCAAAACTTTATTTAAAGCATTCAAGGCAACCTTAAAGTCCCGAATGGCAGCTTCTGGTGATAAATCTGGCCACAGACGGTCAATAATTAATTCCCGATTTAACCATTCGTTCCGGTGAATGAGCATCAATTGAAATATTTTCTTTGCTTTTTCTCTTTGCCAGTCATTGGAACGAATTTGGATATCTCCTCTCCAAACTTCAAATAAACCCAGAGATTGAATATTTAATTGATATCCAGGATGATAATCCAATTCAGATATTTTCAAAGGGAACAATAATTGTTCAATAAAAGTACGATCGATTTTTTGATGATAAGCTGCAATGAAGATTGGGAGAAGGATCTGAGCATCTTTAACGCCCAAATAAGTTGGCTTGGTTAAGAGAAAAGAATAGTTGCCAGCCTTTATCAAGGGAATCAATTGCTTTAAAATATCCAAGGCCTGAGCATGGTTTCCACCATACCAATAGCAAATCATGCTCCACATCAGGCTGGCTGCCAAACCAAATGAATCGAATACCTGCTTACAGCCTTCGATCGCTTCGATGAATTGTTCCTGGGCTTCTTGTATTTGACCAGAAATAAAATGGCTGGCGCCCAAGGTAATCATTGTCAGGCAGCATAACCATCGATCGCCAGATTGGTCTGCTATTTTCAACGCTTCCTGGGCATATTTTTGGGCTTCAAAAATATTTCCCTGAAATCCATAACTGCGACTTAAACCCCAAAGAGGTTCAACTTGAACACGAGTGACTTTAAAAGTTTTTACCTTTTCAATTGCTGTTTGGTAGCACTGAATGGCTTTTGATATGTATTTCTGTTGGCGATACACGATACCCTGAAGCTCATACGCATGACCTAATCGAATATATCCAACCGCTTCGACAAAGATTGAATTCAATTGTTGTCCAATTCGAATCCCATCTTCGGCAATTTCTTTGGCAAGTTCCCAATTACCCTGAAATATATAAATCAAAGACAACAGAAGAGATGTTTCTCGATGAAATCTTTGCGGGCGCTTTGTTTCTTCCGATTTTTCTAAAGTTAATTGGTTAACTAAAAGATTTTTCCCTTCTTCAAGGCGACCAGTTCTAAGCATGGAACGAGCTTCCAGGTACGAATCTTCTTGATCATCTTCATTTCTCAACAATTTCGCCTCATGATGGAGTTCCTGTGCGATATCCGGGTGCCCTAAATTTAATTTATTTTCAGCTAATTGATCGAACAAAGCTGCTGTTTCAGATTTGTATTCCTGAGGATCCAGGATTTTCAACGCTTCTTCCAACAAAACTTCAGCCTTCAAAGGCCGGATTGTATCCAGATATATTTGAGCTTTACCTCTTAATGCTTTGCTGATTCCCAGCGGTTCTTCTTTATTTCTGGATAACCTTTCAGCATTTTGGAAATGTATTAAAGAGCCTTCAAAATCTGATTTTATTCTTTTAACTTCTCCTAAATAAAATTGAAGCTCAGATGAGTCGTTTACTAAAGACTCTGGTAATTGCTCAATCCATTGAAGCAATGTATCCAAACGACCGACATTAATTAATCCCTGGGCTATCGACAATATTTTACTTTCTACTTCGTTAAATAATTTTGCTTCCAGCAAATGGTAGATAGCCGCTTCAATCCTTTTTTTATTTTCGAAATAGTCAGCACATTTTTTATTTAATAACAAATAATGTTGCTGATCTTTCTTTAATTGCATTTTGAGAAAATCATGAAACAAATTTTGATATTGGAAAGTTTTTTCTCCCAAACTGTTAATAAATAAACCTTTTTCCAATAATCTATTAATATTTTCCAGGCATAATTTGTTTCCCATCAACATATTGCATGCATCGATTTCAATAATATCCAAAACAGATGAGGTAATTAAAAACTTTTGTAAATCTTCAGGCAATTCATTGAGTACTTCATTGGCTAAATATGCAAACAAAGAATCCAATGTGGTTGGTCGTTGTGTAAACACCTGTTCAATGGAGAATTTTCCTTGCTGAATGCTTTGCCACACTATTTGCAGGGCAATGGCCCATCCTTCTGTCTCTTGATAAATTAATTCAGCCTGTTGCTCAGAAAGCGGATAGCGAAATTTCTCTGCAAATAAGATTTTAATTTCATCTTGTGTAAACGCCAATTCTGACCGGCTCAGGATCTTTAATTGATTCTTTACTTTCCACCTGTTCATCGCTTTATACGTCGGGGTTCGGCGGGTTGAAACAATCAGATGAAAATTGGCTGGACTATTATCTACCAGGGAAGTAAAAATCTGTTCAATCTCATTTTGATCCAGGACATGGTGAAAATCATCAAGAATAAGATAAGTTGGATCGGTAAGTTTTTTGCTCAGATCATTGATAAAGAGCGTTATTAGTTCAGGATAATTAATTCTTTGGTCACTTTCTAACACTTGAATAGCATTTTCACCGATTTTCTCCGACCCCTTCGAAAATGCTGAAAAAAGTTTTGCTAAAAATAAAAATGGATCGTGATCCTGTTCCTGAATACTTACCCAATAATAATCCTGAAGGTTCTCGGATAATTTAACCAGCTCTGTGCTTTTTCCATAACCTGTTCCAGCTTGGATAATTAATAATGGGAAAGATGTATTTTTAAGAATTGTCTGGGACAATCTTGGGCGGGATAATATTCCTTGCTGATTTCGAGGAGGAGCCAAATGGCTGTGAATTACATAATCTCGAATTCTCATACTAATAATTATATATCCAAGATAATTTGGATTATTGCAGGTTTTATCCTTATTTTTATTAAATCAAATTAAATGAGGAAATCATTCCCTCGAAAGGAAACCATTTTCTTTTCCTGATCTTTCCAAAAAAACATCGGTTCAAGAAAGCGCGGCCAATCTTTAGGAGCTCGAATATCCATTTTCAATAAATAAGCTGCCATCAAAGCTAAAACAGTATCATGCGTGACAAAAAAATTTAGTTTTGATCCCGGGTTGGTTGAAATAAACAATTTTTTAATTTGAGTGATCCTGTCTGGCCAAACCCCCGTTTCTAAATACTCATCCAGCGCATCATATTCACCATTTTCATTGGGGTGACTGAGAATTGGCTCTGGCAATACCAACCTGCCATTCCCAGCTCCTTTTGAAAGCTGGCGACCAGTTTCTAAGCAACGTTCAATTGGGGATGAAAAAATTTTTCCAATATCAAATTTTCGGTTGATCCAGGCACCATATGTAAATGCCAGTTTTTCCCCTTCAGGTGTCAGTTGTGCAGTAAATACTTCTTCGTCAGATGTAATTGGAAAGCGATTCGAATGACGAATCATTACATTCATAGATTTTCCGGTTGGAATTCTTTCATACGCATCAATAATGTAATCCGGTAAAGTTATCATAATCCTTGTATAATCGTATCAATCATTTTTGTTTTGGTAAAACAATCAATTATAAATTTTACCAAAGAAAAAGGTGAAAATTGAGAGAGCCAGAAAACAGATCGCCTATTTTGCAAAATCGTGTGAATGAGTACTTGCTCATAACACTCATCAGCTTTGCTGCTTCGGTTTCTATCACCCGTCTGTTTTTAGAATTAACCGGTTACCCACAATTAGGAGGGGGAGAGTTACACATCGCCCATGTTTTATGGGGAGGTTTGTTGTTGTTTGTCGGCAGTCTGTTGCCATTAGTTTTTTCAAATCGATGGGCGCTGGACCTTAGTGCTCTTTTTTCTGGAATTGGAATTGGTTTATTTATTGATGAGGTCGGAAAATTCATTACTCAAAGTAATGATTATTTTTATCCATCTGCTGCCCCGATAATTTATGCATTTTTCCTTTTAACCACACTATTATATGTTCGGGTTAAACGTTCAGGACAAATTAACCCCAGGATTTATATGTATCACGTTTTTAAAGAACTGGAAGAATTACTCGATAACGATCTTTCGATCACCGAAAACGATGAAATTGTTAATCATTTGGAAATTGTCCTTCAAACCAGCAGCGATATTCAAATAACAAAATTGGCAGAAGTGTTATTAGGTTATTTAAAAGAGAGGGAAACTTATCTAATTCCTCACAAACTCACTTTTTGGGAAAAATCGTACGAAGGTATCATTAATTTCGAAGAAAATTGGCTAAAAAAGAAAACAATGACTTACCTGCTTGCCGGAGCGCTCATTGCCTGGGGGATTTACTCAATTTTTGAGCCCTGGGTTATTTTGCGAATTTTTAATAACCCGGAAATGATGGAGGTCATTCTTCAGAATCTAATTTCTAACAACCTGGTGAACTCTCATAAAAGTCTCAATTGGTTTCAAATAAAAATTGGGCTTGAAGGTGCCCTGGGAATTTTTAGCATCATCTCAGGGCTCTTAATCATTTTTCGCAAAGAGCATGCTGGTGTTAATATTGGAATTGCTGCTATGCTCATTCAACTTGTCATAGCCAATCTGCTACTTTTTTATTTCGACCAATTTTCAACAATTATCAATGCGCTTGGACAGTTTATCATCTTCCTTTTACTGGCAAGATTTCGCCATCGCTTTATCACAGAAGAAACATTTTTCCGTTAATCTATTCCCAGTCGTTTTAAAGGGAAATCTTAAATTTACAGTTGATAATTTAAGATTATAATGATTCATTGATTATAGAATTCACTGGTCAATCAACCAGGTTTTTATTATTCATCTGGATTACACTTTTTTTCAACTTTAGCCAGGTGTAATCTATCAAAACTTTTGGTAAAGTTGAAGAGTCAAAAAAGATTTCTTTTCTGGCAGTTTTCCGATGTCAAAAACCGACATCAAAGCATTTACTTTTTTTTCTTGAAAACATCGGAGATACATTGTGAAAGGCAAAGACAAATACCTGAATTACGATTTAAGAAATGTATTAACCAAAAGCAGGATGCAAGGCTTATGGCGATTAATGACCGGTTACCATTTAAAATATATGGGGGCTGTTCTTAGTCTTGGAATTTCTGCCAGTGCTAAAACTTCAACTTATCTTTTATTGCGTTATTTTATCGATACCTACCTTGCCGGTACGCAAAATAAATCAGTCCTTGTTTTTATTGCATTTGGATTTGTTCTTTTAGCGATTGTTGAAGGTGGTTTTGCTTTTCTAAGTGGTCGCCTGGCAGCAGAAACCGCTGAAGGTTCGACCCGGCGGTTACGCAATTATTTATTCGATCATATCCAGCACTTAAGCTTCACTTATCATGATAAGACGCAAACCGGTGAATTAATTCAACGCGCTACCTCGGATGTGGATGCTATGCGAAAATTTTTCGCTGACCAGGCGATCGGGATCGGGAGAATTTTGATTTTGTTTATCATTAACTTCGTGATGATTTCTTCCATAAATGTTTCCTTGGCATTCCTTTCGGTTATTATCGCCCCAATTATCATTTTTACTTCTTTCTTATTTTTCAAACAAATTTCGAAAAATTATGAAAAGTATCAGGAGCAGGATGCGATTGTCTCCACAAATTTACAGGAGAACTTGTCTGGTGTCCGAGTAGTCAAAGCCTTCGCCCGTCAACCATACGAAATTGCAAAATTTGAAAAAGAAAATTGGAAAAAATTCGAACTAGGCAGACGCTTACTGGTAATGGAATCTTTATTCTGGCCAATTTCAGATGTTATATGTGGCGCGCAAATGATTTTCGGCTTCTTTATGGGAGCTATTTTTGCTATCAATGGAACCATCTCTATCGGCTCTTACATGGCTTACGTCGGAATGTTAGGCTGGATTATCTGGCCAATGCGTAATCTTGGACGTTTAATTGTACAGCTATCGACTGGGATGGTCTCTTTTGGACGTGTTCTGGAGATTATCAAACAAGTGCGGGAGCCATTAGACGAAGGAAAAGTTATTCTTGATAAAAAAATAACCGGTGAAATACAATTTAAGAATACCTCTTTAAAATATGAAGAAGGAACCCCTGTTCTCGAAGATATTAATATTCATGTTCATCCGGGGCAAGTTATCGCATTGCTTGGATCTACTGGTTCGGGCAAAACATCACTGGTGAATCTGCTTCCTCGCTTCTATGAATATACGTCTGGAAATATTTTATTGGATGGCATTGAATTGAGAGATTATCCTCGCAGGTATTTGCGCAATCAGATTGGAATTGTTGAACAGGAACCTTTCCTATTTTCTCGCAGCATTCGGGAAAACATTATGTATGGGGTTGGAAAATCAGTTGATCAATACGAAATTGAAGAGGCTGCTAGGAGTGCAGCAGTTCATGACGTGATCATGAGTTTTCCTGATGGCTATAGCACACTGGTTGGAGAGAAAGGTGTCACATTATCCGGAGGGCAAAAGCAAAGAGTAGCAATTGCTCGTACTTTATTAAAGAATCCAAGGATTTTAATACTGGACGACTCAACTTCTTCGGTAGATACCGAAACAGAGGCTGATATCCGAGCCGCATTAAAAGAGCTGATGGCCAATAGAACTACTTTCATCATTGCACACCGCATTCAAAGCATCATGGACGCAGACCAAATCCTGGTATTAGATAAAGGCAAAATTATTCAGGCAGGCACACACCAACAATTAATCAATCAAGAAGGAATGTATCGCCAGATTTACGACATTCAAACGCGCATTGAACAGGAACTGGAAAAGGAGATCGCCAATGTCTGATGAATATTTTGAAGAAGAGGATTTTCAAACAAAATTTACCGGCAAAACCTTTCGTCGAATTTTAAGTCTGACGAAACCACATTGGCGTTGGGTCGTTGGATTTTTATTTGCAATTGCGATCGTTTCAAGCCTGGATTCTTTCTTCACATATTTAAGTAAACAAATCATCGATGATGGGATCGTAGCTGGAAACAAAACAGCTCTTATTCATATTCTGACAATCTACGGGGCTGTTTTGGTTATTCAGGCTGTCTTTGTGTTCATATTTATCTATTTAGCCGGGGTATTGGGAGAAAGAATCCGTTATGACTTGCGCAAGTCGCTCTTCAACCACTTGCAGGAATTATCCCTGGCTTATTACAGCCGCACACCAGTTGGTTGGATCATGTCCCGGGTTACTTCGGATACGGATCGGGTAGCTGATTTGGTCACCTGGGGTTTGCTGGACATGGTTTGGGGGGCCATGAACATTATCACCGCCATGTACTTCATGATTAAGATAAGCCCACCTTTAGCCTTATTGGTATTTTTGGCGTTACCTATTTTATTTCTCGTGTCCATTCAATTCCGTAAAAGGATCCTGGTTCAATTTCGGAATGTCAGAAAGATAAATTCAAAAATAACAGGTGCTTACAATGAAAATATTACCGGTGTTCGTGTCATTAAAGCTTTGGGAAGAGAAGTTGACAATTTGCACGAATTCGGACACCTGACCGGGAACATGTATCAGGCGGCTTATCGTGCTGCCTGGCTTTCAGCTCTTTTCTTACCGACTGTGCAAATCATTTCATCCTTTGCATTAGGCGCCATTGTCTGGTACGGAGGTTTGCAAGCGAACTTAGGTTTGATTACGGTTGGCGGGATACAGGCTTTTATTACATATGTGACTTTCATGTTGTGGCCAATTCAGGATTTAGCCCGTGTTTTTGCAGAAATGCAGCATTCCATGGCTTCTGGCGAACGAATTTTCTCTCTTCTGGACGCAGTTCCTACAATCGTCAACAAAAAAGATGCCTATGACACAGATACGATTTATGGAGAAATTGAATTCGACCATGTTTCCTTTGCTTACGAAAATGATAAACCCGTTCTTAAAGATTTTTCTCTAAAAGTAAAACCAGGAGAGACAATTGCCCTGGTCGGACCCACTGGCGGTGGAAAGACGACGATTGTGAATCTATTGTGCCGCATGTATGAACCCACTCAGGGAAAAATCAAAATCAATGGCAAAGATTACACAAATTTTTCGCTGCATAGCATCCAATCCAAAATTGGGATGGTATTACAAACCCCTCATTTGTTTTCCGGCACCGTGCGCGAAAACCTCCAATATGGTCGCCTAGACGCGACAGATGACGAAATCATCCGGGCTGCTAAACTAGCCGGAGCCGACCAATTTATCTCCCGACTGGATAAAGGCTACGATGAACCCGTTGGTGAAGGCGGCAACCTTCTTTCAGTAGGTCAAAAGCAATTAATCAGCCTGGCCAGAGCTATTTTGGCAAACCCTGAATTGTTTATCATGGATGAAGCGACCAGTTCTGTGGATACCCTTACTGAAGCATTGATCCAGCAAGGTATGGAAACCTTGATGAAGCATACAACCAGTTTCATCATCGCCCATCGTCTGTCCACCATCAAGAAAGCTAATCGCATCATTGTGATTGAAGATGGCCAAATAGCAGAAATTGGCACCCATGCTGAATTGTTGAAAAAAGGCGGCAAATATTATCGCCTTTACACCAAACAATTCCGCGATCAAATGGAACAGGCTTACAACCCCTTTTCGGGGCTGGATGGAGCTGGCTCGTTACCAGTAGCAGTAGATTAATCTTTATCTCAAATAATTCTTAATAAAAAAGAGGCTCTTATTATCAAAAGCCTCTTTTTAGTGGCGAGAGTGGGACTTGAACCCACGACCTACGGCTTATGAGTCCGCTGCTCTGCCTACTGAGCTACCTCGCCTGAAATAGACCTCAAGTCGCACGAAATTCTACTACAACAGCCTTTAAATGTCAATTTTTTCCGAAAAATGTAACATATAATTTATATTACATCGACAAACTTATGTAATATTAATAGTACGCTTACGAAAGAATAAATCATTCATTTTCCCTCTTTTACCCTGATCGAAAAAATTGACACCTCATTTCATCCAACTGAACGCCCGATGTGATTCCTTCAATTCATCTTCACCCAAGACTCCATAAATGTCACCAGTGACAGATACCGAGGAATGTCCTAGGATTTGACTAACCTCAATCAACGACGCGCCGTTCTTGATCATTCCCCTCGCAGCACCATGCCGCCAGTTGTGAGGATTCCAGTCACCCGGAACGCCAGCTTTCTTTGCTAACCGTTTCAATAACTGGTATATACCAGAGACAGTTATCCCATGGATCTTATTATTGGTGCCCCCCTGTCCAACTCCTATGAACACATAAGGACAATCACACTCAGGACGTACAGCCAGCCATTCTTCAAGAGCCCGTTTAGTTCTACTTTGAAAGTAGACTTCACGGGCTTTATTATTTCCACCACGACCCTTTTCTCGCACCACGGCTACACCAAAGATCAGGTCCAGATCACTCATTTTCAACCCCGACACGCCAGCAGCGCGACAGGCTGTATCAGCCAGGAAAAGAACCAGAGCCAGATCCCTGGGATTGCCTACAGCAGCTTCGATATTTTAGGGGTGGATTGGAATGGCAAAAAGGATGTTCTAAGGCATTGGGTAGGAGACGGTGCTGAATCGGCTACGTTTTGGATGTCGATACTCAGTGATTTGTTAACTCGAGGTGTGCAAGAAATTTGTATAGCTTGTGTGGATAACTTAACAGGATTTCAAAATGCCATTGAAGCTATTTTTCCAAAAACAATTATTCAGAAATGCATTATCCATCAAATCCGAAATACGGTAAACTACTTAGCCAGTAAGGATTACAAGCCTTTTCTGGCTGATCTCAAAAAGGTATATAATGCTCGTACACTTGAAATTGCAGAAACAAACTTGGAAAGTTTGGATAAAGTCTGGGGTGAACAGTACCCGATAATTCTTCGTTCATGGAAAAAGAATTGGCCAGAACTATCCACATTTTTCCGGTTTCCCTCTGATGTGAGGCGACTAATCTATACCACGAATACAGTTGAAGGATACAATCGTCAAATCCGTAAAGTTATAAAAACAAAGGGAGGTTTTCCAAACCCAGAATCTGTTCGCAAAATTTTATATTTGGCTACAATGGATATTGTTGCTAAATGGGTGGTTCCTGTTTTTAGCTGGAAAAGAATCTTGAACCGACTCGCCATTTACTTTGAACATGATGACCCAATTTCATTTATGCAATAATTTTGACATTACCCCCTAAAACCCCAATTCCTTTTTCTTCAACGACACAAATCGAGGTTCATTCCTACCAATCACAATATGGTCCAGCACTTCCACATCCAGGAGTTTGCCTGCCTGTACGGCTGCACGAGTGAGGTTAATATCCTCTGGGCTAGGAGAAGGATCTCCGCTGGGATGGTTATGCAAAATGATAATGGACGCTGCATTTTGCCGGATCGCTTCCTTGAACAACTCTCCAATTCTGACGGTAGATGAATTTAACGAGCCGGTATAGAGCTTGACTACTTTTTGTAATTTGTTACGCGTATCTAGGAGCATCACCCACAATTGTTCCTGATCTAACCCAGCCATTTCCGGATAAACATATTCAGCTACTTCTTCAGGTTTATGAAACGAAGCTGTATTACCTTCCAGGATTTGTCTTTTCGCCAGCCGGTTTCCGATTTCAATCGCCGCCTTTATTTGGGCTGCCTTTGCTTTTCCAAGTCCGTGTTGTTTGCAAACTTCCTCGTAAGTTGCTTTATGAATGCCCATTAATCCATCCAGATCCCTTAGCAAGCGCTGCCCCACCATGACCGCACTTTCTCCCGGCACCCCCACTCGCAGAATAATGGCTAATAGTTCAGCATCACTTAAAGCAGAAGGCCCATATTCAGCTAATCTTTCCCTGGGCCGTTCATTTTGATCCAAATCCTGAATTTTGTAAATGCGATTGTTAGTGGTCATGTTCAATTTACCTTTTTGTGAATATTTTCTCAGTAACTTTACTGAAATATTTAAATAAATACAAGCGCGAAAGGGTAGGAAAAAACTCTTCCATGCTATAATTTCAGGATGGAGAACTTATGGATTTTGATTTATCTTCATTGAATAGTTACCTGCTTATCGGAACAGCTTTTGCCGCCGCTTTTATCGCCACTTTATGGGTCAGCTTAATCATCTGGACAATTCGGGATGTACGCCGGCGCTCAAAAGACCCGATGGCCAGGATTCTTGCTGTTCTTGTGGTTGCAATTCTTTTCCTGCCTGGAATGCTTATTTACGCTATTTTACGCCCAGCCCGCACATTGGATGAAGAATTCCAGCAATCTTTGGAGGAAGAAGCTTTATTGCAAACTATTGAAGATATCCCTTTATGCCCGGGTTGTTCCCGAAAAATTCAACTGGACTGGATTATCTGTCCTAATTGCCAAACAAAACTTAAAAAAACATGTGAGCATTGCAAAAGATTGATGGAACTTCCCTGGAATATCTGCCCTTATTGCGGTACACCAGTACCTGGCATGCGCAAAGAAAAAACTCTATCAGAAGAACCGCTACCACCTATCCATCCCACTCTGTTTGATGATCTGACCGATCAAGAACAAAACATTGAGGTTTCATAAACGTGATTAGTCATTTAAAACCAATTGAACCTGTAGATTACTTAGTCGTTGGACATATTACTCAGGATATTGCACCTGATGGGTTCGTTCCGGGAGGAACCGCTTCATATTCTTCTCTGACAGCCAGAGCTTTCGGTTTACGGGTTGGGATTTTAACTGCCTATGCAGCTGATGCAATTCTGCCTGATTTAACTGGCATTCAGATCATCAGCACCATCAGTGAACAATCCACAGTATTTGAAAATAAATATGAAGAAGATGGCCGGCATCAAAAAATACTGAGCCGGGCTGAG
>Ga0226835_1000813_pt1 | contig 24459 bp, 27 predicted proteins | sample LAC_MetaG_1_FD_163627 | JGI IMG/M metagenome (GOLD analysis project Ga0226835, IMG submission 163627) | Anaerobic ammonium oxidizing microbial communities from anammox membrane bioreactor (MBR) in UC Berkley, California, United States -... | ecosystem: Engineered > Bioreactor > Anaerobic >...
GTTGCCGCAATCGCAAAAATCGGAAACTCGTCAATCATGCGCGGCACGTCGCTTCCGCCAACATCGGTCGCGCGCAAATCTACAGACGAAACAATCATGTCGCCAATCGGTTCGTTGTTTTCAAACCGTTGATTTTCGATTTGAAATTTTGCGTTCATGCGCGTCAAGACATCGAGCAAACCAATGCGTCCGGGATTCAAGCCAACATTCTCTAAAATCAATTCAGAACGGTTGATCAGCAACGCCGCAACAACAAAGAATGCAGCGGAGGAGAAATCAGCGGGAATTTTGAATTTTGAATTTTGAATTTTGAATTGGTGGGGATGAACAGAAACAGTTGTCGGCGAAAGATTTTCAATAGGAACGCCGAACGCGCGCAACATTCGTTCGGTGTGGTCACGACTTGGCGAAGGTTCGTGAATGGTGGTGGGCGAATCGGCGAACAAACCCGCGAGCAAAATTGCGGATTTTACTTGGGCGCTGGCGATGGGCAGCGCGTATTCGATACCGCGCAGATTGCCGCCGCGAAAGACGAGGGGCGGGAAGCGATCATTATCGCGCGCAAGAACCATCGCGCCCATCTGTTTCAAGGGTTCGACGATGCGCCCCATCGGCCGCCGTTTCAACGCGGGCGTGCCGTCGAGCACAGAGAGAAAAGGTTGTCCCGCGCAAAGGCCCGCCAATAAACGAATCGTCGTGCCGCTGCCGCGACACCACAACGTCTCGTGCGGTTCGCGCAAAGAATACAAGCCGCGTCCCTTTACATGCAAAGCGGCCGCGTCAATTTCTTGAATCTCGGCGCCCATGGCGCGCATACAATTCAAGGTCGCGCGCGTCGTTTCGCTGTCGAGAAAATTTTCGATGCGCGTTTCGCCGTGCAGCAACGGCGCAAGCATCAGCGCGCGATGCGTAATAGATTTATCGGCGGGAACGCGAATTGTGCCGCGCAAAGGTTTTGTGGTGGGTGTGAGGGCAAATTCGGACATGTAAGGATTTTTGATTTTAGAATTTCGATTTTCGATTGAATTCGCGACGCGAATTCGCTGCGCGCTCCAACACCTCGCGCAGCGTTTTTTCATCTCGGTCAGAAATCAGATCTGCCAATGCGCCGAAACGCCGCGCATACGCGCGCATCAAGTTTGCCACATTCTCGCGGTTGGTCAATAAAATGTCGAGCATCATGGTCGTATCGCTGGCGGCGACGCGCGTCGTATCGCGGAATCCGCCCGCGGCAATGTCCCACACTTGGGCGTCGTCCTGCGCGAACGCGCCAATCGTGTTGACCAAGTTCGCGGCGATGACGTACGGCAAGTGCGAAACGGCGGCGACGATTTCATCATGCCGCGCCGCGTCGAGTTCGACGACGCGCGAACCAATCCGTTGCGCGAGCGCGCGCGCGGCGTCGAACGCGCGCGCGGTGGTACGTTCCGTTCTGGTCAGCACAAAAATTTGGTCGTGATACAAATCGGCGGCGGCGGCGTCAAAGCCCGCAACTTCTTTGCCGCACATCGGATGCCCGCCCACCGCCGTCAATCGTTCAGGCAGCGCGTTCATGGCTTGGACAATCGCGCGTTTGGTGGAACCCATATCGAGGAGCAGCGCGCCGTCGCGCGCAATGTCCGCGAGTTGGGGAATTTGCTCTAGAATCGTCCGCACGGGCGCGCACAGCGCAATGATTTCCGCGTCGCGCGCCGCGTCCAGCGTATCGCTCGCGATATCAATCGCGCCGCGCGCCAACGCCGCGTCAAGCGTCGCGCGCGCGCGCGTGATGCCAATAATTTTTTGCGGCGAACGGTCATTTCGCAGGGCGAGGGCGAGCGAACCGCCCATCAAGCCGAGCCCCACGATGGCGAGCGTTGGAAAGGGACTGCTCATGCCCGCAGTATATCACGCGCTTCGCCCTACCGCCGCCGCGACGCGTTTCACCTCTTGCACCAACTGCGCGAATTTTTCCGGTTTCAAAGATTGCGCGCCGTCGCTCATGGCGTGCGCGGGATGCGGATGCACTTCGATAATGAGACCATCCGCGCCCGCTGCAACCGCGCCGCGCGCAACGGGCGCCACCAAATCCCAGCGTCCGGTGCCGTGCGACGGGTCGGCAATGACCGGCAGATGCGTGAGCGCTTTCAAGACGGGAATAGCGTTAATGTCAAAAGTATTGCGCGTGGCGGTTTCGTAGGTGCGAATGCCGCGCTCGCACAACATGACGCGCGCATTGCCGTTCGACAAAATATATTCCGCCGCCATCAACAATTCTTCAATCGTGGACATCATGCCGCGTTTCAAGAGTACCGGTTTTTGAATCTGCCCCACCGCTTGGAGCAGCGCGAAATTTTGCATATTGCGCGCGCCGATTTGCAAAATGTCCGTGTATTGCGCGACCAGCGCGACCTCTTGCGGCGCCATCACTTCGGTAATCGTCGGCAGATGCAGCGTGTCGCGCACCTCTTTGAGCAATTCCAAACCCTTTAGCCCCATGCCTTGAAACGAATACGGCGAGGTGCGCGGTTTGTACGCGCCCGCGCGCAAAATGGTCGCGCCCGCCTCTTGGACCGCGTGCGCCGCTTCAAACAATTGCTCGCGCGATTCAATCGAACAGGGCCCCGCCATGATGACGATTTGATTCGTTCCGAGCGTCGTGCCGTTTACGCGCACGACCGAACCTTCGGGATGAAATTCGCGGCTGGCGAGTTTGAACGGATGCAGTACGCGCACGGTGCGTTCTACGCCGTCGAGAATGTCAAACACGTCGGGTTCGACCGGGCGTTCATCGCCGACGACGCCGATGATGGTGCGTTCTTCGCCGATGATGGGATGTGGCTCGAAACCGAGCTCTTGGACGCGTTTCATCGCGTCGGCGATTTCTTGCGCGGTCGCGTTATGTTTCATGATAATGACCATGCGAGTCTCCTTGAATTTCCGAATGGTTTCAAGATTCGGAAATGTATAATTTAGATTGTGCGTTCGAGCGCTTGCGCGATTTTGCGCGCTTGCGCGACGAGCTGCGCGAATTTTTCCGGTTTCAAAGATTGACCGCCGTCGCTGAACGCTTGGGTCGGGTCGGGATGCACTTCGACGATCAAGCCGTCCGCGCCCGCCGCAATCGCGCTGCGCGCAATCGGCGTGACGAGATTCCAATGTCCCGTGCCGTGCGACGGGTCGGCGATGACCGGCAGATGCGTGAGCTGTTTCAAAACGGGAATGGCGTTCACATCAAACGTATTGCGCGTGGCGGTTTCGTAGGTGCGAATGCCGCGCTCGCACAACATGACGCGCGCGTTGCCGTGCGCCAAAATATACTCCGCCGCCATGATGAGCTCTTCAATCGTGGACATCATGCCGCGTTTTAACAAGACCGGTTTTTGCGTTTCGCCGACCGCGTTGAGCAGCGCGAAATTTTGCATGTTGCGCGCGCCAATTTGTAATACGTCCGCATATTGCGCGACCAGCGTCACGTCATTAGGCGAAATAACTTCGGTCACGGTGGGCAAGCCGTAGGCGTCGCGCGCTTCTTTTAACAATTCCAAACCTTTCAGACCCAAGCCCTGAAACGAGTACGGCGAGGTGCGCGGTTTGTACGCGCCCGCGCGCAGCAATTTCGCGCCCGCCGCTTGGACCGCGCGCGCCGTTTCAAATAGTTGCTCGCGCGATTCAATCGAACAGGGGCCCGCGATGATGGGGATATTTTTACCGCCGACGGCGACGCCGTTGATGTGAATAATCGTGTCGTCGGGATGATAATCGCGGCTCGCCAATTTGAACGGATGCAATACGCGCATGGCGCGCTCGACGCCGTCAAACAGCGCGAAATTTTCGGGCTCCAAGCCGCGCTCGTCGCCAATGACGCCAATGATGGTGCGCTCGGCGCCCGACGAAAGATGCGCTTTGAAACCCAACGCTTCGATATGCGCGACGAGTTTGCCAATGTCCTCCGCCGACGCTTGATGTTTCATCACAATAACCATAACGGATTCCTGTTTGGGCTGTCTGACGCCTTGCGCGCGCAAGGCGTCAGACGGCATTCGAGTTGGCTAATTCCTGTTACGCCGCAGCAGGGCAAATTTGAAATTTGCCCTACGTTTTCGCGGGCTGCGTAACGCGAGCAAATAAAAAAAAGAGCGTGAGGTCGAAACCTCACGCTCTGAATAGGTGCCGGGCTATCATTTAGCTTCCGCTTGGCACGCGTGGCAGTTCGACCCTCGGAGTGGCGAAGGTAAAATAAAACCACGCAAAGTAAAAGCGGTTCTGCATGACGCAAGCGATTGTATGAGAAATGGCGCGAATGTCAAATGTGCACGCGCCGCGTCGAGGCGTTCAACGCCGCAAGCCGCACTCGACCCAATCAAACGCCTGGCGGTGCAGCGTATCCAACGCGGCGCCGTTTGGCGCGTCCAGATTGCGACGCGTCTCGACCAGCTGCGCCAAACCCATCAAGAGCGACCACATGACATCCACCGCCAGGCGCGTGTCCACCGGCCGAAAGATTTGCGCGTCCATGCCCGCTTGGACAATCTGACTCACCTGCCGAAAATTGCGCCCCGCGTAGCGGTTAATCTGATTCATCACTTTTGGCGAAATTACATCGCGCAAGCCCTCGTTGTGCAAAAAGATAAAGCCGCGATAGTATTCGGGTTGGCTCTGATAAAATTCGTAAAAGAAATCCCACACCGCGCGCAATTGCGCGTCCGGCGACGCGTCGCTGGCGCGAATCGTTTCGATGCGGTCGTAAAAGATATTCATCGCTTCAAAGAGCAGCGAAACATAAATCTCTTCTTTGCTCTGGAAATAGCGATACAATGTGCCGACAGCCAGCTCGGCGCGTTCCGCAATTTCCTCGACGGTAGCGTTGAGAAAGCCGCGCTCGGCAAAGACGCTCTTGGCTTGGGCGAGAATCGCTTGCCGCCGCGCGTCGCGTTCTCGCTCGCGCCGCTGCGTGGTGGATTTCATTTTTGTTTTGCCGTCGTTCTGTCTTTCGTGAATCACGTTCCCCCCCGCCTAGAAACTGCGCGCCGCTACAAACCCAACTGCTTGGCGATGACATTGCGTAGAATCTCGGACGTGCCTTCGCCGATTTCCAACACGTGCGTATCGCGATAATAGCGTTGCGCGGGCGCTTCCATCACATAGCCGTACGCGCCTTGAATGTGCAGCGCTTGCGCCGCCAACTTGGCTGCCGCTTCTGTCGCAAACACTTTGGCTTGCGACGCCTCTTTGACGAACGGGCGCGCATGGTCCGCCAACCATGCCGCGTGATACGTCAACCAACGCGCCGCTTGAATCGTGGTATCCATATCCACCAACCGATGCGCGATAACTTGATTCTGGGCGATGCTTTGACCGAATTGCACGCGCGCGAGCGCGTACTGCCGCGCGCTTTCAAACGCCGCGCGCGCAATGCCGAGCGCGAACGCGGCGGCGATAATGCGTCCTTCGGCGAACGCGGTCAACATATTTGGCACGCCGCGATTTTCTGGGCCCAAACAATTTGCCATCGGCACGCGCACATTTTCAAACACGACTTCGGCTGTTTGCGCGGGATGCATGCCCAACGTCTTGATGGGCGGACTCACCGTCAAGCCCGGCGCGTCGCGGTCCACGATAAACAAACTGATGCCGCCGCCGCCGCGCGTCGCATCGGTTACGGCGGAACACACAATGAAATCGGCGATGGGGCTATTGGTGCAAAAGAGTTTCGCGCCGTTCAACACATACGCGTCGCCGTCGCGCGCGGCGCGCGTGGAAATCGCCGTAATGTCCGAACCCGCGCCCGCTTCGGTACTGCCAAACGCGCCGATTTTTTCGCCGCGCAAGCCCGGCGCCAGGTAACGCTGTTTTTGCGCCTCATCGCCGATGCGCGCAATCGCGGTGAGCGCGAGAATGACGTGACAATACACGCCAAGCGTGATGCCCGCCGAAGCCGCGCCAAGTTCTTCAAACATGAGCGCGGCGTCAAGATTGCCGCCGTCGCCGCCGCCATACGCGGCTGGAAATTTCAAGCCCAAATAGCCCAGCGCCGCCATTTTCCTGAACAGTTCCACCGGATACACATTCGTCGCATCGCGCTCGGCGGCGAGCGGCGCGATTTCGCGCGCGGCGAACGCGCGGACGGCGCTCTGCAACGCGCTTTGTTCGGCGGTCAATGCAAAATCCATTAGCTTGTACTCCGCGAGATATAAAACGAACCGCCCGCCACGGCGAGCGTCTCGCCCGCTTCGTCAAACACCTCCGCTTCGGTGATGGCGAAGCGATTGCTCCGCCGAATGACGCGGCACTCGGCGACAATGCGCCCTGTCGTCGCCGGACGCAGATAGCGAATCGAAGATTCAACCGTCGTCGTGCGTTCGCCGGGCGCGAGCAGCGTAAACGCGGCGATGCCCATGCCCGTGTCAACCAGCGTAAAGGTGATGCCGCCGTGCAAGACACCGTTCGGATTGATGGTGCGCGGCGTGACCGGCGCGGAAATGCGGCAGCGTCCCTCGCCCGCGCGTTCGACTTGGAAACCCAAATCGTCAAGAAAAGGAACGGGGATGATCGGTTGCGTCATTTGCCTTGAAACTTGGGCGCGCGTTTTGCCAAGAATGCTTGGACGCCTTCTTTGTGGTCTGCGCTCATCATGCACGTTGTTTGCGCGTACGCTTCAAAATCAAATTCTTGGTCGAGCGAACGGTTCAAACTTTCATTCACGCCTTCTTTGGTGAAACGCGTGGCAAGCGGCGGGCCCCCAGCCAGTCGCGCGGCAAGTTCATCCGTCACGCGGTCGAGTTCTTCGGGCGCGGCAACGCGATAGGTTAAACCTTCACGCAGCGCCTCGGTCGCGCTGAACGTTTGTCCCGTCAGCAAAATCTCCATCGCGCGCGCGGGGCCCACCAGACGCGGCATAAAGTACGTCACGCCCGCGTCCGCGCCCGCGAGCCCGACGCGCGCAAAGACAAAGCCCAGGCGCGCGGTGGCGGACATGACGCGCAAATCCGCCGCGAGCGCGAGGCCCGTGCCGCCGCCGAACGCATCGCCGTTAATGCGCGCAATGACCGGCAGCGGTAAATGATGCAGCTGTCCGATGGCGTCGAGAAATACGCGCACCGCCGCTTGCACCTGGTCGGGCGGCGCAGCTTGCAAGCGTTCAAACTCTGCCATATCCGCGCCCGCGCAAAAATGTTTGCCCGCGCCGGTCACAACCAACGCGCGCACATTGGAAGCGCGCACGGCTTGCATCGCCGCGCTCAATTCGCGCCCCATCTCCATCGTCATTGCATTGGCGCGGTCGGGCCGATTCAAAATCAAACGTCCGACCGCGCCGTCGAGTTCAAGTTTTAGCGTGTTATAGCTCATGCCTCTCACCCGCCGCTTGCCACTTTTTCGCGCAGCGCGCGCTTGAGCATTTTGCCCGTCGGATTGCGCGGCAGCGGCTGCGCGCTCAGGATGAGCTGTTTGGGAATTTTATATTTGCCGAGCTTGCCGGTGCAATGCGCGACGACTTCTTCCAGCGTGAGCGTTTGCCCCTCTTTGAGCCGCGCGACCGCGCAAACCGCTTCGCCCCAATCCGCATCGGGAATGCCGATTACGGCGACTTCGGCAATCTGCGGCATGGCGACGAGAACGTTTTCCACTTCGGCGGGATAGATATTTTCACCGCCCGAAATAATCAAATCGCGCTTGCGCTCGACGATATAGAGATACCCTTCCGCATCGAGTTTGCCGAGATCGCCGGTGTAAAGCCAACCCTCGCGCACCGTCGCGGCGGTGGCTTGCGGATTCTGCCAATATTCGCGCATCACGTGCGGACCGCGAATAATAATTTCGCCAATCTCTTCGGGTTGCGTATCGTTGCCGTCCAGATTCACCACGCGAATGTCCGTGTGGAACATTGGTAGTCCGGTGGAACCCACCTTTTCTAGCGCGCGCTCGGAGCTCAAGACCGCCGCGCCGCCGGAACATTCGGTCAAGCCATAGACTTGTTGAATCGCGATGCCGCGCTGCGCCCACGCTTGAATCAACGGCACTGGCACTGGCGCCGTGCCGCACAAAGCCCAGCGCACCGCCGAGAGGTCAAAATCTTTGAGCGTTGGAACTTGGAGCATAAAATTGAGCATTGCCGGCACCGCCAAAAACGAATTGACCTTGTGGTCTTGGAGCGTTTTGAGGAAACCCATCGGGTCGAACGCTTTCATCAAAACGGTCGTCGCGCCGATGTGAATGTTAATGACGACATAAATGAGCGCGCCGATGTGAAAGAGGGGCAGCGCGACGAGGACGCGGTCATTCCAACGCCAATCGGTGCTCATGGCGACGGTGCAGGAATCATAAAAGAGATTATTGTGCGTGAGCGTCGCGCCTTTGGGCGTGCCGGTCGTGCCGGCGGTGAACATGATGACCAGCGGGTCGTCCGCCGCGCCGACGGTTGGCGGCTCTTGGGCGGATGCGTCCGCCGTGAGCGCGGCGTAACTGTAATCGCCTGCGGGCGCGTCGCCGACCGCGACATAGGTTGCGGCGGAAATGCTGTCGCGCAGCGCCGCGACGGTGGGCGCGTATTCGGCGCCGTACACGAGCGCGCGGATGCCCGCATCGTTCGCAATGAACGCGAGTTCCGGCGGCGCCAAGCGCCAATTCAGCGGGACGACTATCGCGCCAATTTTGGCGAGACCAAAGAAACATTCGAGAAACTCGGGCGTGTTCATTAGCAATACGCCCACGCGGTCGCCGGGCTGGATGCCGAGACCCACGAACGCGTTCGCCGCGCGGTTCGCGCGTTCATTCCATTCTTGGTAGGTAATCTCGCGCCCTTCAAAAATGACGCCGACTTTATGCGGTTCCAGCCGCGCGCGCTTGGCTAGAAATAAACCGATATTCGTTTGCATCGTTCCTCCTTTTTTTACTTTGGGTTTCAGGCAATGCCGAACACGCGTTGGGCATTGTCGCGCAACAATTTGCGCTTGGCTTGAATGGGTAAATTCAACGCTTCTACATCTTCAAGACAACGTTGAAAGGGCAAGAGCGGATAATCGGTTGCCCACAATACTTTGTCTTGGCCCCAACCGCTTACAAACTCGATGAATGATTGATTCCACCGTTTCGCGGGCCGCGCCGAAGTGTCAATGTACACGTTCGGATGTTTCCACGCCAGAATCATCATCTCTTCATCCCACGGCTGCCCCAGATGCGCGCCGATAATTTTGAGTTCGGGAAACGCGAGCGCGACTTCGTCCAGATAAATCGGGCGCCCCGCTTCCGAAGGCAGCAGCGGGCCCGTGTGTCCCACCTGAATAGCGACCGGGATATTCAATTCGCAGCACTTGGCATAGAGGGGCCAGTACGCGCGTTCGGTGGGCGGCAGCCCGCGAATGCCATCGCCATACGCGTAGGGTTCGAGGCGCAGCGCGCTTAAACCCAAGTCGTTCACCATGCGTTTGATTTCGTCCAGCACGCGCATCGGTTTGTCGCGCGGATCCACAGCGCCGCAGCCGACAAATTTTTTGGGATACTGTTTCACCCACGCCGCGACCATGTCATTCGTCACCTGAACCTCTTTGTACACGAATGAGGACAGCACTGCCAGGTCAACGCCCGCTTCTGCCATCTCTGCCAGCATGGTTTCGATTTGCATCCCTTCGGTCAGTTTTTCAATGGAACCGTAACGCCGAAAGACGTGACGAAATTCGTCGGGCCAATGTTTTGCCGCTTCGGGCGTGATGCACGTCGCCCATGCGTCAATCGCGCCGATTTCGGATTTGCTCACCGGTCAATTGCCTCCTTTGCAATAATCTCGCGCATCACCTCGCTCGTTCCCGCGCCGATGCCGAACGCGGCGACATCGCGATAAAAACGCGCAATCGGATATTCTTCCATATAGCCGTACCCGCCATGCAATTGCAGCGCCGTTTCCGCGACGCGTTTGACGAGTTCGCACGCGTACAATTTCGCCATCGAAACTTCTTGTTGCGCGGACGCAGTGCGATTCAGGCGGTCGCACGCATAGTACGTGAGTTGTCGCGCCGCTTCCATCTGCGCCAACATATCCGCGAGCCGATGCCGCCAATACTGATGCTGCACAATTTGTTGTCCGAATACTTGGCGCGTCTTGCCATATTGCAGAATCTCTTCCCACAACGCTTGCATAATCCCGTTGGCAAACGAAGCCAGCGTCAGCCGTTCGCCCTGAAAAAGTTCCATGATGTACCCAAAGCCGCGCCCCGCTTCGCCGACGAGATTGCCAAGCGGCACGCGCACGTCGTCGAAACCAAGTTCCGCGAGGTCGGACGAGTGCGTGCCCATTTTTTTCAACGCGCGGCCCACCGTGAAACCTTTGGCATCGGTGGGGACGAGAATCAAACTGATGCCGCGCGCGCCTTCGTCGCCAGTGCGCGCGGCGAGCGTGACAAAATCCGCGCGCGTACCGTTCGAGATAAAAATTTTGGCGCCATGAATTACCCAATCTCCGCCCTCGCGTCGCGCGCGGGTGCGAATCCCCGCGACATTTGAACCGTGTCCGGGTTCGGTAATGCCCAGCGCGGCAATTTTTTCGCCGGCAATCGCGGGCGCGAGAAATTCGCGTTTTTGTTCCGCCGTGCCGTACCGGTTAATAACCGAAGTCGCCATTTCGCTCTGCACGAGCAAACCCACGCCGACGCCGAGACTTTGGCAGCGCACCAATTCTTCGCACAAAATCACCGTGTACCAATAATCCAATCCTTGCCCGCCGTACTCTTCGGGAAAGCGCAAACCGAGATAACCCAATTTTCCGAACGCGCCAAACAGCTCGCGCGGAAATAATCCCGCTTGCTCCCATTCGTCCGCGTGCGGTTTCAATTCTTTTTCGACAAACGCGCGCAAGGTCGCGCGAAAAAGATGATGTTCCTCGCCGAAATAAACGCTTTCGATTTTCATTCATCCGACTCCCAATCAAGCCCGCGCGACGGAATGTTTCAATTCCATTGGCGCGCCATCAAGCTGCGGCGTGCGCGAGTTTCAACCGCGCGCGCGTCTCGGCGGGCGTTGCGATTTCGCGCCCAAGGTCGCGCGCGAGCCGCGCCATTTTTTCCACCAACTGCGCGTTGCTATGCGCCAGGACGCCGCGCGCGAGGTACACATTGTCTTCGAGTCCCGTTCGCACATGGCCGCCGAGCGCCATTGCCACCGCCGCCATCTGCCAATGCGCGCGGCCCCCGATTACGCTGGCGAGCCATAACGCGTTGGGCGGCAGCTGGTCAACGAGGTGCATTAAATTTTTTGGCGTCGCCGCCGTGACCTGCCCGTGAATGCCCATGACGAAATTGAGCCAGAGCGGTTCGCTCAACCAACCTTGCGCGCGCAGCATTGCGATATTGTTCAACATGCTCGCGTCGTACACTTCGAGTTCGGGCCGCACATTGTTTTCCAACATGGTCCGCGCGATGATTTCCATTTCGGCATAAGAAATCGGCATTGTAAAATCGCGCGCCCAAGCAAGCTTGGCGGCGTCATAGCGTCCCACCATCGCCGCGCCGACGCTGAACGACGCAATTTCGGGTTTGAGTTCTGGCACAACCGCGATGCGTTCCGCCAAGGGCAGGCCCGCAATCGCGCCGCCGGTGGTGAGATTGATGACGACATCGCTCGACGCCGCGCGGATGCCCGCGACGATTTTACGAAACACGCGCACATCCGATGTGGCGCGGCCGCGTTCATTGCGCGCGTGTAGATGCACAATCGCCGCGCCCGCGCGCCAGCAATCGAGCGCTTGCTGGATAATTTCGTCCGGTTGCTCCGGCAAATTTGGATTCGCTTCTTTGCCTTGCTGCGCGCCGGTGAGCGCGGCGGTGATAATTACCTCGTCCATCATTCATCCGTAAATTGCGCGTCGCGCTTTTCAAGAAACGAATTCATCCCTTCGCGCTGGGCGCGCGTCGTCCAATTCAAGCCGACGGTGTTGATTGAAAAATCAATCGCGGTTTCGAGGTCGGTCGTCATCCATTTGTGAATAATGTCTTTTTGCGCGGCGAGCGCGCGCGGGCTGAACGCGGCGAGTTCTTGCGCCCAGCGCAGCGTTTCCGCCGCGAGTTCGGACGCGGGAACGACCGCATTGACTAAACCGCGCCGTTCCGCTTTGGCGGCGTCCCAATTGCGTCCGGTGAACGCGAGTTCGCGCGCATTCACAACGCCAATCGCTTGCGGCAAAATCGCGGCTTCGACAATCGCGGGAATGCCGCGTTTGATATTGGGCAGACCGAATTGCGAACGTTCCGACGCGAGGAGCAGGTCGCACGAAAGCGCGAGCTCCAAACCCGCGCCGAGACACAAACCGTCAATCTGCGCAATGACCGGTTTTTCGATAGCGCGCAGCGCGCCAAAGGTCGCGTGCAATGCTTGACCGATTTGGCGCGCGCCCCACGCGTCGAGGTCTTTGACGTACGCCACATCAATTCCCGCGCTGAACGCGCGCTCGGACGCCGAGTCCACGACAATGACGCGGAGCGAACGGTCGCGCGCGATTTCATCCAGCGCCGCGCGAATTTCTGTCAGCATCGTTCCGTCCAGCGCGTTCAAGACGTGGGGACGATTGAGCGTGAGGCGCGCCAGCGAATTATTTTGTTGCAAGCGGAGGGTGGTAAATTCCGGCATTGGATAAAAATCTCTTGACGGCGGAAAAATAGTGAGTTATACTCACAATATGAGTTTAACTCATTCTGCATCCCAAGTCAATACCTTTTTGCCGCCAATTTCAATTCTTGGCGTTGGAAGAACGATTTACGCGCCGCAGCCGGGAACCGCAATAGCCGAATTGGTATATCACGCGGTCCAAGCCGCGCTGAACGATGCGGGTTTGACGATGCGCGAGGTGGACGCGCGCGTGACGGCATCGGTGGATTTGTGGGATGGACTCACCGCGTCGAATGTGGCGATTACCGAAGTGGTCGGCGCGGTGATGCAGCCCGAAGCGCGCGTCGCGGGCGATGGCTTGCTCGCGGCGTGTCACGCCGTTACGTCTATTTGCGCGGGCGCGTATCGCACCGTGCTGGTCGTCGCGCATTGCAAAGCGACAATGAGCGCCCCGCGCGCGCTTTCCAATTGGACGTTCGACCCGATTTATCAACAGCCGCTTGGCCTGGATGATTTTTCCGCCGCCGCGCTGCAAGCGTCCGTTCTCGGTTCTTTGGCGCCTCCATCTCACGCGCCGCTCGCCGACGGCGCCGCGGCGATTATTCTTTCGACGGCTGCCGCGCCGCTGACAATTCGCGGAATGGGTTGGGCGCTCGACGAACATTATCTCGGCGACAGAGATTTGACCGATTCCATTGCCTTGCGCGCCGCCGCGCAGCGCGCGTTCGCGCTCGCCGGTATTGCCGACGCCAAACGCGAACTTGAATGCGCAGAGCTTTCGGATCATTTTGATTATCAACGCGCATTGTGGGCGCGCGCGTTGGGTCTGGATGATTTTCCCAAGCTCAATATGTCCGGCGGACTCGATCGCGGCGCGCCGCCCTTTGTCGCCGGATTGGATTGCTTGATTGAAATTGTTTTGCGTTTACGCGAGACGCCGGGGCTGGGTCTCGCGCACGGCTGCTGGGGCCCCGCAGGACAGGGGCAAGCGGTGATGGTGGTCGGCCGATGAGACACGCTGCAATTATTGGCACGGGTCAAACCAAACATACCAAAGCGCACGACGATATGAATCAAGCCGAACTCGTGCGTCAGGCGGCGACGCGCGCGTTATCCGACGCAGGCATCACGTTCCGCGAGGTGGACGCGGTCGTTCTTGCGAATATGGAATTGTTCGAGGGGCGCGCGCTGCCGGAAATGTGGGTCGGCGCGGGCGCGGGCGGTTATCTCAAACCGGCGATAAAAATTGCGACGGGCGGCACATCCGGCACATCGGCGGCTATCGCGGGGTATCATCAATGCGCGTCGGGTTTGTTTGACATTGTGCTGGTGGTCGGCTGGGAAAAACATTCCGAAGGCGCGACACAAACCGGAATGGCGATGGTGGACCCGTTGTGGGATCGCAATGTCGCGTCGGGCGCGGTCGGCAATTTCGCGCTTTCGATTTCGCAGTATGTCGCCGAGCGCGGCGTTACGCCCGCCCAAGCTGCCCAAGTCGCGGTCAAAGCGCGCCGCAATGCGGCAAAGAATCCATACGCGCATTTGCAAATGCCCGACCTCACCGTCGAACAGGTTTTGCGTTCGCCCATGCTTGCCGACCCTGTGCATCGGCTCGACATGTGTCCGCAATCGGATGGCGCGTGCGCGCTGGTGTACGCCGCTCAAGGCATCGCGGAAAAATTGTGCGCGCGGCCCGCGTGGGTGCGCGCGGCGGTTACGCGGCACGACCAACCGTACATCGGCGACCTCGACCGCAGATTGGTTACGATGCGAACGCTGCGCGATGCGGCGCGCGCGGCGTATCATCAAGTCGGCATCGTCGAACCGCGCAAACAAATTGATGTTGCGGAAATTTACGAGCCGGTGAGTTATGCCGAGCTTGCCTGGTACGAAGCGTTGGGTTTTTGCGCCGAGGGCAAAGCGGGCGAATTGATTGACGAGGGCGTGACCGAAATGAATGGCGAGCTGCCGGTGAATCCATCGGGCGGCGTCTTGTCCTCCAATCCGGTTGGCGCGTCGGGCGTCCTGCGCGTCGCCGAAGCGGCGATGCAAGTGATGGGGCGCGCGGGCGCGCATCAAATCGCGGACGCGCGCGTCGCGCTGGCGACCGGATATGGCGTGTACGCGTGGAGCGATGTCATGATTTTGGGCGCAGACACATGACCGAACTGTTGAAAATTTCTCATACGATGCATTTGGAATGGCGGTACGGCGTCGGCGCGTCGTTTCACGAATTTATCGCGGCGCTGCGCGCGCGCGCGCAGCTTTTGGGGCGACGCTGTCCGAGCTGCCAACGCGTGTATCTCCCGCCGCGTCCGGTTTGCGGAAATTGTTATGTCGAACTGCGCGACTGGGTGGAGGTGCGAGATACCGGTACGGTGCGCGCGTTCACGATTGTTCACACGCCAATTATTGACCCCACCACCGGCGCGCGGCGCCCCTCTCCGTACACGATGGCGCTGATTCAACTCGACGGCGCGGATACGACGCTGAACCATTATCTTGAAGCGAGCGACCCGACGAAATTACGCATCGGAATGCGCGTGCGCGCCGTGTGGCGCGCCCCAAGAACGGGTTTGCTTGGCGACATTAGCCATTTTACAGAGTTGACCGATGAATGATGATTTTGTGACCGCTGGAGTCAATCTGCAATTTAGTTATGCGGCGGGCGCGGCGGCGAGCCGTTTCCTCTGTGCGCTGCGCGACGAACAAAAAATTTTTGGCGCGCGCTGTCCCGAATGTCGCCGCGTGTTGGCGCCGGCGCGTTCATTCTGTCCGCGCTGTTTCGTGGAAACGAATGAATGGCTTGAGGTGGGCCCGGGGGGAACGCTCGGCGCTTTTGTCGCTCCGCCGTTCGCTCAATTGCTTGAACCTACGCTCACCCTCGCGCTCATTCAGCTCGACGGCGCGGACACGGCGCTCGTGCATCGGCTTGGCGAATTTGATGCGCCTATGCTGCGGCGCGGTTTGCGCGTCGTTCCGGTTTTTGCCGCATCGCGTCGGGGTCACATTCTTGACCTTGCCTATTTCAAACCTGTGGAGCTTGACAATGCCCATTCAATTTGAAAAACGCGAACGCATCGCGCTCATCACGATTGACCGTCCCGAAGTGCATAACGCGTTTGACCTTGAACTGAGCCGCGCGCTGGCGGACGCGTGGATTCAGTTTCGCGACGATTCTACGTTGTGGGTCGCCATTGTGACCGGCGCGGGCGAAAAATCATTCAGCGCGGGCGCGGACTTGGGCGCCATTGGCGAATTTTATCGCGCGCTCACGCCGTTGGAACGGCGTCATCGCGCCGAGACGCAGCCGGGCTTGGGCGGTTTGACGCGCAATCTGGATGTGTGGAAACCGGTTATCGCGGCGGTGAACGGTTACTGTTTCGGCGGCGGCTTGGAACTCGCGCTCGCGTGCGACATACGGCTCGCCGCCGCGCACGCGCAATTTGGTCTCACCGAGACGAGTTGGGGCATTATTCCCGGCGCGGGCGGCACCCAACGCCTCCCCCGCCTCATTCCCGTGGGCATCGCGCTCGAAATGCTTTTTACGGCAAAGAAAATTGACGCGGCGGAAGCGTATCGCATCGGCTTGGCGAATCAAGTTGTGCCGCAGGCGGAATTGCTGAGCGCGGCATTCGAGTTGGCGCAGCGCATTTGCGCGAACGCGCCGCTCGCCGTGCAGACCGCCAAGATGGCGGTGTGGAAAGGGCTCGAGCTTTCGCTTGCCGATGGCTTGCGTCTCGAAAACGCGCTCGCCGAACCCTTGCGTCAAACGCAAGATGTTCAGGAAGGCATCGCCGCGTTTGCGGAAAAACGCAAACCGCAATTCAAGGGCAATTAAGTCCGCGCCGTCCGCAGATTTTGCAAGCCAACAGATAGGAGCGAATTGCATGAAAGCCGCGCGTTTTTATCAAGCGGGTCAACCGCTCAAGTTAGAAAACATTTCGACGCCGACGCCGGGCTCGGGCGAAGTATTGCTCGCCGTCCAAGCCGCCGGCCTCTGCGGCACCGATTTGCATATTGCGATAGAAGGCACAATCCCTACCGCGTACCAACCGATTACGCTCGGTCACGAAGCGGCAGGCGTTGTGGCGCAAATCGGCGCGGACGTTATGGATTGGAAACTTGGCGACCGCGCCGTCGCCTTTCCCAATCTCGCGTGCGGCCAATGTTATGCCTGTCAGAGCGGCCGCGAAGCGCTGTGTCTCAATAGCCGTATTTTGGGCGTCCAGACGGATGGCGCGTTCGCGGAATTTCTTTTGATGCCCGCGCGCATGTTGGCGCGTTTGCCGGAAACGATTCCGTTTGAAATCGGCGCGATTCTCACCGACGCCGTTTCGACGGCGTACCACGCGATTGTGTGTCGTGGCAATGTTCAGACCGCCGAGACCGTCGCCGTCATCGGCTGCGGCGGCGTGGGCCATCACGGCGTATTGTGGGCGAAACAACGCGGCGCGCGCGTGATTGCCATAGACTCCAACGCGGGCGCGCTCCAACGCGCCCAAGCCGTCGGCGCCGACCACATCATCAATCCGACGACAGAGGACTCGGCGCGCGCAGTACGCGCGCTCACGGATGGCGCGGGCGCGGATTGCGCGTTTGAATTTGTGGGCCGCGCCGAAACCGTAACGACCGCGCTCAAATGTCTGAAACGCGGCGGCCGCGCGATTGTGGTCGGCGTGAGCCAAGAGCGCGTAACTTTGCCGCCCTTGCAAGCGTTCGTCGGCAATGAATTAACGCTCGGCGCCTCACTCGGTTTTCACCGCGCCGATTTGGAAAAAATTATCGCGCAGGTCGCCGCGGGCGAGGTGGATTTGCATACCTCTGTGACCGAAATAGCGCCGCTCGATGAAATCAACGCCGCGCTGCAAAAGCTAGCCGAACAAAAAGGAAATACTGCGCGGATGGCGCTGCGGATGTGAAAAATCTCTCGCGCTGGGTCACGGACTGTCGTCTTGCGCGCTCTGCGGCAGCCGCAATGTAAAGGTACTTCCCTCCTCCAATTTTGAACGCGCGCAAATTTCTCCGCCATTCGCTTCGACGAGCGAACGCGTCAATGCCAAGCCCAAACCGCTGCCGCGCACGCGATTGGCGCGCGTGTCGGCGGTGCGGTAAAACCGTTCAAAAATGTGCGGCAGCGCGTCGGACGGAATTCCACTTCCCGTATCGCTTACCTCAATTACAACGCAATCAGTTTGCGTTGTCGCGTGCAGCGTGACCAGACCATTGGCAGGCGTATACTTTAACGCATTGTCCAACAGGTTACGTACCGCCATCCGCAATTGTTCCGCGTTCGCATAGACCGGCGGTAGATGAATTGGAACATCCACGCGCCATTGCACTTGCGCCGCTTGGACGAGCGGCGAAATCTCATCCGCCAATTCGTACAACAACGGCGCAAGATCTAACGCCGCGCGCGCCGCGCATCCGCTTTGCTCCAACGTCGCGAGCGCTAGCAATTGATCTACCATGCGCTGCAAGTTCACAAGTTCACGCTCCATTTGCACGACATAGCGCGCCGCCATTTGCGGGTCGGCGCGCGCGGCGTCTTGTAAAAGTTCCAAACGCAAACGCAGACTCGTTAGCGGCGAACGCAATTCGTGCGCGGCGTTGGCGGCAAATTCTTGTTCGCGCACAATCAGCTCTTGCAATTGGTCAGTCATGCGGTTGAACGCGCGGCCGAGGCGTTCGATTTCGTCGGGCCCTTGCGGCGTAACGCGGCGCGCTAAAGCGCCGCGCGCAATAGCTTCACTCGCGTTCGTCAAAGTTTGAACGGGGCGCGCAATGCCGCGCGCGAGCCACCAGCTGACGACGGTGGTGAGAACCAAAATCAACGCGCCCGCGCCGAGCAAGCCCAGCCACATCTGCCGCAGGACGCTCTGAATTGGCCGGGTGGACATGGAGAGCTGCGCGAACGCGAGGTCGTCGTCTTGGCCGCGAATCGGCGCGGCGACAAAGATGCGCTCTTCGTTTGCAAATTCATCTCGGCGAATATCAGGCTGCTCAAAGCCCGCGCGCGCGGCGACAAATTCCGGATGATTGTCTTCGCGGCCAGCTTGGACGCGCGCGTCCGAACTCGCCAGCACGCGCAATTTTTCGTCCACCACCGTAATCCGCGTGGGCGCGTCGCCGTCATTCAAATGATCCGCCGCGTAGGTATTGACCAATTGCTGCAAGGCGAGCGCGTTGCGTTTATGCTCTTTGCTTTCATCGAAACCGCTGCCCAGCGCGTTGGCGACGAGCTGGGCTTGAATTTCCAGATTGTGCGCTTGCTGCGCCCAAGTCGCCTGTTCCAATTGGACTCCGCTCCAAACAATCAACCCGCCCACGCTCACCAACGCCAACAAAAAATAGGTGAGCGCGAGGCGGCGTCCCAACGGATGCCACAATGCGCGCAGGCGCGCGCCGGGGGAAATTTTTTTCTGGATGCTATTCATCGCGCGAGTTCGCGGGCAAGCGCCGGCGGCAAATACGAGCTACATAATTCACGTTACGCCCGTGGGCTATAAACAAGCGGGATATACGCGCAAGAGTAGTGACGAATTCATTCGTGCGATATGCGAATTTTGCGGGTAAAACGATTGAGGCGATAAATTGCATCGCACGTTACTATGAGCGCGTAACATGAGTTTCATAAATAAATTTTGCCGTCACGCGCAGAAGCGTTTTGCAGCTCTCATTGCGGTTTGGCAAAACGATAGCCAAAGCCGCGCACGGTTTCAATAAAGCGCGGCGCGGACGGGTCTGTTTCAATTTTTTCGCGCAGCCAGCGAATGTGGACGTCGAGCGTGCGCGGGTCGCCAATCCAATCTATGCCCCACACCCGGTCGAGCAATTCTTGCCGCGCTTGCGCTTGGCCCGCGCGTTCCATCAATGCGACGAGCAAATCAAATTCGCGTGTCGTCAACGCCAGCGCCCGGCCGTCGCGTGTTACCTGGCGCGCGGCGCGGTCAACCGTTAGCGTTTGATGCGTCCAGGCGTCGGACGCCGGACCGTTTCCGCCGCGCGCCAATTCGCCGCGTCGCAGAATCGCGCGCACGCGCGCGACGAGTTCGCGGAAACTGAACGGTTTGACCAAATAATCGTCCGCGCCGAGTTCGAGGCCCATCACGCGGTCCAGCTCTTGGCCGCGCGCGGTCAACATTAAAACGGGCGTGGACGATTCCGCGCGCAACGTTTTGACCACTGTAAAACCGTCCATTTCGGGCAGCATCACGTCGAGCAAAATCAGATCAGGTTTTTCACTGCGCGCGCGGGCGAGGCCTTCTTTGCCCGTCTGCGCACGCGTGACCAGAAACCCTTCGCGTTGCAGACCAAAGCACAAAGGTTCGGCGATGTTTTCGTCGTCTTCAACGAGGAGCAGATGAACGGGCGGTTGTTTTTGCGGCAGCATAAGAAACTGATTTCACAGCGCGCATTGCGGAAAAAATTCGGACCATGAGCAAGCAATAGACGGTAACGGCGGCGCCAAGATACATGCTCAAGCTGACGGGATGCGCGGCATCCGTACCTGCCAAGAGGCCGTGCGCGGTCAATAACAAAAAAACGACCCAGCTGACATGATGTAACATTCGCCACACGCGATACCCCAAGCGTTTGCGGATATAGACGCTCAGCGCGATGAGCAAGCCCAGATAAAACGCGAGCTGCCCGACGCCGACCCAAAACGGTTCATACCCCGTGTACGCGAACGGCGTCATAACTTGCCAGAGCGTCGCCCGAATGTACGTGTCGCCCATCAATATCAACGCATGAAACAGTCCAAATGCTATGGCTAACCACGTGAGAAATTGGTGTAATTCTATCGCCGTCGGACTGCCGTTCCACAAGCGCGCCATTTTATTGCTGACGACCAGGCCCAAAACCATCGTCAACCAGAATAATATGTATGCCACCATGCCGCTTGCGCGCGCCAGATACCAAAATGCTTTTGGCTCTGCGCCCAAAAGCGATTGAGTTAAACCGGGGAGCCAGATAGGCAAGACCACTGTCGCCGCCAACGCGCCGCCCGCGCCGGCGCCCAGCAGCAATAACAATTCAGCTAGGCCCAACGTTTGCGGAATTTCCGCGCGCGCAGGCGCAATCGGTTTACTGTTCATATGATAAAGCGCTCCATTGGTTCATTAGTCATAATTGTTCCATCTTCCAGAATCAATAACGCGGCGTTCCACGGGCGCGCGGCCAGCCATTCCAAACCGCGCGCGCTGCCGAGTACGAGTACGACTTTGGCGGCGACTTCGGCTTGCAAGATCGTCGGCGCAATGACGGTGGCGCACATGACATCGGTGACGGCGGGCAAGCCCGTGCGCGGGTCAATGAGATGGTGCATCGCCTTGCCGTCGCGCGTCCATTTGCGAACATTGCGCCCCGAGGTGGCGGTGGCGCCGCGCGCAATAGCGAGCAATGGCAGCCGTTTATTTTCGTGTTCGGGATGAAAAGCGTCCTCGATGCCAATGTGCCAGGGCGCGCCGACGGCGCGCGGCGCGGTCATGACCATATCGCCGCCCGTGTCCACCAACGCGGGGCCCAGTTCGCCCAAATAGTTGGCGGTTTGTTCTGCCGCCCAACCTTTTGCCACGCCGTTGAGGTCGAGATGCGTGTGCGGCGCGAGCGTGACCGCGCGGCGCGTCGGGTGCAGCGTCCAAGCGTGCGCGACGGTGATTGGCAGCGGAGATGCCGCGCCGGAGCGTTTGAATGCGCGCCGCGCGTCAAAGGAATGTTCATAACCCGAAGCGCGTAACGCGTCGTGAATGGTGGGCGTAATCAAACCGGCGCTCATTTTTTCGGCGCGCTGCGCCCATTGCAGGACGCGCCACAAGGAATCGCTCACGCACACGGTTTCGCCCGCCCGCGCATTGAGCTGCGCCAATTCGCTGTCAGCGCGAAAACGGCTGAGCGTTTGTTCCCATGCTTCAAACATTGCCGGCGCGCGTTCCAGACGTTCGCGGCTGCATGGATGGCGCGAGTCTATGCCGCAGAAAATTTCGCAGCCCATCGCGCGAAAAAGAATTTGTTCCATTTCGCCAGTTACCGTGACGCTTTTGCTTGACGTATTGGTTTGGGCGGCGCGATTTGTGGGGGCTTGGAGTCCGCGTCGCCGACCGTGCGCAAACCGCGCACAGGCAGGTTTGCCAAATCCAGCGCGTTGGTACGCGTTGAAATAGCTGCGGCGCGTGGGTCCGCTTTGGTGGATTGCGCGGCGGTGAGCCACGCCCACCCGCTCATGGTTGCGGCGACCGAGAGCGCGGCGAGCAAAATTTTTGTACCGCGCTGTTTTGTTTTTTGTGCCATATATGGTTCTCCGTTCAAACGCTAGCGCGCCTTGCCGTTCTGCGCGACGCGCTGCGTCACGCGAAACACACTAATCATCGTCGGCATGGTCGTCGCTTTGATGTTTGTTATCTTTTTTGTCATGGTCATTGTCATGGTCCTTGACGTGGTCGTCGTGGTCCGCGTCATCATCATCATCATCATCATCGTAACGGACATTGTCGCTTGGCGCGTCAGCGGACGGTTGTTGATTCGAGACGACGACCGGGCTGCTTGCCAGAATCTTGCCGTCGAACGCGTCCACATATATAGTTGCCGTGTTCAACCATATCTCGTATGCCATTCTGCCTTGATAGTTCACGAGTTCAGGCGACTGCCGCAAACTGCTGCCGGGCTGCAACTGTAACGCGCTTTGGATGGCGCGGTCGGCTGCAACGAGTTCGGTTTGGGGCGACGCGGGAACGGAAGCGTTAGCGGGCGCGGGTTCAAGGATTTGCGTCTGTTGCGGCACGGCGAGATTTGACGAAATAGTTTTTGAAATTAGGGCATACACGAGACTGCCTGCCAACACAAGCGTAAATGCCGTTAACGCGACGGCGCCGAGAATGGCGGTTGTAGGTTTCATTTTTCCGGGTCCTCCTTGAAATAAAACGAATCGTATAGGGTGACGAACGCCTGTCAGCATACGGTAAAATGCATGGACGATGGTTAAAACCGTTTTAAGCCCAAGCTAACGCACGCGCCAACCGCGCCGCATCCGCGCAAGTATTTCAAATTTCGCTTTTTTGTTTTATGATTGTTTTGCGCGAGAATGGCGCGCGTAAAGCGAGGAGTCGCCACTATGGCTGCAGACAAATATCGTCACGCGGAAGATGAATATTTCAAGTTGCGGGGGCAGTTTGATACGGGCCGTATCACCCAAGAGCGCTTTGATGAAAAACTGCGCGCGTTAATGATTCAAGACGAGCAGGGGCGTTATTGGATGCTCGGCGCGGACAGCGGCAGGTGGTATTTTTACGATGGCGCGAAATGGGTGCAAGGTGAGCCGTATGCCGATACGTCCATGCCCGCGCCGCCGCCCGTTCCGCTTGCGGCAATGCCATCGTCCATGCCGCCCGCATCCGCGCCGTCAACGCCGCCGCCCGCCTCTATGCCGCCTGCTCGGCGCGGTTTCCCCATTGCGCCGTTCTTGATTGGCTTGGCAGTCTTGGCGTTGGCTGTCGGCGCGTTCTTGATTTTTCAAAATCGGGATCGTCTCTTTGTCGCGCAGGCGCCGCCGCAAATTACGCCGATTCTGCCGCCAACTATTACGCGCGCGCCCAGTCCGACAGCGCCGGTGTTCGTGCCGACGCTTGCGCCCATAACTTTATCGCCGCTACCGACGGTTGCGGCTGCGACAGACGTTCCGACAGCGGTTCCACCGACGGCTGCGCCTACGACATTGCCCGCAACATCTGCGCCCGCCGTTACTGTGATTGTAGTGACGAGCGCGCCATCGCCGACCATCGAGTTGCCGACGCTACTGCCGACGCTAACTGTGGCGCCGACCGCAACCTTGGCGGCGCCGTCGCCCACGCTCGTCATCCCGTCGCCCACAGTCGCGCCGACCAAGACGACGCTGCCGACCTGTCCGCATGGCATATGCGTTACCAATTTACAATTTTCGCCCGCCGCGCCCAAACGCAATCAGGATGTCACATTCACGGCAACTTTTTTGAATTCGACGAACGAGGCAAAACTTTACAATTGGCTCATTCTGGCATATCGGCAGGGACAAACCAAGGGCTTTGGCGAATCCGCCGCGTTCAATATCTCGATTCCGCCCGGCGTCAGCAAGTTCGCCATCACCTATACGGTCGTCAAGGGCCCCGGCGGTTGTGAATCGTTTTACGCGCGCGCCGGTTGGAAAGTCAGCGCGTTTGAAAAATACGATTTCCCCAATGTGAGCGGCGACCCTGCGACCGCGTATTTTGATGTATGTCCGTAAAGGAAAAAGGCGCGGACGCGTTATCACGCCGTGCGCGCGCCGCGAAAATAACCGCGTTGCAGCGGCCGCACTTCGTCCAATGTAATAAAAGCGTCCGGGTCCACGCGCAAAATAATCGCGCGCACGGCGTCCACCTCTTTGCGTTTCACCGCGCAATGGATGACCGTGATTTCGCCCTCGCGCCCATGTCCGACAAATTCGGTGGACGCGTGGCCGGCGACGCGCAGCGCATCGGAAATCGCGCGGCCGTGCGCGGAGGAATAGACGCTAAACATCATGTAACCGATGGCGAGCCGTTCCTCGACCGCCATGCCCAAAAAGATACCCACGCCGAAACCGAGCGCGTAACCTGCGATGGTAAAAATGTTCAAGGGGCGCGTCAGTACGCCCGCGACGGCGATGATAAAAACGGCTGCTTGCGTCGCGCCGATGGCGGACGCGATGAATTTGCGGCCCCGCATCACAAACAACAAGCGCAGCGTATCGAGCGACATATCCATCACGCGTAAAATAAAAATCAACAACCCGGCGAAAATCAATTCTTGCATTGTTTGACTCCCTATTGAAAATTGGCGAGCGCTTGAAGCGCCGCCCCATATTCTATGCGCGTCGCGGACGCTTTCCAACAT
>Ga0226835_1000814_pt1 | contig 24408 bp, 22 predicted proteins | sample LAC_MetaG_1_FD_163627 | JGI IMG/M metagenome (GOLD analysis project Ga0226835, IMG submission 163627) | Anaerobic ammonium oxidizing microbial communities from anammox membrane bioreactor (MBR) in UC Berkley, California, United States -... | ecosystem: Engineered > Bioreactor > Anaerobic >...
TTGTTTGTCCTTGTAGTTGCTGAAACGGATGTAGTTTACCCGCGTTCGGAAAAGAAGTCAAGAAATGGAAGCAAAAACCGCCCGAGAGTTCTTTTCTTGGGCGGCTGCTGTTAATGACGGGGGACGGAAGACGGGAGACGGGAGACGGGGGACGGAGGACGGGGGAAGGCTTAGGGGCCGGGAAGGTCCAGCGGCTGGGCCAGGCGGCTTCGCACCGTTCCGAGGATGTCGTTCATAAAGACGACGCGCGCGCCGGCGCGGCGGCAAATCTGGATGGCGCGGTAGTGGGCTTCGGGAGTGAGGTTGGTGATGGCGAACAGGATCAGGCCCACGTCGCGCGTCCGGACGAGGTCGGGCAGGTCGCTCACGCCGCCCAGCACCCTGCTTCCGCCGATGCGCATACCCTGCTTGGCGGGATCGTCGTCCACCATGCCGATGACGGTGAAAGCCTGGCGGAGCGAGCCGCGCGTCAAGAGCCAGCGGACGATCTGTCCGCCCTCCCCCGCGCCGAGGATGAGCGCCCGTTCGCCAAAGTTGCTGCGGCTTTTGCGCCAATCGAGCCAGCGGTTGGCGATGGAGGCGACCAGGCGCAGGCGGTAGCGCAGGAAGAGACTGGCAAAGAGGGCGACAACGGCGCTGAAGATCAGCATCTCGTTCGGGAGAGGCGGGAGAGGCAGCCACTTCCGCGTCGCCCTGGCGGTGTTGACCAGGATCAGGACGAGGACCGTGAGCAAATTGGACATGACGAACGCCAGTCCGTCTTCGGCGGTGGCGCGCGACCAGTAGACCCGGTCGAGGCCGAGGACGAAGTTGACGAGGCTGAACAGGGCCGAGAGCGCGAGCGCCAGGAGGCTCAGCGGCAGAAGCCCCCAGTTGATGACCGCGAAAACACGCCAGGCCGACGCGACCAACACGATCGAGAGGAAGTTGACCGCCAGGTCCATGAAGAACCAGGAGAGGTTGCGCCGGAAGACCTGGTAGATGGGGCCGGCGAAGAGCCGGCCTTCGGGGATGCGGCTCTGCCTGAGGAGCGGGATGAGGGCCAGGAACGTCCAGGCCAGGATGTCGAAGTCCTTGAGCAGGGAGCGGTGGCGGACGTAGAGGAGGTCGAGGCGGAGTTTGTCGGGCAGGATGTCACGCAGGTAGGTATCCATGACGTTGTCGGCGGAGAGCAGGTCTTCCTCGCTGCGGTAAAGCACGCTGGCAGGACTGGTGATGCCCGGGCGGACGGAAAGGATCTCGCGGCGGGCCTCCTCGGGCCAGGTCTCGACGATCTCAGGGTCTTCGGGGCGGGGGCCGACCAGGCTCATCTCGCCTTTCAAAACGTTCCAGAGTTGAGGCAGTTCGTTGAGTTTGGTGTCGCGCAGCCAGCGGCCCAGGGAGGTGATCCGTTTGTCGTCTTTGGCGGTGACGCGCGGGCCGGCCGTGCCGCGCGGGTCTTCGTTCATCGTGCGGAACTTGAGGATCTTGAATTCCACGCCATAGCGGCCGACGCGCCTTCCGCCGTAGAACACCGAGCCGGGTCCCTCCCGCCTAAGGGCGGCGGCGATGACGCCGAAGACCGGCAGGAGCAGCAGCAGTCCGAGCGCCGAAGCCAGCACGTCAACCAGGCGTTTGGAGGCGTCGGAAATCCATCCGAGCGCCGAGAGGTTTTTGAGAGCGTCCGATCGAGGCAGGTTGCGTTGGTCTTCCATGCGGCGCATCCCCTTTCTGGATGGCGATAGAGGACAGTGGGCGGTAATCAGTTGTCAGCGAGCAGTGGGCGGATGACGGCGAGGTAGTGGGTGTTGAAGATTTTCAGGCTTTCGAGGAGGTAACACAGTCCCCAGGAGACGGACGCGAGTTTGCGGGCGATGGGCGGGGCGAGGGTGATCTTGCGGAATTCGTAGCGGCAGTTGGGAAACAGTCGCTTGATTTCCGCCGGGCGGAGGCCGCGCGTCTGCGGGTTGGTGGGGTTGAGCCAGAAGTCGTACCAGAGGATGAGGCCGGAGGGGCGCAGGACGCGCAGCATGTCGCGGCAGATGCCGCGCCGCAGGCCGGCGTCTAAAATGGAGGAGAGGGCGGTGAATTGCAGGAGGATGTCGAAGGAGCGCGCGGGGAAGGGCAGGCGGCTTCCATCCGCGTTGACGAAGCGGCTGCCGGGCAGGCGTTCGCAGGCGGAGGCGAGCCGGTCGAAGAGCAGGTCCGCGCCAAACAGGTTGGCGGGACGCGCCCCGAGGGCGAGGAATTCGGTCAACACGCCGCCGCCGCCGCAGCCCATTTCAAGGACGCGTGGGCGAGAGAGGTCGGTCAGCCCCTGCCGGCGCAGGGAGTCCGTCACCGCCCGCTGGCGGGACTGGATGGCAAACAGGTTGGCGCGATTGAAGGCGGAGTAATCGTCGCGGCCCGCAAAACGCCGGGCGCGGTCGGCATATTCAGAGCGGAGGCGGGCAAGGTCATCCGGCTGGTTCATTGGAAAATTGGGGCGCCCGGCCGGTTTTGTCGGCCCAGCGGTTCCAGAATTTCAGGAGGCCGGTCAGGAAGCCGAATCCGTAGGCCAGGTGCAGGATGGCGAAGACGACCGGGAGCAGGGGAAGGTATTTCCAGCCGCGTTTTGCGGCTGTCAGCAGCGAGGCGAGCAGGTTGGCGAACAAATAGAGCAGCGGAATGACAAGCGACAGCGGACGGAGGACTGAAGACAGGGCGAGAAGAACTGAACCAAACAGCGTCAACACAAAAGCCGGCGGGGCGAACTGACGCGGGCTCATTTGGCGCGGGTGTTTTTGCAGGACGCGCACTTTCCAGAAACCGTATTGGCAGTATTGCCGCCAGAGTTTCCCCAGCGAGCCGCGGCTAAAATACGTGGAGCGCACGTCTTCGGCCATTAATATATTTCCGCCCAACTCGCGGATGCGGTAGTTGTATTCGTCGTCCTGGTTGCGAACCAGTTCCTCGTCATAATATCCGGCCCGTTCGATGACCTGGCGCGTATAGGCCGGGAACGGTATGGTGTCCACCAACATGCTCTTTCCGCTGAGCGTGCGGAACGAAGAGTTGCCCACTCCGAAATGGGAGCTCATGCCAATGGCAATGGCGCGGGAAACAAAGGTCTCGCCGATGGATTCCATCGGGCCGCCGACGCCGTCCACGCCTTCCTTTTGTATGTGTTCCACACATTTGCGGACGTAATCAGGCGCGATGATGCAGTGCCCGTCCACGCGGATGATGATCTCGCCCCTGGCCTGACGCAGGGCGATGTTCATGCCGGTCGGGACGATCATACCGGGGTTGTCCAAAATCACGACCGAAGGCCGGAGACCAGGGACGGAGGCAGCCAGCGAAGCGATCTTTTCGCGGGTGTCGTCGGTGGACATGCCGTCGGCGATCAGGATTTCCATGCAATCCAAAGGATAGTCCTGGGCTAGGATGGCTTGAAGTCCCTGCTCGATGTAGGCCGATTCGTTGCGGATGGGGAGGATGAGGGAGACGGAGGGGAGAGCTATACTCACGCTTGCTTTTTTCCTTGAATGGCACGGTAATACACTTGAATCACCTTTTGCGTCAAAAGTTTCTCGTCGAGTTCTAAAACAGCCTGCCGCCCGTTGATACGCTGGCCAAGGGAGAGGACGCGCGCAAGCGCGGCAGCGATCGTCTCCGGACGGTCGTCCGCGCACACTTCGCAGCCTTCGATGTTCCCGATCCGCTCGCGTACATCGCCGACATCAGTGGAAACCACTGGCAAGTTACAAGCTAGAGATTCCTTGACGGTAGTTGGAGAACCTTCGGTAGAAGATGTAATTAATAGAACATCGCAGGCGTTCATATAGATGGGCATTTTTTCATGTGGAATGTTGTGGGCGGTCACCAATTGGGCATTCGAGCTGGCTGGCAGAAGACTGACTGTTTCCTGAGCGAGCCAGTAACGCTTTTCGGTACGAGCTGGATCGCCGATAAAAAGCACCAAACGGACAGAAAGCGGCAAGCCCAGAGCTTGGCGGGCGTTCTCGACAGGCTGGGGACAAAACAACTGGGTATCGATGCCCGCGGGGATGATCCGATAGTTTATTTTGGGGGATAAATGCCGGGCGAGCGAATCCGAAACCAAGATGACCGCATCTGCCTGAGAAGCAGTCCAACGGCTAGTCAGGCGTAAAACATATCCTAACAGCGTGACTCGACCTCGCATGTCTCGAATTCCCTGCAAATCACTACCGTGGAAGGTGACCACCACCGGGCATTGACGTTGCGAGATCGCTACCAAACCTGACTGTCCATGATGGGCGTGAATAACATCATAGTGGGTCAGGTCAAGTCGATTAAATTGGCGGCTGGCACGCCAATAATTCATTGGGTTTTTACGTCCCTGAAAGGAAAATACGTCTACCCGCAACCCTACCTGTTCGAGACCGCGAATCTGATGAATAACATGGATTCCAGATGTATCGCCCTCACAACGTGGCCATTCGGTGGTAACAACCAGAATTTTCATCGGCGGATAAGGGGCCGGGAGCTAGGCGCACATTTATTGAGATGAAGGGCAATGGGCGGCACCTCTTTTTCGCCTAAAGGGATATCGTCATCCAGGGCAAAATGGGCCATTCCCAAGCCAAAGGCCAGGGAGGGCGCTACCATGCGGGTGGCAGCATGGAGCATGTAAAACAAGGCCCAAGCCACGAATCCCAGCCCAAGAGCTTTATCCATGGCCGAACTGCGACGCAAAAAGCGGGAAATGGCGACAACCAACCACAAAACCATCACACCCATGCCCAAGGAACCATGTTCAGCCAGCAACCGGCTATATTCGGTGTGGGTAGGTTTGGCATAGCCAAAATAAGAGGTGTGGTAATAAACCGATTGACCAACGCCCACGCCAAAAACGGGATTGTCTAAAAAGACCTGGTAATCAACCTGAACTAGCACATCGCGTCCGGTGGAATCGAAATCGCTAAAACGCGCCACTAGAGCGCCCCCGGTTAGATTGACAAGGAAGGGAAAGACGACAAAATAAAAAACGACGCCCAGCGAGAGCAACAACTGTACGGCGACTGACCCGCGCCAACGGTCGCGGACCAGGAAAAACAAGGCTACCAATACCAAGCCAAGCGTGTTCCACAAACCAGCGCGTGAAAAGGTTAACACCGAGGCGACTGTCATACCCACAGATACCGCAACCATCAGGTTGCGAATGCGCCGATCTTTCTCGGCCAGGAAGATGTAAAAAAAGGCCGCGCTGGCTCCCAGGCTAATGGAAGAAGTGACCTGGTTGGCCCCAATACCGCCAGTGACTTCTTCATTGGCATTGCCACCCGAAAATGCGATGTTCCCCGTAAGCAGGGAAAACGCAATTAGAGCCGCCATGGTCATGTTGGGAGCAATCATCGCAAGCAGGATACGTTGCAGGTCGGGTTTCTCAATTTCAGTTGCGCTAAACAGCATGGAGAGAATCGCCAGCGCAAACGGTCCAGCAAGTTGGAACGAGATGGCCTGGCGGTCAAAGAAAGGCATGAGGAAAATGCCCGGCAGGAGCAGAGCTACCATGAGCAAAGGCCAAATCGCTGCTTTTTTCATGAAGCGATAGCGCAATAAGGCCAAAATCGCCAGCCCCATGTTCGCAAATTTGCCATACTCCCAAATCGGGATGGATTCCACCCCGCGCCAAACAATTTCAGCCCCGGCAATATAGGCCATGACCCAAAAAACGCGGTGTGGGCGTTCATCGCGGATAATGAAGTGCAAGCCAAGCAGCAAGGCAAGAACTGCGTGCAAAGTGGAAAGCTGTGGCACGCGCTGAAAAACAAAAATGAGCGGAAGATGGAGTACCAGAACAACCATCACCTGCTTAAATGTCAGTTCAGCTGGCGGCAGGGAAGCCTGCTGGCGGGCACGATCAGCAGGGGAAACCCAAGGTGCGGAGGGACGATGGGATGCAACAAAACGAGAGTTCATAGTAGGATGGCCTGGTAAAAATACTCCAAGAGTTGAGGAAACTTATATAAATCGTGATATTGTTCAACCTGTTTTCGGCCTGCCTGCCCCAACGCAGACCGCAATTTTTCATCTTCAAATAGTTGCAAAATACTCTCCAGTAAACCGGCTTCATCGCCAAGCTCCACGAGCATGCCGGTTTGGGGTTGAACCAATTCTGGAATGCCGCCAACGCGGCTGGCAACCACGGGCAGGCCACAAGCCATCGCTTCCAAAATAGTATTGGGCATTCCTTCCCAGTCGGAAAGATGCAAACAGACATGCGCCTGGCGATATAACCGCTCAACATCGGATACAGCGCCGTGAAAACAAACCTGATTGGGGCCCAAACCAAGCGCCTTGGCCATTCCTTCCAATTTTGGACGATCGATACCGTCTCCGACCAGGTGGCCCAAAACCGGCTTTCCATACCCATTTAGCTGAGATAATATTTTCAAAAAGATATCAAAGCGCTTGGGGTGGTTCATGCGTCCCACCATGATTAATTGAAATGGAACGCTTACCGGATAACCCTGGGGAGCAAAGCGCTTTGTATCTACCACGTTGGGCAGGTATAAAACACTTCTGGCCGAACGACCGGATTGGGTAATGATTCTGATAGCCGCATGGCTGTTGACCAATATTTTTTTTGGCAACCAAAGCCCCAAACGACCTGCCCAAGGTCCAGTTTCAAAGATATCGCGCTTCCCATCACTTCGGATGGCGGCAATGTGGCGGATTCCCAAAAATCTGGCCGCAGCAAAAACATATAGACTCACGTAAAAGTGGACGGCCTGTACAACCGCAGGCCGATTTTCGCTTAGGATGGATAAGATTGCTCGCAAACGCTGGAGGCGAGCACAACCTGTCTTTAGGCAAATTACCGAAACACCGAGCGCTTCGAGACGGCTTTGCCAATACTCACCGCTGGAAAAACAAATAACTGAAGGCCTGGCTCCACATTCAAGGAGCGCTCGCACCTGGTAATACAATTGCTGTTCAGCGCCGCCCATGCCAAGCGTCCCCGCTACAAAACAAATTTTTAATCCACGCAGGATGCTCATTTTATGTTCCAGGCTTTTTGCAAATGTTCCCCAATCGCCGCCCCCCAGGCTTCAAGGGTGTAACCCTGCGCAACATCGCGAGCCAGCCGACCCATATTGGCCATATGAGCCGGGTTGGAGGAGATTTGCAAGACCGCTTCAGCCACCCCCGGGGCGGATGTGTCATCCAGCAATCGTCCACTCCCGTTATTCAACAATTGAGGAATGACAGAAACGCGGGTGGCAATCACAGGCAGGCCGCAGGCCAGGGCTTCGAGCACGGCTTTTGGGAAGCCTTCCTTGGTGCGGGTGGGGAAGACAAACAAGTGAGATTGCGAGAGAATTTCTAGCACACGGGTATGGTTAACGTTGCCGTGAAAGGTTACAAGATTGGAAAGTTGAAGTTTGGCAGCTAAGTGTTGCAGAGCCGGGAGGGCTTCGCCATCGCCGAGGATGTCAAGATGCAGGTTGGGAATTTTTTCGCACACGGCGGGCAGGGCTTCGAGGATGGCGGCCATATTTTTCTCATGGGTAACCCGCCCAACCGTGACCAAACGCAACGTGGAGCGGCCATCCCAAGGAGCGGCTGGACGGATGGAGGCAATTTCGGCCTGGGTCATGGTGGTTGAAAAAATCCAGCGAATGTGAGAATTTTTGGCCGAAGGAGGCAACTCTGCACCACCCGTAGCAAGGACGACATTGCGACCACCTGCAATTTTTTCCAATAACCAGAGCAACAGTTTATCGGCGAGGGTGATGGGATCGCCCCAGGTACCACAGTGGCGCACAAAGAGCGGTTTGCGCTGAAACAGGGCGATAAGCAGCCCGAGGAAACCGATATCCCCGGGAACAGGCGCATGAACGGCATCAGCATGAGCAATTTCACGCCAGAGCTGTGGCAGGTAACGCGGCAGCCAGGCCAACAGGGCCAGTTTGCGGCGCAGGTCACTGCCGCTGGGTTCGGGCAGGGGGAAAATATTAATATTATTCCCATAAATTGGTTGCGTTCCGCCCGGAGCAGCCCCGGCTCGGATAAGCAATGTTACGGTTGTTTGCTCAAACAGGGATGAGATGGTTTCCATTTGCATTGGAAAACCACCATAGGTAACATATTGGCCTGGGCTGGGCTGCCAACCGACTTTGTAAGATAAAACTAAAAGCTTCATGGCTATTCTCTTAATTCCAGTGAAGCTTGGCGTGCAAGATCGTTTTCCATGCGATCATAGCGCACCATTTCAAAGCTGCCAGCCTGAGAAAGCAAACACGCAGGGTTACCGGCCACAACACTTCGTTCAGCAAACGATTTGGTCACAACCGCCCCTGCCCCGATAGCACTGTCTGAACCAATCACAATTCCCCCCAGAAGGACCGCATTCGGCCCAATATAAACACGGTCACCAATCACCGGGGTGCCCGCATTTTCTCCCCGATGTGATACACCAAGGGTGATTCCTTGAGAAAGATTGCAGTTATCCCCCAAAATGGCTTGGTCATTGAGAATAATTGGCCCAAAATGACCAATATACAAACTCCGCCCGATACGGCACTCTCCTGGAATGCGAATACCCGTAATAATCTCAATCCATTTTTCAATAAAAAGGAAAATGATTCGTAAAGAGCGGCGCAAAATCGGTATTTTGATTTGTACCACCTGGTGAGAAAAGCGATACACACATGATGCCCAAAAACCCTGCGACAAGAGCAAAACGCCTAAAAAACTACCCTGATTGCCACCGGTAGCCCGATAGCGACGATAATCGGAGTAAATCAATTCAAATACCTTTAGCATATTCACTCATCATCATCTTTCCATTGGTCACATAACGCATTGGAAAAAGCCACATAGGTTGCTTCATAACTGAAATTTTGCTCGATTTGCTGGCGGGCGGCGCGGCTTTGGATCTGCAGGGCGGATTCATCTACCAGAAAGCGCATGGCTTGCTGACCCATCGCATCGGCTGTATCGAATGTAACAATGCCCTGCCCCTCGATAAACCCCATGCCATGCACAGCATCGCGCGAGGCGACAACGGGCACGCCAAGGGCCATGACTTCCACGACGCGGCTGCGGAACCCATAGGTACCAGACCAGGGGCACAAGACCAGAGCCATGCTTTGCAAAACATCCTGCGGACGTTCGACAAAGCCGGTAACATGCACCCGCGGGTCGCGTTCGAGGTTTTTGATGAAATCGGGCGGGTTGCTGCCCACAATCCACAATTCAACATCCGGAAAGGTTTGCCATATAACCGGCATAATTTCACGGTAACACAGCAGGGCATCCTGCTGGTTGTGGAGACTGCCAAGGCTGGCGTAAAAGGCCACCCGACGCGGGGATTGAACCGGATTCCAGGAATAAGGCCACAAGGAAATATCGGTTCCCATTGGAGCATAGAAAAAGTTCAGGCCGGGGCGAGTGTGCTGGCGGGCGTACTCCAGTTCATCCTGGTTAATGGCAATCAGGGCCTGGTATTCATTCCAGGCGGCTTCCTCCAAACGCTGGTACTGGCCTACTCGCCATGTTTTGTACCAAGTCGGAATGCTGGGGCGCAAATCAAACTGGCGGGCGTAGGAGCGCCACAAAATATCGTGCATATCGAGAATGGTGTAGATACCGCGCGCACCAAGCGCCTGGGCGGTTTGGTGGGTATGCCAGTACTCGAACAAGGCAGCCGAAAAATTGCGCCCCGAGATGGCTTGTATCACCCGTCGAGGAGGAAGTTCCACCTGAGCGGCCAGGTAGTTGGAGAATTTCAGGCCGGTAAACAAAGAAAAAAGTGTGCCAACGGCTTTGTGGGCCAGGCGTGCCAGCCAGGAGCTGGTATAGGCCGATGGCAGGACAATGGCATCATCACACAATTCCAATAATTTTTGCTGCACTTCGGCTTGATTTGCCTGCGGGGCAACCGTTAGAAAAGTCAAGTGGAAGTGTGGGCGCAGAGCGCGCAGTTTGTAATAGACGCGTTGTTGCTGACCCGCGCTGCGCGGGAAGGGATAAACCAGCGAAACAACCAACAGGCGGGGTTTGGATATCATGTAAGCGGATACCCCAAAGCCTGGCAGGCTTCGCGGGTCAGAGCGCGCAGGCGCTGCGCTTCGGCGGGTGGGAGTTTGGAAACTTGGTGCTGGTTAACTTCCGGGTCGAGCATGGCTTCCAGTTCATTGAAGGCGAACCAGTAATGACGGCCTTCCTGGTAATCGGTGCGATGACTGCCATCGGCCTGAGTATGTGGTTTGGCTTTGAAACGTAGCTTGGTAACTTTGTTTATGTCCAAGCCGCACCAGGCATAGACCTGGCGGGCGGTGGCAAGCGGGTCGGCCAGCACATCTTCAAAGCGCAGCAGGTGCGAATCGGGATGGCGGGTAGACTGGGCCTGCATGTGGGCAATCATGGTGTTGTAAAAGGCGGCAAAGGTTTCGGGCGCGGCGCTGACCGGGGTTTTGTGGCGTTTGTGGCTTTCGTAGAGCGGCAGGGGGTCACGCACCAGGGCCAGGAAGGTAACGCCAGGGTACATGGCGCGGAAGGAATCGGCAAGGAAGGCCAGGCCGTTGTTGTTTTTCAGGACTAGGCGGGCGGCGGCCACTTCTGCTGGAGTATATAGGATACCCTCGGCTTTATAGCGCATTTCATCATCCTGAACAGTTTTCATCTTCCAGTCAAATAAAACCGAGTCGATGTATGCCTGGGCTGCGGCAGCGATTGGGCCGCGCAGAGTAAGATTCCACTGGTCGAAAAAGCGCGGCTGCTGGGTGCGCAAGATAGCCTGAAATCCGCTCCAGCGCGGGGCGCGGGCATCAAAACGGAAGATTTGCAGGGTTTCTTCGATGGGCGAACAAGCATCCGGGTGGGTTAGCAGAATGTTCCACAAGATATTGCTGCCGCCACGAGAGAAACAATTCAGAATGATGGGGCCATTATTTTTCATCAAAAGCCTTGGGAATACGAATTTCACAAATTATACGGGGTTTTCGCGATTTTCCCGCGCCAGGCGGAGCAGTTCTTCGGCCACCCGCTGACCAGATTTACCATCCAGCGTGCCACCGAAAAAGGTTTGCAGGAAGCGCTGTTGGGCGGGGCGGTCGGCTTCGGGTTCGGAGAGTCCACGTAAAATCATGGTGTAGAGATCATCAAGCGAACGGGCAACCATGGCCCCGCCGCTGGCGGCCACCGGGCGGTAGTGTTCATAGTCAATATGACGGGCGAAGCGCGACCAATACGGCAGGTTGCTGCCCGGCGGCTCGAAGGCCAGGTTGATAACGGGTTTACCGGTCATAAATAGTTCGAGGGTGACGGTGGAGGCTGGATTAATACCCAAAACCGTGTGACGCAGGAGGCTGGTATACAGGGCTAAGTCATCGTACAGGGGTAGAATCCATTGCTTATCCCACAAAATGGTGGGGAAAACCACATCCTGGTCATCCTTCATGGCGTCAGCCAGAGCCAGCATCGCGGGACTGTTGCCCTTGATATAGGTTCGGACGAGCAGTTGCGGGCGCGGTTCGAGAGTTTTGATGAAACGGATGACTTCGGCCACAATTTTATGTTCATCAGGGAAGTCCACATCGCGCCCGGTAGTATAGAGGATAAAAGGCCGGGCCGGGTCGAGGCCAACGCGGCGGGCCAATTCTTCACGCGAAAGCCAGTACTCAGGCTTGAAGTGATAATCAAGCTGGGGCGTGCCAGTGACAGTCACCCGCCGGGGGACAACTTCAGGATAGAAGTCAAGGAACTGGCGCTTCAAAACCTCCGTCCAAACCAGGAAATTATCGTAAGGAACCATCACGCGGCTGCGGGAGGTCAGGTTATCCCAGGAGAAGATGAAGGCGGCGGTGCGGATGCCCAGGCCATGCGCCACGCGCAGGGGCAGGTCGGCTTCGGGACCATGAACGTGGGATGAGTTGAAGACCAGGTCTGGGCGCAAGCGGGCATACAGGTCTTCAAATTCGGTTTTTGGGCGCAGTTTCCACGAAAGCCATTGTTCAAGGCGGGTTCCATACTTCAAGGCCGGGCGATTGGCCAGCGGCACGGACAGGGCGCGCAGCCAGGCCAGCTTAAGCATTTCATAAGGCTTGCCGCGCACTTTGGCGTTTTTTCGTCCCCAGTAGGACTTGACATTTTCGCTCCGCAGCCAGCGAAAATGGGCCATGTGCAGGGTTTCGCGGTAGAAACTGGTCAACGGGTTTTCACGGTAGGCACGCAGGGGAACAACCTGCTCAACATAGGGCCTGGCGCGTTCGATGACTTCGCCATGTTCGACAAGCGAGAGCAGACTGACACGGGCATTTTGGGCCAGGGCAGGCAATGTATCCGAATAGATAAAGTTACGCACCGCCTCGCCGCGGGCGATGACGAGCAGGATGTGGGGACGTGAATTCACTACAAAACACCTTCCAAAAAACCGACTTTACTTTCTGGCACAAACAACCAGTTTTTATTATGCCAATGCTCACGGGTAATAATTTGGCGCTGATTGATTCCGCCATTTTCATCAATATGAAAAAATAAATAGTCAGCGGGCAAAACACCCATTACATCTTGCCCTGCCTGATTGCTTAAGATTTCACACAAAATCAGCGGGGCTTGCGCGGCGAAAACGTTTTTTGCGCCGATTAAGACATTCTTTTCTTCGCCTTCAACATCAATTTTCACTAAAGAAACAGATAAGCCAACATGAGCAGAACACCAATCATCTAAACAAACGGCCTTAACAGAAACCATCTGATTGATATTTTCCTGTTCAGTATTCCGGTGTATATGACTCATGGCAGACGAAATGGAAAAAGAAACCATGCCGCTTGACTGAGTTACAGCATATGGCTCAACAAAAATTGATTTGGCAGTGAAGTTCTCTTGCAAAATAACCAAAGACAATGGGTTAGGCTCAAATGCAAAAATAGAGGAGTGCGCATTGACAGCACGAGCCGCAAGGGCATATTCGCCATGAAACGCCCCAATATCAAGAATTGCATCACGGTCGCTCAATCGCGCAGCCAAAGCCTGCCAAATCCGTAATGATCCATGCTCATGCCTGCCAACATAGCGGTTATACAGTGTGGGGGAAAGGAGTTTTTTCAGAAGAAGTCGCACAAAAGCAGAATAGGGATGGGCAGGTTTGATATCCACGTGTTTCACCTTTGATGTTTGAAGTAAAGGGACCAGTATGATGCGGAAAATGCAAGCGACGAGGAGATTCTCAAAGCCATCAAAAGGGCAAAAAAACGACGAAACGGATTGCTCATCTGGTGGGCATATTTCATATAGCCCCGCGAAAGGCGGTAATTCGCCATTTCCTGCCGCAAGCGGTCGAGGGCTGGATCGCCAGAAAGGGATTCTTGGTAGATTTGGGCAAATTCACGCGCAAAAGGCAGGACTTCGGCCACACTTTTGCTCTCTGGGTGGCGGCGAAAGACGCCATAGGGCAGAGCAGATAAAACCAACGGAAATTGGCGGCAGACGCGGTAGAGCAATTCACGATCCATCACGTAGCGCAAATCTTGGCGCACGGTCCGCCCAACCGCATCCAGCGCGGCGCGGGTGTAGAAGGTGGCGGCCTGATGCAGGCGATAGATGGCTGGCGGGCCGAGGGTCAGGTCGCAGGGCGAAGGCTGGCCCAAAAAGGGCGGGATGGGCGCAGCGGGAGCGGGCTGACCTGCATCCCAAAACGAGAAGGCGCCGATGATGGCTCCAACCTGCAGATTTTGGCGGTAACAGGCGACGACATCCGCGAATGCGCCGGGCAGGTACAGATCATCGCTACTTAAAAAGGTAATGATTTCGCCGCTGGCGCGGGCCAGGCCTTTGTTAATGGCTTCACTCTGACCCGAATCGGGTTCGCTGACCCACCACGCGAGGCGGTTTTCGTAGTTACGGATGATTTCGAGCGAGTTGTCGGAGCTGGCGCCATCCACCACGATAAGTTCAATTTCCGGGTAATGCTGATCCAAAACAGAACGAATGGCGACTTCAAGGTAGGCGCCCTGGTTATAGGAGGGGATGACAATGCTGATGCGGGGGAGGGTCATGTCAGCAGGTGCGGTTGCCAGAAATCACGCTCCCACCTGGCCCAGGCGTGAACGCCAAAGGGGAGTTTTCTACCATTTTGGGCAAAACAGGCGCGGGGGTGGGCGTCAAAGGCGAATTGCAGGGCAGATTCGAGCGGGGCAACCTTGAAATTGGGCTTGAACAGGCGGGCGCGGTCAGACCAGAACAGGTCTTCGTTGAGGCTGTAGTTGGCGGCATACCACCCGACCCCGCGCCGGGCAGCGCGAATAACATGCAATTTTTTCAGCCAGCGCGCCGGGCGGGGAAATTCGTACAAGTCGGGCAGGCGGGCGGTGAAGCTTTGACCCCAGGAAGGAATGCGCGGCGAGTTCAAAACATCAAGAAAAGCCTGCACGCGGCGCAGGGACAGGCCGCCATTGCCGACCCGCGACAGGCGCGGCGGCTGGCTGTCTTTTTCAAAAAGCGGCGCGCCGAGGTAGTCGTATCCCATTTCACAAAAACGGGCCAGGTCGGGCGAAAAGACCAGGCAGTCGGTCTGGTAAACCAGGATGTATTCAAAATCGGCAAAGGCTTCGTAAAAAGCCGGGGAAAGCAATAGTTTGCTGTAGGTGCTGACGTTGGCGAAGTGCCGGGCGGGGAATTCGCGTACTACAAAGCCCGGCAGGCGCAGGCCCAACCCGGCGGGCTGGAGGGCAATGATCGGCAGGCCGCCCAGGTAATTTCCCAGGTGGCGCAAGGAGGTTTGTTCGTCTGGGGTTAGTAGAGATTGGTAGATAGGAACGATGACAGCAAGATTCAAATTGTTTACACTCACGAGTCATATAGAAAACGATATGACCATAGATGAAGTTTGTTCATGATCTTACGAATAATGCGATTTTGACGCAAGCGACTTAATAAAGAAAATGAAGCTAGCTTTTTGGGATGCTCGGTATTATGAAATAACTTATCTTTTTCTAGCCTTAACCAAGGGAGTTCCAAAGACAGGTCTGGCACATGATTGCCCATGTGATGCACTAAATAATCAGGAGTGGAAAGATGCCACAACCCAGCTGCTTCAAGTTTCCGTTCAAGAACAGGTGAATATATTGGATCATAATATTCGTCAGGATTTTCTACCACAAGCGGCAGAGCTTTCTGAATAGCTTGACGAGTTATTGTAAACTGGAAATCAGCGCCGGTAAGATAAGCAGAGACACCCTTTCGGGTGAGCAATACATCTTTGCGATTTGCCAAATAAATTTGATATTGGTCACTGGTTTTTCCTAAACTAATACGATGAGCATCAATATATTCTTGTTCTATCAGTTCACCTGTTTTTAACGATATGGTAAGGTCAGATTGCGCCTGTTTCACGTTTCCTGCATAAAGGAGGGTCTTGTTTCCCCCAACCAGAGGCAAGGCGGTCACTTTAGCCGCTTCAGGAAATACATCCAGTATTTTTAGAGATGCATCTAACCAGCCAGGCAAAAAATACACATCGCTATCAGCAAATGCTACATAATCACCAGGAGCAGTTGAAAGCAAGTAATTTAGCGCGCCAAGTTTTTTCAGATTGTGCTCAGATAAAGTTAAGTATTGAATCTTGCCCTCTTGATGTAAGCCAACGAGATAATTTTGCACTTCTACACAGCTGGCGTTATCAAAAACCATCAAATCAAAAGGTTGCGCTGTACTGTCAAACAAACTATTGAAGAAAATTCTGAGCACACTAAGGCTCTCAGCCCAGTAACCTGATAGTTGAGGAATGTGTGTAATCGTAGCAATTGTGATTTTCTGCGGACGAAAATCATCTTTTAAGCCTGTAATTTTTAGAGGGTGGTGGCCTATGCGCGGCATCTTAAAACTCCAAGATGAAATCTCATTGCTCATCCCAAAATTGGGCTTTTTGTTTTGGGGTAGCTTGCGACCAAATTTTGCTAACAGCAGAACGATCTAATGAACGAATAATCCGGGCAGGCACACCGGCAACAATAACATTATTTGGAATATCCTTGTTGACCAGACTACCGGCACCTATCACTACATCGTCGCCAATAGTTACTCCAGCTAGTATTGTGACTCGGACTCCACACCAAACACGATTCCCGATACAAATTTCTTTAGAAGATGGATTCATCGTTATCGGATCGTGCGTTCCAGTATTGATAATTAAATCTGATGCCGCTATAAAATCATCGCCAATCTTAATTGGACTGTAATTAATTAGTTGCGTGTTATAAGGTAACGCAACACGATTTCCAAGAACAATGTTGCTTCTTCTTAAAATTTTTAAATGCCTGCCTATCCAAATTGGATCGCCATAATGGATGCCGAGGTTTTTTAATTCTTGACGCCGCCAGAATAACAATTTATCAGCACCCCCAAAAGAAGCTTCTATTTCGGCCATTACATGTAAGAATTGAATGTATTTGATATTTAACATTTGACAGATAACTCAAGTTACAGGGTAAAACCTACTTTGTCTCTAAAATCAAGCACATCTGGCCTTCCGGCCAGTAGCCCGCCAGCATGGGGATGTAAACGATAGTGGTGACGGTCACTTTTTGGTGAACGACCGGCGGATCTTTGATTTCTTTGTTTTTCAGGGGTGCGTCCGGAACGAGGCATGAGATTATTAATAGACTCTATCGGAAATAAGGATTTGTTCATAATCTCAACGGCTTCACTCTATGGTCAACACGAAGGTTATGCAAACTACAGGCGATCTCCATGACTAAATCCGAAAAATTATCCTTTGTGTTTCGCAATACATCTTTCACGGTTCGCGAACGTTTGATGCCTGAAATAGCATGCTCAACTCGGACGCGCACTTTGGAAATCTGGCGATTGCGCTCCTTCTCTTTGGCGGTCAGTTCTTTCTTGCGCGGCTTTTTTTCGGTTGAAACAACTTCTTGACCTTCGGTTCATATCCTTGAAAGCCAGCGTCTTTATGCAAGCGAATATGTTCAGGATAGGAAATCTTCTCTGTTTCTGCCGCATTCTTGTCGTGTGTTTTGCCTGGCAGAGTCTGGCCGAGAAAGGAGACGCGCTTTTTCTTGGCCGTTGCAATCACGATATTCTTGTCGCTATGCGTTTTCTTCTTGCCACTGTAATGCAATGCCTGTTTTTCGGCCTGTTTTGGCCTCTGGCGGCGTCTTTCCGTGCCATCAATGATCGAATCGACTGCGTCTTTTTGGTTCTGCTCCTTCTGCTTGAACTTCTTGGGATCGCGTTCGGGCGCATATCCAAGGTCATCCAAGGCATCTCTCAAGATGGGCAGAAGAACGTGGATCCATTCGTTGGCTTGGGGCTGCCCCATCCCAAACAACTCGCCCATGACCGACTGCAAAGGATAGCTCTTCTGGTACACCAAGGCAAACAGCAATTTCTGCTCGATACTGGATAATGATCCTTTGCGACCTGCGCCTGCTTTTCGTTGTCGGCTTGTACCTGTCTTCGTCTTTGATGCGGGATACTTTCTCTCATAAGCTCGCTCAAAGGCAGGTAGCAGCAAATTGAATTCGCTTGGCGTCAGACTGGTGAACGTAACGAACTTCCTTGGATTTTCCTTGAGTTCCTTGTATGTCAGCATTCGCCTATCATATCGCTATTTCCGATAGAGTCTAATGATTTCTTATATCTAAATACATACTGGAAATTTTTTTGCGCATTTTTGCAGAGTCAATTTTTTCAGAGCAAAGAGAAAAATTTTGCAAAGATGCATGATCAACTAATCTATCATCAGAAAGGACTATCTCAATGAAGCTTGCTATTTGATCGACATCATCATGCGACACCAAGAAACCATTTTGTCCGTGTGCTATCCATTCAGAAGAGGCTCCTCCAGGGTTAGTCTGAATAGGAAATGCCCCCATAATCATTGCTTCAATCATTGAATTGGGAACCCCATCAACAAGACTTATACCTATCGCAAGTCTAGATTCTCCAAACAATTGCCACATTTGCCTATAGTGCTGTCTAGGAAAAATTTGAATATTGAGATTAAATTTTTGGTTTATTTCTTTGACTTTTTCTTTAGTCTCAGGATAAGCCTGATAAACCCAAATTTTATGATCATTTAATAAATAACGACATTTTGTCAACGCATCTAAAGCAGTAATCGAACGCCCCCAAGTTCCCTGTAACCCTTTAATTGCAATCGTTTTTCTCAAGGATGGTAAATCGTTTTTTTTTAGCTTTTGCATTTCGCTGATAGGATACCCACCCACAGCCTGAAAATAGCCTAATAATATTCCCCGAAAACCATTTTGTTTAGCAAGAACATAATCTCTCTCACAATTACATGTGTAATATGGACATAAGGACAAAAATTCCATAATTTTTTTTTGATGATCTGAAAATTGACTCCAATAATAAATATCGTTACCTCTACAAGAATAAATCCAAGGAATGTCCAACTTTCCCTTCAGGGTTTTTAGCATATCAAGCATGACATAACCATTTGGCTGCATGCCAAGAACATGTATTACATCAGGGCCTACTTGACGAATAATATCCAATAATCTGACATGAGGCTTGCCTAAAATTAAACTCCAAATAAATGGCAACTCATTCTGCATAAAGTGACGCCCACGAATCACTGGCCAACGTGAAATTATTTTCACGCCGTTGGGAATATCAAGTTTTTGCCAGCCAGTATAAAGCACAATATTATTCATATCAGGATGTATCAATCCATTGCCCGGGTCATACAAATAAATTTTCCACCCTAAATCATTAAGATGATGAAACCACTGCGCAGTGTGAGAACTATAAGCGTCACCAATAAAAAGTATTTTCATATCCCTTTCTTACTCTCCACGAAAACGCATAAGTTTAGCTGGCACGCCCACATATATTCCATTTTTCTCTGTGGATGCAACAACAACGCTCCCAGCTCCTATCACACACCCGTCTGCGATATGAACCCCATCAAGAATTTTCGCACCTGCTCCAATCCAAACATCATCACCAATAACAACCCCCTTCATTTCACTACCTTGCTGATAAATTGGAACGCCTAAAGAATCAAAAATATGATTGCTTGGAACAATTGCCACCTGAGTTGCAATTCGAACATTATCCCCAATTCTCAAACCACCCTGACCATATAAAACAGCAAATGCATTTACTGTGCAATTATTGCCGATCAAAATATTTCCACCATCGGTATGCAAGTATGAATAAGGCTGTAGGATAGTATTATCCCCTATTTTAATTGAATGAGACAATTTATCCAGTTTCGCCATTGTAGAACATCGCAAGGTGGCATAAGGATGGATGACAGTTTTTTTTCCAAGATAAATTCCCGATTTGCCATAAATCCTAGATTTTGGTGAAACGATGGAGGTAATATCAATATAACCAAAAAAAATTTTTAGCCACAAGTTATGAAGAATTCGAAAAAAGTTGCGAAAAGTTCTTATAAAATTTATCCAAATAAACTTCATATAGTTTCTCTCGGCCATTCAACTAAGTTGGAATATTGGAAAAACTCCCAAACACCGGGCATAATCGTTATCGATTGCTCTGAAGATGGAACTTTGCCAGTACCGTATATATCTTTTTCTAATACAGTGAATTTCAACGCATCAATTAATCGTGAGTAATTTACTTTAGCATCTGTAAGCATCAGGCTAACTGAATAAACACCTTGATTCAAGACCGGCTCAGGGAACGTTACCCGAAAAACACCAGTTCTTGCAGCTTGACAGAGTATTTGACTGTGCTGTATTAGATTGTTGGTCCCAAAAATAGTTACTCCAAGCTCGTTATTTATCCTGATGCCAAGTACTGGGTTTCTGACCAAATCAGGTGATAAAAATTCAACCTGTATGCCGAAAGGCTCTCCCATATTCACTTGAACAATCGGTTCGCCTTTCATATTCACAATACATGCGCGCGATATACTAGGAACAGATGGGCGCACAGCGATCTTCTTAAAATCATCAAAAAATACGCTACTAACAACTGCCTGATATGTAGATATAACATCCATTGGCTTGCCATGCGTTTTAAATTTTCCATCTGCGAGAAAAATAACCCTCGAGCAAAGCGACGATATCGCCGCCATATTATGGCTAACAAACAACACCGTCCGCCCGCCCTGGGCCACTTCGCCCATCTTGCCCAGGCATTTCTTCTGGAACTCGGCATCGCCAACCGCCAGCACTTCATCCACCACCAAAATCTCGGGGTCAAGGTGGGCCGCTACGGCAAAAGCCAGGCGCACATACATGCCGCTTGAGTAGCGCTTAACCGGGGTATCAATGAACTTCTCCACCCCGGCAAAATCCACAATCTCGTCAAACTTACGGGTCACTTCGGCTTTGGTCATACCCAAAATAGCGCCGTTGAGATAGATGTTCTCGCGCCCGGTCAGTTCGGGATGGAAACCCGTCCCCACTTCTAGCAGGCTGGCGACGCGTCCCTTGACCTTGATCTTCCCCGAAGTCGGCGCGGTGACGCGCGAGAGGATCTTGAGCAGGGTGCTTTTCCCTGCGCCGTTGCGGCCGATGATGCCCAACACTTCTCCCTGCTCGACGGTGAAGGAGACGTCTCGCAAGGCCCAAATCTCCTCTCCATCGCGGTTACCGTGGTCGGTCTCGCCGATGCGCAGGTGCGGGTTGGGCTTGCCGCGCAGTCTCGCCCACCAGGCTTCGAGGTCGCGCGAGAAGGTCCCGGTGTTGATCTGGCCGAGGCGGTAGGATTTGGAAAGATTTTCAACGGAGATAACGGTTGTCATAGTTTAGTTCTTGCCACGAATTGAACGAATTGGGCGAATTTTTGTTTTTTGCCACGAATTGAACGAATTGGGCGAATTTTTGTTTTTTGCCACGAATTGATCGAATTGGGCGAATTTTTGTTTTTTGCCACGAATTTATCGAATTGGACGAATTTTTGTTTTTTGCCACGAATTTATCGAATTGGACGAATTTTTGTTTTTTGCCACGAATTGAACGAATTGGGCGAATTTTTGTTTTTTGCCACGAATTTATCGAATTATACGAATTTTAAAAATCTTCGTGAAATTCGTATAATTTGTGGCGCATTTGGGTTTATTCTTCGTGAAATTCGCGCAATTCGTGGCTCATTTGGGTTTATTCTTCGTGGAATTCGTGCAATTCGTGGCTCATTTGGGTTTATTCTTCGTGAAATTCGCGCAATTCGTGGCTCATTTTTAGCGGACGATGCGTTTTTGTTGTAGAGACTCGGCGCCGAAATTCAAGATAATGGCAAGTTTCAGGCCGGTTGCCGTAAGATAGTGATGCGCCTGGGCTTCGTGGGCAGGGCTGATAGCAGAAACAGCTTTGAGTTCCAAAATTACCTTGTCGTCAATCACCAGATCCGCAATGTATTCGCCAATAAACTTGTCCTTGTAAGAGACGGATAAACGTTTTTGGCGCTCATAAGGAATGCCGCGCAGGTCAAATTCATAAGCCAGGGCAGATTCGTAAACCGATTCAAGAAAACCTGGGCCAAGAATTTTGTGCACTTCCATGGCAGCGCCGATGATGGCATAGGAGAGATCTTTGTAGATGATTTCGGTCATGGAATAGTTCCTTTTGCCGCGAATTTATCGAATTGGGCGAATTTTAAAAATCTTCGTGAAATTCGTGCAATTTGTGGCCGAACTTTTACACCGTATCCATAAACGTTTGCTCGACGCGGTTGAATATGACCGCGCCGATGAAGACGGCCGCCAGCATGAAGCCGAAACTGTAGAGCAGGTGACCCAGGTCCACGCTGCCCGCGCCCAGGAAGGCGTAGCGGAAAGCCTCCACGATGGGCGTCATCGGGTTGGCGAGGATGATCCACTGGAAGCGCTCGGGGATGGACGATACGGGGTAGATGACCGGCGTGGCATACATCAGCAGCGACACGCCAAAAGCGACGAGGAAGCGCAGGTCGCGGTACTTGGTCGTCAGCGAAGAGATGATGATGCCGAAGCCCAGTCCCAGCCCAGCCATGATGAGGATGAGAAGCGGCGAGAGCGCGGCCCACAGCCAGTGGACCCGTACGTCCGCGCCGCGCAGCGCAAAGAAAAGGACGAACGCCAGGAACAGGCCGAACTGGATCAGGAAGGCGATCAGGTTCGAGATCAGGATCGAGACCGGCACAGCCATGCGCGGGAAATAGACCTTGCCAAACAGGTTGGCGTTCTGCACAAAAGTGTTGGAAGTTTTGTTCAAACAATCGGCAAAGTACGACCACACCACCGTCCCCGACATGTAAAAGAGGAACTGCGGCAAGCCGTCGGTTGGCAGGGATGCGATGTTGCCGAAGATGACCGTGAATGTGATCGTCGTCAACAGCGGCTGGATGAGATACCACAGCGGACCGAGGATGGTCTGCTTGTAGGCCGCCACGAAATCGCGCCGCACAAATAGCGCCACCAGGTCCTTGTAACGCCACAGTTCGCCCAGGCGCAGGTCGAGCAGGCTGCGCTGAGGCTGGATGGTCATATCCCATTGTTCGTTTTCGATCATTCGTTGAATTCCAAGCATCCGCCCTTCCGACAGGGAAAATCCTGTCGGACAGGAGCCGCGTCGTAAAGCGGCCGAGTGATGGAGTCTCGACTCTCTAGCGGAGGCCGCACTGCGCGCCCGCCCATGGACTTATTGCCTGTCGCATAAAAAAACCGCTGGTTAATCTTGATTCCCGTCAAGGCCAGGCGGTCCGGCAGAAGCTGGGCGTTACAGCGTTGGACTTTGATTCAAACCTGGTCCAACCTGCTTCTCCGTTCGAGCAGAAGAGCCATTGTGCATACCATTCCCATCGAATAGCGGCATTATACCGCAAAAATCCGCCGCGTTCTCATTCTTTTTGTACACAAATTTCACGGATGAGTCCACTGAATTAAATTTCACGCCGCGGCGCGGCAGGCTCTTTGTATCCCAGCAGGCGCAGCGCGTTGAGCGCGACAACCAGCGTGCTGCCCTCGTGAAAGACGACCGCCAGCCCGATGCCGATAAAGCCGGTCAACGAGGCCGCCGCCAGCAGGGCGATCACGCCCAGCGCGATGGACAGGTTTTGCACAATGACCCGCCGCGTGGCGCGTCCCAGCCCAACGGCAAACGGCAGTTTGGAGAGATCGTCGCCCATCAAAACCACGTCGGCGGTTTCGAGCGCCACGTCCGTCCCCGCGCCGCCCATGGCGATGCCCACCGAGGCGTTCGCCAGCGCGGGCGCGTCGTTCACGCCGTCGCCGACCATCGCCACCTGCCCGTATTTCTGCGACAGGGCGCGGAGCGCGGCCAGTTTATCTTCGGGCATCAGTTCGGCGCGGTACTCGGCGAGGCCGATCGCGCGGGCGATCGCCGCGGCCGCTCGGGCGTTGTCGCCCGTCAACATCACGGTGCGCCGCACACCGATCCTTTCCAGGGCCTTCATCGTCGGCGCGGCCTCGTCCCGCAGCGTGTCGGCCAGCCCGATCAGCCCCAGTGCGGTCCGTCCCTCGGCGACCCACATCAAGGTCTTGCCCGCGTCTTGCAGCCCCTGCGCTTTTTGGAGCGCGCCTTCGGAGAGTTCCACGCCGGCCTCGTCCATCAATTTTTGGCTGCCGATCCAGACCGTCCGTCCATTGAAGACGGCGCGCAGGCCGCGTCCCGTCAACGCCTCCACTTCGTCCATCGCGGCAACCGGCAGCCCCCGAGCCTGGGCCGAGCGCAGGACGGCCTGCGCCAGCGGGTGCGCGGAACGGGATTCCGCGCCCGCCGCGATGGAGAGCGTCTCCGCCTCCGTCCTCGGGGAGGCGGGGAACACGACCAGGTCGGTCACTTCGGGGCGGCCGTGCGTGAGCGTGCCGGTTTTGTCGAACGCGATGGCGTCCAGGCGGCCGAGGTTCTCAAGGTGCGCGCCGCCCTTAACCAGCACGCCGTTGCGCGCCGCCTGCGCGACCCCGGCCAAAACGGAGGCCGGCGCGCCCAGCGCCAGCGCGCACGGCGATACGGCGACGAGCAGGCTCATCGCCCGCAGGAACGATTCGCGGAACGGGAAGCCGAACAGCGGCGGGACGACGACCGCCAGCGCGGCCAGGCCCAGCGCCGCAGGGACGAAGACGCGCTCGAATTTTTCCACGGTTTGCTGCGTGGGCGATTTCTGCGCCTGCGCCTCTTCGACCATCTTCATCACGCGGGCCAGGGTCGAGTCTTTCGCAAGGCGGGTCGCCTTCACTTCCAGCGCGCCTTCGCCGTTCACCGTGCCGGCAAAGACCTGGTCGCCTGGGGCTTTGTCCACGGACAGCGATTCGCCCGTGACGGAGGCCTGGTCCACGCTGGAGCGGCCTTCGGCGACGACCCCGTCCACGGGGATGCGGACGCCCGGGCGGACGATGACGACGTCGTCGAGTTGGAGCGATTCGACGGGGAGTTCGCGTTCCCGGCCGTCGCGCCGGACGAGGGCGGTCTTCGGCGCGAGGTCGGCGAGAGCGCGGAC
>Ga0226835_1000815_pt1 | contig 24351 bp, 22 predicted proteins | sample LAC_MetaG_1_FD_163627 | JGI IMG/M metagenome (GOLD analysis project Ga0226835, IMG submission 163627) | Anaerobic ammonium oxidizing microbial communities from anammox membrane bioreactor (MBR) in UC Berkley, California, United States -... | ecosystem: Engineered > Bioreactor > Anaerobic >...
AGAGAACGCCTTGCTACGCCTCCTCATTGCCATTGCATAATCCACCTTCACGCGCGAACGACATGGGATAATGCGGCGTTAGAGAACGCCTTGCTACGCCTCCTCATTGCCATTGCAAAATGTTAAAAACTAGACGCGCCACGGTTCAATCACGATGCGCCCGTTTCGCACGCACGCGATTTCGGGACCCCGCGTTTTTTTTCCGCGTCCTTCGGGCGAGGCGGCAATGTGTCCGCCGATGCGAATTTGCGGCGGATTCAAGCTCATGGCGCCAACCGTCGCGCTGTCGTCGCCCTGCGCGCCGGCGTGAACCAGACCGCGCAATTTGCCAAAGACCAACACATCGCCCGTCGCAATAATTTGCGCGCCGTCATTCACGTCGCCGTACACGACGACGGGACCCGAATGTTTAATGATTTGTCCCGAACGGATGGTGCGGCGAATCATTAATGCTTCGGTGTCGCCGACGCGCTGCGTACGCATCTCGGCGCGTTCGGGAGATGTCGCGGGCGCTTGCGGCGCCGCGGGCATCATGGCGCTGACCTGGATGTTGTGCGCCGCCAAAAGCTCTTGCAGCTGCACGCGTTCGTTTTCGTGCAAAAAACGGTTGCCGGTTTCGACGCTCACTTGGGCGCCGCGAAAAAAAGCCGAAGCGTTCGGACGCGCCAATTGGCGTTCCAGTTCGGCGAGGATTTCGTCCCACGCGCCATCGCCCAGCGCAATCAATACGCCGTCGCGTGTGCCGCGCAAGGTCACTTTTGCGCCAGGTTCTGATTTCATTGGCTGTAACCCTTTCGAGTCAGAGAGCGTGCGAGTTTGCGGGAAAACGCTTTTTTTAGACACCCAAGCGCGCGCGTTGGCGCTAACAATGCGCTTACAAATGGCGCGCGTTAGCGCGCCATAAATTGGACCGTATAAAGTTTATTGGGCGCGAGGTCCAGCGCGACGCCTTGCGAAGTTGCCGCGCCGGTGAGACGGATGAACCAACGCGCGCCGGGCGCCGTCTGGATTTGGTCAAAACGAAATGCGCCGTCCGCGCCGGTGACGGCGGATGCCACGACTTGGCCGTTGCCGTTCTCTAGAATGACCGTGACGCCGTTGACGGCTGAACCGTCCGCGTTGAGAATTGTGCCGGCAACGCTCGGCGCCGCGACCGCGCTGTCTTGAACTTGGACGATGTGTCCGCTAAACGTTGCCGTCGTGGGTTCGGCGGGCGTTTGCGGCAACGGCGCATTCGCGTTGCGCGTTTCGGGCGGCGGCGGCGCGGAAGGGCGCACCACATTTTCATTGGCGGGCAGATTGAAATACGCGCGCAAAATTTCGCCCGCAATCGGCGCCGCGACTTCGGACCCTTCGCCGCCATTGTACACAAAAACTACGACGGCGACTTCGGGTTTGTCATACGGCGCGAATGCCGTGAACCAGGCATGAGTCGGCAAGTGGCCCGCCACTTTGGGTCCAAAGAATTCGGCGGTGCCGGTTTTTGCCGCAATCGCCAAATCCGGGTAATTGACTTTCCACGCGGTGCCGCGTGTGACGGCTTCGCGCATTCCTTGCCGCACGAACGCCAGATTTTTTTCGTCAATGGGCAGCTTGCGAATGACTTGCGGCTCGATGGCGTTGGTCATGACGCTGCTGGAACTGACAATCGCGTGTCCCAAATGCGGACGATACAAGGTACCGCCATTGGCAAGCGCCGCCGTCATGTTCAAAATTTGCAAAGGCGTCGCCAGGACAAACCCTTGACCGATTGCCATGTTGTACGTGTCGCCGGTGGTCCATTGTTCGTTCAAGGTTTGCTGTTTCCATTTGGGGTCAGGCACCAGACCGGGCGCTTCGCCGGGCAAATCAATGCCGGAGGGTTCGCCAAATCCAAAGAGACGCGCATAGTCCGCGAGCATCGTTTGCCCCAACGGCGTTTGAAAATCGGTAAAGCCGCCCGCGAGTTTGTAAAAGAAAATATCGTTCGAGTTGGCGATGGCGTCAATGATATTTTGAAAACCGAAACCGGGACGATACCAATTATAGAACGGCTGCGCCAGCCGCGCGTCGTCCGGGAAAAAGCGATTGGGCAAATACATGATGCCCGGGTCAAAGAGCTGCGTGTTCTGGTCAATCACGCCCTCTTGCAAACCGCCTGCCGCCGAAAATAATTTATACACCGAACCGGGTGGATACATGCCGCTGATGGCGTGATTGATGAGTGGGCGGTCTTTGTCCAGATTCAACGCGTTGAAATCGGTGGCGCGAATGCCGCGCGCGAATAAATTATTGTCGTATGTCGGCAGCGAGACGAGCGCCAAAATTTCGCCGTTGTTGGGATTCATCACAATCGCGGCTCCTTGCTTGACGTTCTTTTTTGCCATGCCTTGCACGAGCGCGGCTTGGACCTTTTTTTGCAATTCCAAATCGAGCGCCAAGACGACATTGTTGCCGGGGATGGGGTCTTGCTGCGGACGGCTGCTGATGATGTTGCCATTCGCGTCTACAATCGCCAAATCCACGCCGCTGTGACCCCGCAGTTGGTCTTCGTATGCCGCTTCGAGACCCGTCACGCCGACGAGATCGTTTTGTTCGTATCCGCGTTTTTCATATTCGTTCAAGGTCTCGCCGGAAATGGCGCCGAGATACCCCAACAAATGCGCGGCGACAGAACCTTCGGGATAGGTTCGCACCGGCTGAATTTCGACGCGCACGCCGGGATACGCGGCGCCTTTTTCTTGCAGTTCAAAAGCAATCAAACGCGGGATATTGGTTTTGACGAGAACGGGATTGAACGGGTCCGTGCGGCGTCCTTCGTCCACCAATTCAGTTAACCCGGGGCGGCGCGTCGGCGAAATAAAGGTGCGCGAGACATCGCTCGCAAGCGCGCCCAGCGCGTCGGTCGAATCCGCCGTAATCACGGTATTGAGCGGCGCGTCAATCAGCACGCTCAATTTTTTCAAAATTTCGTCTTGCTGCGCGCGCGGCAAATCGGCGGGGACAATGCTGACATTGAACTGCGGTTCGTTGCGAACCAACGCTTGCCCATTGCGGTCGTACAAAATGCCGCGCGCGGCGTCCGTCCGAATCAAACGCACGCGATTCTCTTCAGCCGCTTGCGTGTACGCTTTGCCCTGTACCACTTGGATTTGATACAAGTTGTAGAGCAGCGTCAGGAACGCCACAATCACCAGCCCCGCAAACAGGCGAATCACGGGACTGGGTTTGACTTCGAGTTCAAGTTCGTCTTCTTCGTGAACTTGGGGCGGACGTTTATAGCGCAACATAAAAAAACTCTGGCAAAAAATTATACGCGCGGCGGCGAGGGCATCCAAATTCGCGCCGAACGAATTATGAGAACAGAATGAATGACGCAGCCCTTTTCAGCTTTGAGCGCAATGGATCGCGGCGCGCGCGTTTGTATCTTGCATACGATGCAAACGCCGATGCGATACGGTGGAGGCAAAATGGGCGCAAGACCAAATTTCGCGTACAATGTAACGCATCTATCTTACAAGGAGCGTTTATGTCATACGCGATTCAACCGCGCAGCCGCGTCAAACGTTTGCCGGAACGCGCGTCGTACGATAAAGAGGTCATTTACCAAATTTTGGATGAGGCGCTGATTTGCCACGTCGGATTTGTCGTCGAAAATCAACCCTTTGTCATTCCGACCATTCATGCGCGGCGCGACGATACGCTGTTGTTGCACGGCGCGACGGTGAGCCGTTTGTTGAAACATTTGCAAGCGGGCAATCCGATTTGTGTCGAGACGACGCTGCTTGACGGGCTGGTCGTCGCGCGCGGCGTCTTTCACAATTCCATGAATTATCGTTCGGTCGTTCTGTTTGGTCGCGGTCGTCTGCTCACGCGCGCGGAGGAAAAATATGAGGCGCTGCATGTCTTGACCGACCGCGTATTTCCGGGGCGGTGGGACGACTCGCGTTTGCCGAGCGCCAAAGAGCTAAAGGGGACGAGCATTATCGTTCTGGACATTGAAAGCGCGTCGGCAAAGATGCGCGCAGGCGGGCCCAAAGACGACGCGGCAGATTACGCGGGCGCGTGGTGGGCGGGCGTAATTCCGACGGAGCAAAAATTTCTCGCGCCGGTCAAGGATGAAAAATTGCGCGCGGGCATTGCGACGCCGCGTTACTTGAAAAAATATACGCGCTAAAAACGAGACGCCGTACTCACGGCGTCTTTTTTTTATTTCACGGTGAGCGTGCCCAGCGAAACATACGCGCGGCCGTCGGCAGTTTGCAAACGCGTATTCGTCGCCGGGTCGTACACGCCCGCGTGCAATTCATAAACGCCCGGCGCCAGCGTCGCGGGAATTTCCAAAAGATGTTCGTCCGCCGCGTAGGCGTCTGCCTCCCAACGCGAGGTCGGCGCGTGCGCGGGATGCGGATTGTCTTGCTGCGCGACGATAACGCCATCCGCCGTCGTGAGATGTACGAACGCGCTGAGATTTTTTGTCAAGCCCGGCTGCGCGCGCCAATACAATAGCACGCGCACCGTTTCGCCGCGTCGCGCTTGCGTCGCGCTCACGTCGTAACCGAGCCAGCGCAGCGCGTTTTCAAACAAAACCGCGCGCGGCTGCGCGATGCCTTGAATCGTTACGCCGTCGAAATGTGCGACCAGCGGATTGCTCACGCGGTCGAGATAAAAAAATTTCAAACCGAGCAAACCCAACGCGAGCAACAAAAGCGGAATCAAGCGCGCGGCTTGCGGTTCGCGCGGCGCGACATTGGCGAAAGCGTTTGTGGATTCGCGGCGGCGACGCAACAACGCGGCGCCCACAACGCTCAAAATGATTACACCGCTTGCAAGCGAAATCCAATCCGCCGCTTGTTCGAGCGGCGTGCCAATATATTCCACGCGCAGCGTTCCGCTTTTTTCCACCGCAAAGGTAATCAAACCCGTGCGCGGCGTCGGCGCCAGGTTGAGCGGCGCGCCGTCGAGCGTGACGCGCCATCCGGGAAAATAAAACGCGCGATAAACGGCGCGCCACGCCGTGTTGGCGTTCACGCAAAGCGTTTCGGCGAGCGGCGCGCGCTGCGCGTCGCAAACGGTCACGCCTTCGGGCAGCGTCAAACGCGATGGAATTTCGCCGCGCGCATAGCTGTCGGCGAACGGCGACGCGTCGGGCAAATTTTGAACCCACGCCGGCAGATATTCTCCGAACGACGTTGTGCCGAACGCGCCGGTCTTGCGTTCGTATGCAAACATATCGTTCAAATTTGGATTGGGCGAAAGGTCGGTCGCATAACGTGGATAGAGCAACGGGATGGCGCTCACAATGATTGCGGCAATGGCGAGACCCGCGCCCAGAGTTCGCCAGCGCGCAGGAACAAGCCCAAGCGCGGCGCCGACAAAGGGCGCGAGACACAAGGCGACCAAGCCGCGCAAACGCATCGGCAGTTGGATAAAAGATAAAAGGGCAAGATGGTCCCAGATGGGTTGCGAGAACGAAAGCATCAATACGACCAAGCCGCACGCGCCGAGCGCCAGCGCACCCCAAGGCAACGCGCGGCGCGACCGAAATTTTCCCGCGAGCAAAAGCATGCCCAAACTCGCCAATGGAATTTGAACGACGCCGAGCGTATTGGGAAATGTTGGATTCAGGCGTCCGGTGTCCGCGCGCGGCAGCAAGGCAATCAATTCCGCAGGCGCGACGAAATGAAACCGATAATCAAAATCGGGCGTCACCATCACGCGCGCAATTTGGACAAAAGCGCGTTCGGTCAGCGCGGGCAGCCAGAAAAATGCCGCGAGGCCGAGCGCGACGCTGAATGCCGCGAGCAGCGCCAGCGCTGTAGGCATGAGGCGCCAAGCGTTCGCCGCGTTGCCCGCGTTGTGCGCGCGGCTCGCCACGCACGCCGCGCTAAACAACAACAACACGGGCGCGAACAAAAAACTGGTCACATTGTGCGAGAGCGTTACCGCCGCGAAAAAAATTACAGCCAGCGCCCAATTTAACGCGGTGGGTTTTTGCGCGAGCGCGAAAAAACGCCACAGCGCGAACGGCGCGAACGCGAGCGCCCATTGTTCCGCCAAATTCGCGCGCCATAACGCATTGAACAAAAGATACGGCGCGTACAAATAGGCGAGCGCCGCCATCAAGGCGCCGAGATTTAGATTCGTCCGCGCGGCGTCGGCTTGGTTATAATCGGCGAGCTGTTCCAACAACGCGCGCGCAAAATAAAACATTCCCACCGCGCCGACATACAGCGCGGCGGCGAGCGAAAGATTCAACGCGAGCGGAAGCGGAACGCCGACCCAATGTAACGGCGTCGTGAGGTAATAGACTAGCGGGGCGTAATAATTAAACAACGGCATCCCGTACCCAAATGCCAGGTCGGGCAGCCAGCGCGTGAAAAAAATTCCGTCGCGCCATAACGCATCCAATTGGACGAGCCGATAAAGATGGAGCAGTCCGTCTGCGCTGCGTGTGGGCGTTGGCGAAAAAAGCGGCGAGAGCGCGGGCAACGCCAGCAGCGTCAAGAGGACGAGCCACGATAGGCGGCGGGGCAGAGAAAAAATTTTCACGGATGCGGCTGAGCGAGTTTAACCGCCTACCAAGTCAAGCGCGGCCGCACCACGCGGTCGAGACGGCGCAGCGCCCAATACATGAACGGCATTAGCGCGGTGTTGAGAATGGCGGTGGGGAGAACGATATTGAAAATATAAAGCGCCCAACTGACCGGATAGCCGAGCGTTTGCAGCGCCGCCGCGCTGCCGATATAAACCATCAAGGTCGCCACAAAAATAGTCGCCAACGGAATAAAGATATTGGAACGGAAAAAAGTGGTCTGCAAAGAATCGGCGAGAAAACCAATTGCGCCGAGCGTGAGGGCTTGCAAACCAAACGGCGTCCCCGATAGCAAATCCAACAAAATTCCGCCGCCAAAACCCAAAAGCGTCGCTTGCCCGTTGCCATGCACGACGCCCCAGCCGACGACGAGCATGAGCATCAAGTCCGGGCGCACGGGCCCCGGCAAAAAAATCGGCAGCAGCGTCGTTTGCACGAGCGCTATCAGTACGAGCAGTGGAACGACCAGATAAGGCGACATGAAAAGTTTAGCTTTTTGACGCGGCGGTTTGATGCGCGTGCGCGCGATGAGCCGCAAGGCGCGACGATGTCACACGAACGACGCGGCGGTTTTATGGCGTTGGCGTGGCGGCGGGCGCGGGCGCGCGCCGTGTGGCGGTGGGCGATGGCGTCGGCGTCGGCGTTTCTTCCGCCGTAATGTCGGTGGGCGTAAAGCGTTTCATCACCAACACATATTCGAGTCGCTGCAAATCCACGCTCGGACGCACCAGCGCTTCGGTGAATAACGCGGTATCGCGCTGATTGACTTGGACCACCTGACCGATGACGATGCGTTTGGGAAAAGCGCCGCTGATGCCTGACGTGAGAATCACATCGCCTTCTTGGACGGCTTCGCCCAAAGGCAAAAAACGCATCAAGACAAGCTCGCTGCCGCGCCCCTGACCTTGAATAATGCCGGTGGCGCGCGAGGATTGAACGACGGCATTGACCGACGACGACGCATCGTTAATCAATTGTACGCGCGCCCAATGCGCGCCCACTTCGGAAACGCGTCCGACCAAGCCGACGGGCGTAATGACCGGCATTCCGACTGCCACATTGTCGGCGCGGCCCTGGTCAATCACGATGTAATTGACTAGCGGCGAAGGGTCTTGCGCCAAAACGCGCGCGCGATTTTCTAGAACGGTGGCGCCGCTCAACAAGTAATCGGGATTCTCTTGTTTGTATTCCAATTGCGCGCGCAGCTCGGCGTTTTCGCTTTCCAATTCGCGCACCCGCACGCGGTCGAGCGTGGATTGATTCAACTGTTCTTGGAGTTGTTTGACTTGGGCGCGCAATTCGTTCACGCTTTGAAACCCGCCAAATAAATTGGTGACGCCGTTGGTGGCGTCAATCAACGCTTCTTGGACGGGCGTTAGGATGCCAAAGGTCGCGTCCTGAACGAAACCCATATTGCCGGTAAAGCGCAGGATGATGCCGAGAATAATAATCAATGCGAGAAAGAGAACGATGCTAGCGCGTGAACGCAAGAGGTCGGACATTAGCTTGGAGCTTTGAGCTTGGAGTTTTGACGCTCCAAACTGGAAACGCAAAAAAAACGGAGAGCCGTTAGCGAGTCGTTACCGTCGGCCGCGGCCGTTGGCGTTGGCGAAACCGCGCGGCAAAATGTCGAGCATTTCGAGGAATTGGCCCGCGCCGCGCACAACGCACGTCAACGGGTCGTCGGCGACATAGACGCGCATTTTGGTTTCGCGCGAAAGACGTTCCGCCAAACCGCCGAGGATGGCGCCGCCCCCCGCCAGCACAATGCCGCGCACCATCAAATCGGCGACCAATTCCGGCGGCGTTTCGTCAATCGTCGTTTTCAACGCGTCAATGATTTGATTCACCGGCACGACCAACGCTTCGCGAATTTCGACGGATGAAATTTCGATGGACTCGGGCAAACCCGTAATCAGATTGCGCCCGCGAATAACCATCGTGCGTTCTTGATGTAAGGGATAAGCGGAACCGATTTCGATTTTCGCCTGTTCCGCCATGCGTTCGCCGATGAGCAGATTGTATTTTTCGCGCGCGTAGCGGATGATTTCGTCGTCCATCTCGTCGCCCGCCACGCGCACGGAACGACTGACGACGATGCCGCCGAGCGACAGGACCGCCATTTCGGTCGTGCCGCCGCCAATGTCCACAATCATCGAACCGACCGCTTCGGTGACCGGCAGACCCGCGCCGATCGCAGCCGCCATGGGTTCTTCGATAAGATGCACTTCACGCGCGCCCGCGCTGATGGCGGCGTCTTTGACCGCGCGTTTTTCGACTTCGGTGACGCCGGAAGGGATGCCAATGACGACGCGCGGCCGGTGGGGCAGGGGTAAAAAGGTTTGGTCGTGAACGCGATGGATGAAATGCGTCAGCATCGCTTCGGTCACGTCAAAATCGGAAATGACGCCATCGCGCAGGGGACGAATCGCGATAATGTCAGAGGGCGTGCGACCGACCATTTGCTTGGCTTCCGAGCCGATGGCGAGGACGCGCTTGCTGCGGCGTTCGATGGCGACGACGGAAGGTTCGTTGATGGTGATGCCGCGTCCGCGCACGAGGACGAGCGTATTCGCCGTGCCAAGGTCAATGCTAATGTCGCGCGAGAACGCGCCGAAAATTGCATTAAAGGGATTGGTCAGCGCGCTTGTCACGGTACAACGCTCCTATGCGGAAAAACAACAATCATTCTGGCGGATTATAGCACAAGTCCAAACAAGACCCCAAGGATTTGCACGGGAGAGCCACGCCCTAGCGTAAAAATCCTTGGGGTCCGAAACACGGATTGTCGCCGCCGAACGGCGCCAAGTTTGACGCGTGTTAGCGCCGCACAGCCAAACATTATTTCTTGGCTTCGGCTTCGTCTTCTTCTTTCTTGCCTTTGCTGACCACTTCGACTTCGGCGGTTGCCACGGGCGCTTCGGTTTCGACGACTTCTTCTTTGACCGGAATAATTTTGGCGAGCAGTTCGTCGAGCGAGGTGAGAATTTCAACCTTGTCGCCCAATTCCAAATTCGAGACGTGAATCGAATCGCCGATATTTTGCAGACCGGAAATGTCCAATTGAATTTCGGGAATCAGGTCGGCCGCCAGCACGCGCACGGCGATTTTTTCCAAGCCGCGCAGCAGCAAACCGTTGCCGCTTTTTACAATGGGCGACGTGCCATGCAGCACAATCGGCACTTCCACTTGCATTTTTTCGGTCAACGAAATTTCTTGAAAATCCACATGCCACAAATTGCCGCTGATGGGTTCGCGTTGAATTTCGCGCGCAATGACAAGGTGCGGTTTGCCGTCGCCGTTGTCGAGCCGAATGAGCCGATTGTGTCCGGCTTTGTGCAAGACCGTACGCAAAGGTCGTTCTTCGGCTTGCAAATTTTTGGCGGTGGTGTGCGCGCCATAGACCGAGAGGGGAATCCAACCGGCGCGGCGCAACGCGCGGACCTGTTTGCCCACAATCTCGCGTGGTTTAACGGATAAAATAATTTCTTCAGCCATGTCTTGCTTTTTCCTTCCTGTGCGCCGCATGTGCCGCGCATTCCTTGTTCGCAATCGGTTAAATGCATCCTACGGACGCAAGTGGCTATTATAACCGCGAAGAGTAGAAGGTCAAATTAACTGCTTGTCTCGCTTATGTTCAGCGGCGGCGCGAGTTTAGAGTTTTGTTCAAGGAGGATTCGGCAAAGGGGAACAACGCACGTCAAGTCATCACGCGCGCGCGTCGCGTTTGTTGCACGGCATTTGAGGACATGCTACAATCTTTGCCGTTCCAACAAGAATCATATTTTGACGGATGACGTTTGACGCACAAACATACCCCGTCACTTGTCATCTGTCCCATTTTCCCATGCGCCTTGAAGACAATCTCGCCAAAATTTTGATTCCCAGCGACGCGCTCCAAGCGCGCATCTATGAATTGGGCGCGCAAATCGCGCACGATTACGCCGACTTGCGCCCGCTGCTCGTGTGCGTCTTGAAAGGCGGCGTCATCTTTTTGTCCGATTTGTCGCGCGCCATGTCCATTCCGCACGAATTGGATTTCATGGCGATTTCGTCCTACGGCGGCAAACGCATCGAATCGTCCGGCGTGGTGCGGATTCTCATGGACTTGAACGCCAGCATCGAACGGCGGCACGTGTTGATTGTCGAGGACATTATTGACACCGGTCACACGCTGCACTATATGATTGAAACGCTGCGGGCGCGCAATCCCGCGAGTTTGAAAATTTGTACGTTGCTCAATAAACCCGAACGCCGTGAAGTGGACATCGCGCTCGACTATGTGGGCTTTGACATTCCCAATGAATTTGTCGTCGGGTTCGGTTTGGACTTTGACGAGCTGTATCGCAACTTGCCATATATCGGCGTGCTGAAACCGGAAATGTACGCGTGATAAAAAAATTCTCGCAACCGCGTTGCGAGAATTTTTTTTAATCCTGAATTTTTTCTACGGCTTGACGAATCCGCCGCAGCGCCTCGCGGATATTTTCCAACGAATTGGCGTAACTGAAACGCAAATAACCCTCGCCATATTCGCCGAACGCCGTGCCGCTCAAACACGCCACGCCCGCTTCATTCAAAATATAATCCGCCAGCTTGCGCGAATCCCAACCCGTGCCGGTGATGTTGGGAAAGACATAGAACGCGCCGGCTGGTTTTTTGCAAGTGAAACCGGGAATTTGATTCATCCCCTCCACAATCGCGTCGCGGCGCTCTTGAAACGCGCGGCGCATCGTTTCGACAGATTCTTGGGGCCCGTTCAACGCCTCGACGCCCGCCCACTGCGTTAGCGCCGAAACGCATGAATTGGAATTGGTCATCAAGCGCGTAATGTGCGGCGCGAGCGTTTCATTCATCACGCCAAAACCCAAACGCCAGCCCGTCATCGAATACGATTTTGAAAAGCCGTCGAGAATGATGGTGCGCTCCAACATGCCGGGGAATTGCGTAATGCTTTGAAATTCGCCGTCGTAAATGATTTGCCAATAAATTTCGTCGGCGAGAACGGGAATATCGTATTTCGTCGCCAGCTCGGCAATCACGGCGAGGTCGTCTGTGGTGAATACGCCGCCGGTGGGATTCTGCGGCGAATTGAGAATGATGAGTTTTGTTTTTTCGTTGACGAGCGAACGAAATTCTTGCGGGTCGAAACGAAAATTATTTTCTTCGCGCAGCCGATAAAAACGCGGCACGCCGCCGGTGAAACGAATCATGCTCTCGTAAATCGGGAACGCGGGATTGGGCGTCACCACTTCGCTGCCGGCGTCCACCAGCGCGAGCATGATAAAAAACATAATCGGTTTGCCGCCGGGCGTGACGACGACTTGATTGGGCGTGACGGGAATGTGACGCGATTCGCTCACGCGTTTCGCAATCGCCGCGCGCAGTTCGGGAATGCCCGCGCTCGGCGTGTACTTGGTCGCGCCGTGACGCACCGCCGTCACCGCCGCTTCGACGATATTTTCGGGCGTCGCAAAATCGGGTTCGCCCACTTCGAGATGAATAATGTCGCGCCCTTGCGCTTCGAGCGCGCGCGCTTTGACGAGAACCTCGAACGCCGTTTCCGTGCCGAGATTGTTCATGCGATTGGCTAACTTCATAGCAGCTTTGCTCCTTGGTCAAATATAAGCGGATATGCTTGGTTTGGGTTCGGACGTGCGCCGAAACGCTTGCTTGAAATTTGCTTTGCCGATTTTAACCTGCAAAGCTTTGCGCGAGTCTGCCGCGCGTTAGATTTAATAAACGCTGATTACGCGGACGCGTTGTGAATTGGCGCGCGCCGCCGATAATGAAATAACAAGACCACCATAATACCGTTCATCAGCGACCACACCAAATTGGCAATGATAAAGGGCGCGTCGGCAATCATCAAACTATAGACCAAACCGACGGACGCATTCGTCAAGCCCATGGTGTAGGGCACCCAACTGACGCCGATATTATTTTTGCGCCGATACGTCAAACGCACTTGCGCCCCGAGCGAGAGCGCGCAAACGATATTTACGACAATTAAAATGACGCCAAAGAATTGCGTTGCGTTGTTCATGACAGCCCTTTATGTCGAACTGGATTTTTTGTTTGCTTGCGCCAAACGATAGCGCTGCCGCGCTGCGCCTTCCTCCCAACGGCGGCGCTCTTCGTCGCTTTCTAAAATCAATGGCGGCACCGGCGTCGCCTGGCCGTACTGGTCGAGCGCGACATAGACGAGATACGCGGAATTGGTGTGCGTAATGTGTCCCGTCACGACGTTCTCGGCTTCGACGCGCACGCCCACTTCCATCGAAGTGCGTCCGACCCAATTCACCGACGCATTGAGCGAGAGGAGCGCGCCGACATGCACGGGCGAAAGAAAGGTCATGGAATCCATCGCCACGGTGACGGTGACATTGCGCGCATGTTTCATTGCCGCAAAGCCGCCGCCTTCGTCCACCAATTTCATAATTTCGCCGCCATGCACATTGCCCAGCGGATTCGCCAGATCGGGATTCATCACCAACGACAAGCGCATTTGGGAATCGCTGACGCGTTTGGGCGCGAGCGTCTTGTCGCCGCCGCGAATATCCAAAGGCGGCGCGGGCGGTTTGGCGCTCGTGTGCGCGCGCCGAACCGGGGTTGTTTTCGAGGTTCGTTTATTTTTCGCTGGCATCTTGTTTCCTTTGCCATTCGTACCAGGCAGATTTTCCATCGTCGGCATAATGACGCAAATCAAAGGCGCGCGCAAATAACGCTTCCACGTCTGCGCGCGCGAGGCCCCAGTTGCGCGCGCCGCGGCGATGCGGAAAAAAAGCGTACAGCAAGAGCGTGGCGCCGGGCTTTGTCCATTGGCGCGCGTTGGCGGCATAGCGCGTTTGCGCCGCGGCGCCGAAATTGTGCAAGCAGCCAATGTCGAGCAAGAAATCGAACGGCGCCGCGAACGCGCCGGGATTCAATACATCGGCGCAGCGAAATTCTACCGTGACGTTTGCCGCGCGCGCTCGCGCGCGCGCGCGTTCAATGGCGCGCGGGACAAAATCAATGCCGACGGTTTCAAACCCCTGCTGCGCCAAATAAATGGCGTTCGTGCCAGAGCCGCAGCCGAGATCGAGCGCGCGCCCGCGCGGCAAATTCGCTTGGGCGACCCAGGCCGTCACTTCGGGCGGCGTCACATGCGTATCCCACGGCGTTTGCCCGCGCCAATAGCGCCACTGAAAAAAGAGTCGCTGCATCATGCGACGTTAGGCGGTCAGCGCGCGTTGCAATGCTGCCGCGCTGGTTGCCCACGAAAATTTTTTGGCTTGCGTCAACGCTTTGGTTTGCATCATACCACGCCATTGCGAATCTTGGAGCAAGCGTTCCATTGCCCACGTCAACGCTTCGACATCGCGCGCGTCAACCAACAGCGCCGCATCGCCCGCGACTTCGGGCAGGGAGGAATTGTTGGACGTGACCACCGCCGCGCCGCATGCGAGCGCTTCCAAGACCGGCAAACCGAATCCTTCATACAGCGACGGATACACAAATAATTCCGCGAGCGAATAGAGCGCGGGCAAATCGGGGTCGGGCGCGAAACCGATGAAACGCACTTGGGCGCTCACGCCAAATTTTTCCGGCGCCGCGTAAATTTCATCATACATCCAGCCGCGTCCGCCCGCAATCACCAATTCCAAATCGCGGCTTTGGCGCAAGTTTGCAAACGCTTGAATCAGGCGCGTCAAATTTTTGCGCGGCTCGATGGCGCCGACATTCAAAATGAACGGTTTGCGTAATTCGTATTTGGCGCGGACGGCGGAAAGGGTTGCCGCGTCGGCGACGCGTTGGAAAAAATCGTCATAGCCCGAATATAAAGTTTGAATGTGCGCGGACGGCACGGCGAAAAATTCTTGCAAATCGTCGCGCGTGGCGTTGGAATCGGCGAGAATCAAATCAGCGCGCGCAATCGCGCGCGGCACAGCCGCTTCCAGATACCATTTCAGATTCGGCACGGCGGTTTCGGGATGACGTTTGAACGAGAGGTCGTGGATGGTCAAAATTTTGCGGCGCGCGCGCGTGGGCGGCAGGACAAAATCGGGCGAATAAAAAACCTCCGCGCGTCCGACAAAAGTTTCGATGGGCAACGGCAGTTGCGCGCGCTGCCACAGGGCGACCATGTAGCGCTCGTTCAACGGCGCGCGCGCGATGCGAAAATTTTTGGGAAACGCGCGCGTGTCGTCGAGATACAACGCGTCGCGCGGCACATACAAGGCGTAGGCATTGACCGAATCTTGCGCCGCTAACGCGCGCAGCAGGGAACGCGTATACCGCCCGATGCCGGCGCGCTGGCGCGCGGCGGAGGTATAGTCAACCGCAATGTTCATTCCGCTGCCGCGTGCATCAAATGGCCGCCGCGGCGGTTATAGCGCACGGCGATGATTTGCGCCATGATGGCGAGCGCCATTTCGGCGGGCGAACGGCCGCCGAGGTCGAGACCGACGGGCCCGTACACCGTTTTCAAAAATTCATCCGATACGCCCTGCGCGCGCAGCTCTGCCATGTGTTGCCGGCGCGTTTCGCGCGAACCCATCGCGCCAATGTAACGCGGTTGGGTCGTCGCCAGCGCTTTGAGCGTCGGCAAATCAAATTTGGGGTCGTGCGTCAAAACGACGACATACGTGGATTGGTCAATCTGCAAACGCGGAATCACGTCGTCGGGCCATTCCACAATCAATTCGTCCACGTCGGGAAAACGTTCGCGCGTGGCAAAGCGGCCGCGCCCATCTACGATGGTGACGCGAAAACCCAACAACTGCGCGTATTGCGCCAAGGGAATCGCCGTATGCACGCCGCCGACAATGAGCAGGCGCGGCGGCGGGGCGTACGTTTCAATGAAAACATGAACGTCGTCATAGGCGATGGTTTCGGATTGTTCCAACGCCATCAAGCGCACGGCGTCGCCAATGACGCTCTCGGTCAACGCGCCGTCGCCCAACAACCCGCTGTACGTGCCGTCGGGGTGGATGATGAGTTTGGCGCCGAGATTTGCGCCGCGCACCACCGTCGCGAGCGCAAATACTTTTTTCGCCGCGCAGAGTTCGGCAAATTGATCAAACCATTCGGACACGTCAGCTTGTCACCGCGTTCAAATTTTTTCGACAAAGACTTGGATGCTGCCGCCGCACGCGAGGCCCACATCCCACGCCATATCGTCGGAAATGCCGTAATTTAACAATTGCGGTTTGCCGCTTTTCAACACGGCGCGCGCCTGGTCAATCACCGCGCCTTCGACGCAGCCGCCGCTAACCGAACCGACAAATTCGCCGCGCGCGTTGACCGCCATTTTGGCGCCGATGGCGCGCGGCGTCGAGCCGCCCGTCCAGACGACGGTCGCCAGCGCGACGTCATCGCCGCGCGCGCGCCAAGTTTGAATCTCGTCTAGAATTTCGTCCATGATTTTTATTGGGCGAGCATCGCATCGACGCGTTTTTCGATAAACTCTTGCGTCATGGGCCCGCCGATATGATATTCGTACACCTTGCCGTCCCTGTCCACAAACACGGTCGTCGGCAAAGCGAGCGCTTTATAAAGTTGTCCGGCTTTTTGATTCGGGTCGCGCGTCAGGCGAAAATTCAATTTCCATAATTCGCCGTACCCTTTGATCGTATCGTCGCTCTCGCCTTGATTGACCGCCAAAATTACGACATCGTCGTTCGCGTGTTTTTGGTACACCGCTTCAATGGTTTTCATTTCGGCGGTACAGGGTCCGCACCACGACGCCCAAAAATTTACGACGACGGGCTTGCCGCGAAAATCGGAAAGATTGAGCGGGGTCCCGTCCATCGTCACAACTTGAAAGTCGGGCGCGGGACTGCCTTTGGTGAGCGGACTCGCGGCGGGCGCCTGGAGCGGCGCGGTTTTGGGTTGCGGCTCGAACGCGGCGACGGCGGCGGCGTTGCCTTGCAAATAATACGCCGCGCCAATCAATGCGCCGCCGACCAATAGGATGGCGCACGAAAGGGCTGCGATGAGGACGATAAAAGTTCGCTTGTTCATTGCTGTACGGGGCGCGCCGCGCGCGCGTTACAAAAAGTGGATGTTTGGATTATACCCGATGTTGCGTGCGGCGCGCATAAAAAATTCATTGTAGCGCGAATGAGACGCGCGCAATTTATTTGACGATGTTAAAGCGCAGCTTGAGCGCTTTGCCGAACAAATAATTTTCGTCAATCAACGTCGCGATGCCGCGAAATTTTTTGTGCTTGCCTTCGGCGGGCGCGGTAAAGGTGACTTGAACTTGGGTCGGCGTTCCGGCGGTCAAGGTCGCAAAACTAGACGGCTCGATGGCGACCGTATCTTGCATGGCGGCGGCGACGCGGAATGACGCGTTGGTGAGATTGACTGTCGGCGTAAAGGTGAGCGTCGTTTGAATCGTCGCGCCTTTTTTCACTTGCGCTTGGATGCGCGGCTGGGACCATTCGATTTTGGCTCGAACCGGCTTTGTGTCTTTTTTGGCTTGGACGGAAGTTGTCGCCAAAACAGCTAACGCGCTCGCGCCGAGCAGCGCCAAGACGGCGAGGAAAAACAAAATTTTTCTGTTCATGGCAAAAAACTCCTTTGGGGGCGGCGAGACGTTTTGCGTTTCCCCAAAATGCAAAGCGCCTCGCGCCAAAATTTTCGCAGATTTTAATCTGCGGGTAAATGGTTGGATCCCCTCCCGAAAAGTCGGAAAAAATTTTTTCTAGCGCAAGATTAGCGGCAAGTAATTTTGCGATTGAATGCCGAGCGTCGTGTCGCTTGCGGCATTGTCGGCGGTATTGGATTCGGGAAACGCGCTGACGATGCTGGCGTTCAAAATCATTTTTTGCCCGGCGGCGGCGGACTGGACGCGAACCCGAAAGGTCGCGCTGCCCGTCGCGTATCCCGCCAGCGTACCGAGATTCAAAGTGTACAGGTCGCCTTGCGGCGTAAAGGCGGGCGTTGAACTGAGATACGTGGTGTGCGCGGGTAACGCGAGCGTGAGGACGACGTTGCCCATCGCGGTCAATTTGGTATTGGCATAGTTGAGGGTGTAGGTCAAAGTTTCGCCCGGCCGCGCGAGGACGCGCTGGTCGCTCACGCTCAAATTCAAATTATACAGCTGCGCGATACTTTTGGCGCTGTCCAAACGGCCGTACCCGGTCGCATTGTCGCGTCCCGCCGCGCCCAAATCTTTGGCGCCATTTTGTAAAATGGTTTGTATTTCATTGGGCTGTAGATTTGGATTGAGCGAATACAACAAGCCGATGGCGCCGGATACAAAGGGCGCGGCGAACGAAGTTCCCGAAAAATAGGCGTACGAAGAATCGTTGGGACATTGCCCGACATTGCACGTTGTATAAATAGCTTCGCCGGGCGCGACGAGGTCGAGCGCGGCGCCGTAATTGGATCCCCACGATGTGTTGTTGTTGTTGCACGCGTCCGAAGCGGGCATTTTACGTTGGTCGCACCAATTCGACGCGCCGACGGCAATGACGAACGAATTCAAATTCGCGGGATACGAGACCGCGCTGTTGTTTTCGTTGCCTGACGCAAAAACAATCGTACTGCCTTTGCTCTCGCGCCCGCTAAAACGCGCGGCGACAAGCGCATTCAAAATCGTATCGCTTGGCGTTGTCATGGTCCAACTGTTGTTCAAAACATCCGCGCCGTTTTGCCAAGCCCAATTGATTCCGCTCGCCAACGCGGCGGTGTTGGTCGTCCAATTGCCTTGCGGGTCGCGCTCGGCGACTTTGACCGGCAAAATTTTGCAGTACCAACAAACGCCCGCGACGCCCGTCGCGTCATTCGCACGCGCCGCCGCGACGCCCGCGACGGCAGTACCGTGATTGTCGCCGTCTTTGGGCGCGGCGGCGTTATTGCCGTATAGCGAGTTGTAACCCGGCAACACCTTGCCTGCCAAATCGGGATGCGTCGCGTCCACGCCCTCGTCAAGGACCGCAATCACGATATCGCTCGCGCCTTGCGTCACGTTCCACGCGTTCACGGCGTTAATGTCGGCGCCGACGATGGCGCTCTGAAAAAGACCGGTATTTTGCAAACCCCATTGCAGATGTTGTTGAAAGGCGGGGTCGTTCGGCGTCATTTCTGGCGCCAGAACTGTTTTGGGCGTCAACGGACGCGGCGCGGTGTCGCGCATGACAAAATTGGGTTCGGCAAATTCAACCGCGTCCGCTTCGACATACGCGTTTGCCATTTCGCGCGCGGAACGCGGATTGGCGGCGGCGGGTTTCAAAAGCCACACGCGGTCCGAATAGGGCAGCGCGCGCACTGTGACGACGTCGCGCTGTTGATTGAACGCCGCAATCTCGGCATCCGTCCAGGCGCTTTTGAAGCGCGCGAGAAATTCGCCGCTTTCCGCCAACTGCATCGTGTCGGCGGTATAGACGGGCGACGCCGTTTGCACACCGGGCTGCGCGGCGAGTTGTTCGGCGGCGGCGATGGTATCGCGACCCGCGCGTACGGGCAGAAAAACGAAATTGCCGACGGGTATTTGTACGCCGCTTTCAAAACTTTCCACAGCGTTGACGCTTTCTACAAGCTGCTTTTGCGCGGCGGGCGAGGTGTCGGGAGCAAACTGTACGGCGATGAAGCGCGGATTGACCGTCAACGGAATTTGCGCGCCTTGAAAATAGTAATAGCGGGCGGTGGATTGCGCGGCAAGCGGAGCGCTTGCGAAAATGAGGAGGACGAACGCGCCCAATACGCCAAACCAACGGGTTACAGAAAATAATGGATAAAACATTCCGGGTCCACAGTGGGACGCGCCGAGCGAAACGCGTTCCACGAACTCGCTTGAATTATAGTGCAAGCGCGGATTGTCCCCAAACCCGCGCCGCTGCAAAAAAATGGAAACTTGGTATAATCAGCGCATGAGTTCCATTCCCGAAATCGAAACGCTTAAAAATAAATTGACGCTCGAACGCGGCAAACTCTTGGCGGCGCTCGACGCGTTGAGCGAATCCGCGCGCGCGGAACCGTTTTTGGATGGTTGGGCGGTGAATGATGTGTTGGCGCATCTGGCGCAAGCCGAAATCATCAACCTCAAATTTGCGAAATTGATGTTGACGCGCGATGCGCCCGTGCAGCTGCGCGAAGTGGCGGCTGAATATCCCGATTACACGGGGCCCTTTGAGTTGGACCGCTTTAACGCGTACATGACGGACAAACTGCGCGCGCGCGGTTTTGAAAATATCCTCCAGACCTTGCACGCGGCGCGCGCGGAAACGTTGGCGTGGATGGATACGTTGGAGGCGGAACAATTGGAACGGCGCGGGATTCATGCGGCTTGGGGCGACCAAACCGTGCGCGGGATGTTGAAAATTTTGGCGCTGCACGACAAGATGCACACGCAAGATATTTTGAAAAAAGCCGCGCCCCAATAATTACGGCGGCGCGAAAAAAAACCGGCTGCAACGGAAAGGGGAGCATGAAACGCGTCGCGTTTTATGCTCCCCTTTTTTGCTTGATGCGCTAGCGCTTGGCGTGTTCGCGTCAAAGCGTGCAAGTTGACCGTTCACTGGGTTCCTCATTGAGGATGGACCCGGCAAGGCGAGTCCCATGAAGGGCCAGCGCTTGGCGACGCAGGGCGATGCAATCGAACCGCACGCGCCACTGGGCTAACACGAATTACCACACGCACGGAACGCGCAAGACTTGGCCCGCATAAATATAGTTGCCGTTATGCAAACCGTTGGCTTGCGCAATGACCGTCCACGGCACATTGTACCGCAACGCAATGCGGAACAGATGGTCGCCCCAGCGAACTGTGTAATAGCAACCTAGTGTCGGAGTGTGCGGATGCCATGATACCGGTTGTGGCGCGGGCGGTTGATGCGCCGGCGCGCAGCCACTCACCGGGCCTTGCGGAATGACGAGGACTTGGCCCGCATAGATATAGTTCGGATTGAACAAACCATTGGCGCAGGAAATTGCCCAGACTGAAGCGCCATAGTGCGAGGCGATGCTGAACAAGGTTTGTCCGGGTTGGACGGTATGATAGACCGGCCCCGATGCGGACGCGGAAGCGCTGAATGTGGTAATCAACAAAACCGCGAGAATGAGGGCAAGTCCGATTTGCGTATAGCGCGAGGTGAGAATCTTCATGGGCGTCTCCTTCGAGTTGCGTTGGTTTCACCTGTGAGGCGGTAACCGCTCGTGGGTAACAAGTGAAACGGTAACAACATGCGAGATTAAATTTCTGCATTGAGCTTGCAGATAGTCTGATTTTACACTAGGCGCGCGCGGATTTCAATAGAAATTGCGTGCGAAATGACTATGCGATATACGGCGCGCGCAAAATATAAACGTCCGCGCACCGCGCGCGATTTCAAACGCGGCAGCCGCCGCATGGCGATTTCGCGCGAAACAAGTTAGATTTTCGCGGATTTCATACTTGCCGCGCGTCCGCGCGCCCGCGTGCGAATGAAAATGCGCTGCGCGGCAAAGCGACAGACGGCGCGGCGGCGAAAGAAAAATGTAATGTTAAAAAAGACATTGCGCGCGGCGCAAGGATTTTTTTGCCGTTTTTACTTGGGGCGCGCAAACGCGAAAAAAAGTTGACAGGCGCGGGGCGGTGTGCTATAGTGCGGCTCGTTCGTGGGGGCGTGGTGTAGTTGGCCTAACACGCGGCCCTGTCAAGGCCGAGATCGCGGGTTCGAAACCCGTCGCTCCCGTGTAACCATCCAGCAGGTTGGTGGATGGTTATTTTTTTTATCCGCGCTCCTACTTTTTGTTTTCCGCATGGCAGCTACTTTTGGGCGCGGCGCGGGTTTCGGACGAATCAAAAGCGTGATGCAACTCTTTGAGCGTCCGCAAACGCTCGGTATAGCATTTATGCTATACTCGGTTCGGCGCGCCATCCTCTTCGCTGCTTGGCGCGCCATTTTAGAGGAAGAAAATGAAAAAACTCTTTACCCTTGCAATGGTCACGGCGTTGTTGATGTTGACCATGTGGCACAGCGCGCGGGCTTTTGCCCAAACCGCGCTCGTTTGCGCTACGGTTGAAACTGTAGCGGCGGGCGATTCACTCTCGCAATTCGCCGCCAAAGCATACGGCGACGTCAAAGCGTACGCGCCAATTGTTTCGGCGACCAACGCGCAAGCTGAAACCGATCCCTCCTTTCATAAAATAGACAATCCCGATCTCATCGAGGTCGGCTGGAAAATTTGTATTCCCGCGAAAGCGGATGGCGCGACCGCTACAACCGCGCAACCCGCCGCCGCGCCCGCGCAAACATTGACCGGCACGGTGTGGAAATGGACCGGCTCGCTCTTTAGCGACGACAAACAGGTCACGCCTGACGAACCGAACAATTACCTGCTCTCGTTTTTGCCCGCGGGACGCGTTTCCATTCAAGCCGATTGCAATCAAGTCAACGGCACGTACACCACCGACGGCAATCAATTGACCATTACGCCCGGACCCTCCACGCTCGTCGCGTGTCCAGAGGGTTCGTTGGGCGATGAGTTTGTTCGTCAACTGACCAATGTGAGTTCGTATTTTTTCAAGGACGGCAAGCTCATTCTTGAATTCAAATTCGACAGCGGTTCGATGACGTTTGTCCCGAGCGCGCCCGGGGGCCTCGCCGGCACAAAATGGGAGGTCGTCAATTACAACAACGGCAAGCAAGCCGTCGTCTCGCTGATTCCCGACACCGCGATTACATTGAATTTTGGAACGGATGGCTCTGTGAACGGCAACGCGAGCTGCAACAATTACATGGGGCCCTTTGATACGTTCGGCGACATTTTGCATGTCGGCGGCTTGGCGACGACGTTCAAATTGTGCCACAAACCCGACGGCGTTATGGCGCAAGAAATGCGGTACCTCACCGCGCTGCAGAGCGCGCAGACTTTTGAAATCGCGGGCGACACGCTCACCATCCGCGACAATAGCGGCGCGATGCAGGTGGTTGCGAAAATGGTTGCGCCGACGACCCTCGCGGGCAGCGCGTGGGATGTGACGGGTTACAACAATGGCAAACAAGCGGTGGTGTCCGTCATCCTGAATACGAGCATCACATTGGATTTCGGAACCGACAATCGCGTGTCTGGAAATTCGGGCTGCAATAGCTATGGCGGCGAATATGCAAGCGCTGAAACGACGCTCCAAGTGGGTCAGCTCATCTCAACGCTGATGGCATGTGGCGAACCCGAAGGCATCATGGAGCAAGAGCAGCAATATCTCGCCGCGCTGCAAAATTCTGCGGCGTATGAAATTTCCGGCGACATGCTCACCATCCGCGATGCAAGCGGCGCGATGCAAGTCACCGCAACAAAACGCGCGCCGGCGACGCTGGCGGGGAATTGGAATGTTACCAGCGTGAACAATGGCAAGCAAGCCGTCGTTACGCTCAGCGCCGACACCAAAATCACTTTGAACTTTGGCGCGGATGGAATGGTCAGCGGCAATGCCGGCTGCAACAACTATAACGGCAGTTACCAAGTGGACGGCGCGACGCTTCAAGTCGGACCGCTTGGCAGCACGCGGATGTTTTGCGAAATGCCCCAAGGCGTGATGGACCAAGAAGCGCAATTCCTCGCGGCGCTCGAACATGCGGCGACGTATGAAATTTCCGGCGATACGCTGACTATCCGCGATGCAGATGGCGCAATGCAGGTGATTGCGACGCGTTAACGCGGTTCTTTTGCCGCGCTCTGGCAGCTCGCTTGACGTTGCGCCAGCGCCGCAAGCGCAAACAGCGCAATAACTTGAAAAAAGCGGTTGCATCGCCAATCCCTTTACCGCAAAAGTCCGGTCAAACTTGAAATTTTGAAAGTTTGACCGCCGCTGGATAAGGGGTCTGGCGATTACCCACCACGCGTAGAAAGCGTTGCGCGTAATCATCGGAAGGGGTGGATTGCAATGTCCGATTGTGGCGATGCAACCGCAGTCAGATGTTTCGGAATCAAATCGCGTTGCGCCATGGCGGCGCACGCGTTTTTGCATATTCTAATTTTCGTATCCGCACAAAGACGAATGGATAAAACCGCATGAGCGCCAAAACCGCTTCCAAGCCAATTCAAACGCTGGCAGAACACGCTTCGTGGTTTGCCCTCATCATCATTGTTCTCGCGCAGTTGCAGATGGTATTTAACGTCAATGCCTTGCCCGTCTCGATTGGTCCCATCTCCGAGACGCTCGACGTGCCGGCTACTGCGGTGGGGACGGCGCTGGTTATCTATTCCTTGTTCGTCGCCGCGTTTGTCATGCTCGGCGCAAAAATCGGCAAGCTCTTGGGCGAACGTCTGATTTTCCAAATCGGCGTCATCGGACATGGCGCCTCGATGGCGCTCATGGCGTTTGCGACCGACGCGACGATGATGAATCTCGCGCAAGGAATTTCCGGCATCGCCGCCGCGCTCCTCGTGCCGACGCTGGTCGTTCTGATTGCGTCAAACTATCGCGACAAACAGCAAGCGCAAGCGTTGGGCATCTTGGCGGCGATGCCCGCCATCGGCAGCGGCGTCGCGTTCGTCATTGCCGGGTTTATCGCCACGTATCTGAGTTGGCGTTATTCGTTCGGCATGATTGCGCTCTTGTCCGTCATTGTGTTGGCGTTGAGTTTTCGCCTCGCGCCGGCGCCGCGTCAATCCGGAATCAAAGTTGACTTGGTTGGCGTTGCGCTTTCGGCGGCGGCGATTGCGTCCATTCTGTTTGCGTTCAACAACATCAACGAATGGGGTTTGTTCTGGGCGAATCCCGAAGCGCCGTTTTCGCTCTTTGGTCTTTCGCTCACGCCCATTTTGCTCCTCGTGGGTCTCGCGTTGGGCTGGGGCTTTTTCGC
>Ga0226835_1000819_pt1 | contig 24249 bp, 22 predicted proteins | sample LAC_MetaG_1_FD_163627 | JGI IMG/M metagenome (GOLD analysis project Ga0226835, IMG submission 163627) | Anaerobic ammonium oxidizing microbial communities from anammox membrane bioreactor (MBR) in UC Berkley, California, United States -... | ecosystem: Engineered > Bioreactor > Anaerobic >...
AACCCCGGCGCACCACCATGCGCCGTGACCCGACCGTCACCCGCCAACACGTAGTAGCCGCCCTTCGGGTTCGACGCGATCGCCCGGCCCGACGGCGGGTCGGGGTACGCGGCCGCCCGCGCCGCGGCTCCGTTGCGGATGGAGGGCAGCAGCGCGTGCAGCCCGCTGCCGGGGCACTCGGTCTGGTTCACATCGATGTGCCCGACGATCGTCGGCATGCTCACGACCGACCCCGGCGGGTACCGGTTGGACCCCGCGGTCCGGTACGAGACCCAGCCGTTCGGCTTGACGTCGTGGAGGACGAGCTTCCACGCCAGCAGCTTCACGAGGGACGACGTGACGGCCGGGGGCGGGGACGCCCCGACGAAGTTCCCGAGCACCGCGACCCCGGTGCTGCCGGTGTTGAACCCCTGGGCGTGGGCCCCGATCACGGGCCGCTCGATCCCGCCGTAACGACCCTCGAAGACCTGCCCGTAGCGGTCGATCAGGAAGTTGTAGCCGACGTCGCACCAGCCGTTGGCCTGGGTGTGGTAGGCGTAGATACCCCGTACGAGCTGGGCGCTCTGGGAGGGCGAGTAGCTGTTCCCGCCCGCCGAGTGGTGCACCACGGCGAACTTCACGTCGGAGGCGTACTCGGGCCCCTCCGGGCAGTTGTGCAGGCGGAGGCGCTCGTCGGCCCCCCACTGGGCTCGGGTGATGATCCCGGGTTGGGGCGCCAGGGCACCCGCGACGTTCCCCGACGGGCGTTCCGGAGGGGCATCGACGGCGTGGAGCGTGACGCCCCGCGCCTCGCCGTCGGCCAGCCGGACGCGCACCGCCGAGGTGTCGCCCACCCAGATCGGCTCCGAGACGGTGGCCGACGGCTCACGCCGGGCGTCGCGGGTACCGGGGTCGGGACCCTCCGACGGGTCGGGGGCCTCGATCTCGCCCACGCGCTCCCAGCGCTCGCCGCGCTGGGCCTCGACGGTGAACCGGGCTCCGGCGTCGCCGTGCCACTCGACGCCCACCAGGTTGGCATCGACGTCGATCTGACGACCCCAGCCGGCCCGGGCCGTCTCGGCCCCGGTGGTCAGACCCACCTCGTCGACGTTCACCCCCGGAGGGGCCGGAGGCGACGTGACCGGCGCGGCTAGGAGGACCACCGCGAGGAAGCTGCCGAGCGGTACCGCGGCGAGCATGCCGAGCGGACCGATACCACCACCGGAACGCCGCGTGGACCGCGGCCGACGAAGAAAAGCCATGCACCAGACCCCTGGATCACCCCTGAACTGCTGCCGAGGCAGTTATCGGCCGCCGGGCGTCGGGCCTTGAGAACCACCCCGTCCTGAGGCTCCGAGGTGGCGCCCGTCCCCGGCGCCGCCGAACGGTCAGGCTACGCGCGCCGTAGCATGCGCCGCGGCTCGACGCGTGAGTGGGGCCGCATGGTGGACCGGGACGGCAAGCCCGGCGGGGGGCGGGGAGATGGGCCTGCGCAGCGGGCCGGGAGTGAGGCCTTGGACACGGGCGGCGGCAACGGCACGGCGGGAGGCGCCGGCGACGCGAGGCTCCGGCTGGCCCTCGACGGCACCCCGCTGCTCGGCCACCGCACGGGCGTCGGCGAGGTGGTCGCCGGCCTACTGGGGGGCCTCGCGTCCCGGCCCGGGCTCGACGTCGCGGCCTACGTCGTCTCGCGGCGCGGCCACGCCGACCTCGCCACGCTCCTGCCGCCGGGCGTCCGCCCCGCCGTCCGGCGGTGGCCGGCGCGGGTCGTCCACCGGATGTGGAGGGTGGGGCCCTTCCCTCGCCTCGAGCGCTGGACCGGACCGGTCGACGTCGTGCACGCCACCAACTACGTGGCACCGCCAACCCGGTCCGCTCTGGTCGTCAGCGTCTACGACCTGACCGTCGTCCACCACCCGGAGCTGAGCGGCCCCGGCACCGAGGGGTACCCGGCCGCCATCCGTCGCGCCGTCGACCGCGGCGCGTGGATCCACACCTCGAGCCGCTTCGTGGCCGGCGAGATCCGGGATGCCTTCGACGTGGACCCCGAGCGGGTGGTGGTCGTACCGCTCGGCATCCCGCCGGTGCAAGGGGGCGACCCCGCCGCGGGACGCCGCCGCGCGGGGTCCGACCGCTACGTCCTCACGCTCGGGACCGTGGAGCCCCGCAAGAACCTCCCCCGCCTGGTGGCTGCGTTCGACGCCGTCGCCGGCGGGCACCGCGACCTCCGCCTGGTCGTGGCCGGCGCCCCGGGTTGGGACGCCGGCGCGTTCGAGCGGGCCCGCACGGCCTCACCGAACCGAGAGCGGATCCTCCACCTCGGCTACGTCGGACCCGCCGAGCGGGCCGACCTCATGGCCGGCGCGACGCTCTTCGCGTTCCCGTCGCTCTACGAGGGGTTCGGGTTCCCGCCGCTCGAGGCCATGGCGGCCGGCGTGCCGGTCGTGGCGTCGGTCGCGGGGTCGTTGCCCGAGGTCCTGGGCGACGCGGCGGTGCTGGTCGAGCCCACCGACACCGGCGCCCTCGCGGGCGCCCTCGACGAGGTCCTCGCCGGCCCCGACCGGGCCGCGGAGCTCGCCCGGCTCGGCCGGCTCCGCGCCGGGACCTACTCGTGGGACACGGCGACCGACGGGATCCTCGCCCTCTACCGGCGGGCGGCCGCCGGGCACGGAGCGGGCGCGTCGTGACGCCGGCGGGCGCGACGCCCCGCCCGGCTCGCGTCGCCGTTCACGCCGGGCAGCTCATCCAGCCCGTACCGGGGGGCATCGGGCGCTACGTCCACGAGCTGGTCCGCGCCTTGGTCGACGCGGGGACGGAGGTGGTGCCGTTCGCGGCCGGGGATCTCACCGGGCATCTGGAGGCCGGCTCCCCACCCGTCGACCTGGGCCGCCCGGGACCCCCCTGGCGCTACGTCCTGTGGCACCGGCTGCGCCGCCCCCGGGTTCGGCTTCCCGTCGACGTGGTCCATGCGCCCAGCCTCGCCGTGCCCCCGGTGGCCGGCTCGGCCCTGGTGGTCACGGTCAACGACGTCGCGTTCCTCCGCCACCCGGAGGTGTTCACGCGCCGGGGCGTGGGGTTCCACCGGAGGGGCCTCGACCTCACCCGGCGCCACGCGGACGTCGTCGTCACGCCGTCGGAGTTCGTACGCCGCGAGCTGGCCGACGAGGGCTTCGATCCCGACCTCGTCGTCGTCGCCCCTCACGGCGCTTCGTCGCCACGGCCGGCGGACCCCGCCCGTCACGACGCCCTCCTCGCCCGGGCCGGCGTCGAGGAGCCGTTCGTGCTCGCGGTGGGCACGGTCGAGCCGCGCAAGAACCTGGGGGTCCTCGCGGCGGCCGTCGGTCGGATCCGTCGACGACGTCCCGAGCTCTCGTTGGTGGTGGCCGGCCCGGCGGGGTGGCTCGAGGTGACGGGGATCGACGGGCCGGAGGTGAGGCGGCTGGGCCGCGTCGACGAGGTGACGCTCGACGCGCTCTACCGCCGAGCGGTCGCGTGCGGGATCCCGTCGCTATACGAGGGCTTCGGGCTCCCGGCCCTCGAGGCGATGAGCCGGGGCTGCCCGCTGGTCGTGGCCGAGGCCGGAAGCCTTCCCGAGGTGACGGGCGACACCGCGCTCCGGGCCCCCCCGCACGACGTCGACGCCTGGGAGCAGGCGCTCGAGGCGATCCTCGACGACCGGACCGCGACCGGCGAGCGCGCGTCTCGGGCCCGGGACCGCGCCGCCGGGTTCACGTGGGCCCGCTCGGCGGAGCAGCACGTGGCCGCCTACGGACGGGCGATGCAGGTCCGCGCCGAGGGTCGCCCGTAGCCTGGTCCGATGCGCGTCCTGCTCGACGTGTCGGCCGTACCCGACCATCCCGTCGGCGCGGGGGTCTACACGATCAACCTGGCCGCCGAGCTGGCCGGATCGGGCGACGTCGAGCTGCACCTCGCCGCCCGCGCCGGCGACGCTCGGCGTTGGGGCGAACGCTGCCCGGGCGCCACGTGCCACGCGGTGGTACCGGCCCGGCGCCCGGCGCGGCTGGCCTGGGAGCAGACGAGTGCCGGGAAGCTGGCCCGCCGGGTGGCACCGGACGTCTGGCACGGACCCCACTACACGATGCCCCTGTCCCTCGACGTCCCCGCCGTGGTGACCGTCCACGACCTGACCTTCTTCGACCATCCCGAGTGGCACGAACGGGTGAAGGTGACCTTCTTCCGGCGGATGATCAGGGCCTCCACCCGGCGGGCGGCGGCCCTGATCGCCGACAGCGACCGCACGGCCCGGCGCCTCGAGGAGCTCCTCCACCCCCGGGCTCCGGTCACGGTGGCGCCCCTGGGGGTCGACCACGGCCGATTCCACCCCGATTCGGGGCCGGCCGGCGCCGCCGAGGACCGGGCCGTCCTCCGGCGCTTGGGGATCGAAGGCCCGTACCTCGCCTTCACCGGGACGGCCGAGCCCCGAAAGGGGATACCCACGCTCGTGGAGGCGTTCGCCACCCTCGCCGGCTCCCGGCCGGAGCTGAGGCTGGTGCTGGCCGGGCGCGACGGCTGGGGCGCCGCGGCCGTGCGGGACGCGATCGAGCGTCACGGGGTGTCGACACGGGTCCTCCGGACCGGCTGGTTCCCCGCCGACGCGCTCCCCGCGCTGCTGCGCCGGGCCGAGGCGGTGGTGTACCCGTCGCTCGAGGAGGGATTCGGCCTGCCGGCCCTCGAGGCCCTCGCCGCGGGCGCCGTGCTGGTGACCTCGTCCGACTCCGTCATGGCCGATCTGGCGGGGCCCGCGGCGGTCACCGTGCCGGCCGGCGACCCGGCCGCCCTCTCGAACGCCCTCGCGGCGGTGCTCGACGATCCCGACCGGTCCGCGCCGCGGCGGGCGGCCGGCGTGGCCCGGGCCCGCGGGTTCACCTGGAGGGCGTGCGCGGAGCGCCACCTCGCCGCGTATCGTCAGGCGGCTGAGTGCCCCCGAGGTCGGGCACCGTACGAGGGGAGAACGACGCGATGAGAGCCGCGGTGACCGGATCGAGCGGCTTCGTCGGCCGCCACCTGGTCGACGCCCTGCGCGCCCGCGGCGACACCGTCGTCGGCCTCGACCGGTCGGCCGCCCACGCGGTCGACATCGGCGACGCCCGGGCGGTGCGGCGACGGCTGGAGGAGTTCGGCCCCGACGTGGTGTTCCACCTGGCGGCGGCCAGCCACGTGGGCGACTCGTGGGCCGACCCGGCCCCGGGCTTCCGCATCAACGCGGAGGGCGCCCTGAACGTGCTCCAGGCCTGCCGCGGCCTCGACGTGGACCGGGTCGTGCTGGTGGGTAGCGCCGAGGAGTACGGCCGGGTGGACCCCTCCGACCTGCCTCTCTCCGAGGACGCGCCGCTTCGGCCCATCACGCCGTACGGCGCCGCCAAGGTGGCCGCCGACTTCCTCGGCCTCCAGGCGTTCCTCGCCGACGGGCTGCCCGTCGTCCGGGTGCGACCGTTCTCGCACACCGGGCCCGGGCAGAGCCCCCGCTTCGTGGTGCCGGCCCTCGCCGGCCGGGTGGCGGCCGCCGAGCGCGACGGGTCGGCGACCGTCCGCGTCGGTGCGCTCGACCCGGTGCGCGACCTCTGCGACGTGCGGGACGTGGTCCGGGCCTACCTGCTGCTCGCCGAGGCGGGCGCACCGGGCGAGGTCTACAACGTGTGCCGGGGCAAGGGGGTCGCCGTTCGCGAGGTGGCGGAGATGCTCCTGGCCCACGCCGAGGCCGAGCTGCACCTCGAGGTCGACCCGGACCTCGTCCGCCCGGTGGAGGTGCCGGTCCTGGTCGGCGATCCCTCGAAGCTCGCGGCCGCCACCGGATGGAGCCCCGAGATCCCCCTCGAGCGGACCCTCGCCGAGGTCCTCGCCGGCGCCCGCACCGCGATGACCTGAGCCGCTATCCGAGCCGCACCTCGGAATGGTCGCCGATGTGGAGGCGCAGGGCCGGGGGCCGCTCGTGCACCCGGCGCACCGACGCCCCCCGCCCCACGAGGCTGTCGCAGAGCCGCTCCACCCCGTCGATCTCGGCGCCGTCCATGAGCACGGCGTGCTCCACCGACGAGTCGCGCACCGTGCACCCGGCCCCGATCGACGTGTAGGGGCCGACGAACGAGTCCTCGATGCGGGTGCCGGCCCCGACGACCACCGGGCCCCGCACGGTGCTGCGGAGAAGCGAGGCCCCGGCCTCCAGCACCACGGGCCCGGAGACCTGGGACTCCGGGTCGACGGCACCCTCGACCGCGGTGGGCCCGGTCTCGAGCCGTTCGAGCACGATCCGGTTCGCCTCCAGCAGATCCTGGAGCTTGCCGGTGTCGATCCACGGGGTGGTGAGGATCTCGGTCGAGACCGACCGCCCGGCGTCGACCAGCCACTGGATGGCCTCGGTGATCTCGAGCTCGCCGCGTGCCGACGGACGGATGGCCCGCACCGCCTCGTGCACCGCGGTGTCGAAGATGTAGACGCCCACAAGGGCCAGGTCGCTGGCCGGGTCGGCCGGCTTCTCCACCAGCCGGACCACCCGACCGTCGGGGTCGAGCTCGGCGACCCCGAACTGCTCGGGGTTCGCGACCTTGGTCACCAGGACCAGGGCGTCGGGTGAGCTCTCCTCGAACGCGCGCACGAAGCGCTCGATGCCCCCGACCACGAGGTTGTCGCCGAGATACATCACGAACGGGTCGCCGGCGAGGAAGTCGCGGGCGATGAGCACCGCGTGGGCGAGGCCCCGCGGCTCGTCCTGGCGGAGGTAGGTGACGTCGAGGCCGAAGCGGGAGCCGTCGCCGACGGCCGACTCGATGTCGGCGTGGGTGTCGCCGACGATGATCCCCACCTCACGGATCCCGGCGGCCGCGATCGACTCCAGGCCGAAGAACAGGATCGGCTTGTTGGCCAGGGGGACCAGCTGCTTGGCGCTGGTGTAGGTGATCGGGCGGAGCCGGGTTCCGGATCCGCCCGCGAGGACCAGGGCTTTCATCGGTCGGAGGCTAGCGGCGCTCACAGGTACTGCCGGTCGAGCCAGCCGATCAGCGTGGCCACGGCCCGCGGATCGTGGCGGAGACGGTGCCCCCCCTTCGGAACCACCCGCAGCTCCGACGAGTCCCGGGCGGCCTCGGCGAGCCGCCGCGCCTCGGTCACGGGCACCACGTCGTCGTCGGAGCCGTGCATCACCAGGTACGGCCGCGGCGGTAGCTCGGCGGCGGCGGCGAGGGGCTCCACCTCCACCAGGGCATGGGCCCACGCGGCGGCGTCGGTGGGGAAGTCGGGCGAGCGGAACACCCCCACGGCGCGGCAGTGCTCCCGGAAGCGCATCGGGTCGCGGGTCCACTCCCGGAGGGTCGCGGGCGCCGACAGCGTCGCCACGCCCCGGATCCGTTCGTCGGCGGCCGCGGTGCACACGGCGAGGGTCCCGCCGTAGTTGGACCCGCAGATCCAGACCCCGGTCACGTCGTCGCGGGCTGCCAGGTGCTCGACCGCGGCCCTCTGGTCGGCCAGCCAGCCGTCGACCGAGAAGTCGCCGTCCGAGTTGCCCGTCCCCCGGCAGTTGAAGGCCAGGACCGCCCAGCCGGCCTCGGCGGCGAGCCGCTCAGCCAGCTCCGGGAACGACGTGGCCGACGCCGCCGCCCCCCGGGGCCCGCTGGGGAACCCGTGGCACAGCACGAGGCCGGGGACCCGGGCGTGGCCGGGGGGACGGGCGAGATGGGACACGAGGCGCACTCCGCCGGAGTCGAGGGTCCCGTCCATCGACGCGCCGTGGGCGATCGCCATCGCTACAACCCGAGCAGGCGGACGGCGTTGGCCCGGAGGACCTTCTCGGTGACGGCGTCGTCGAGGCCGAGGGCCTCGAAGGCCGAGAACCACTTGTCGTGGGAGATGAACGGGTGGTCGGTGCCGAAGAGGACCCGGTCCTGGAGCCGGCCGCCGATCTCGCGGACCAGGGCCGGTGCGAAGTAGCGGGGCGACCAGCCGGAGAGGTCGATCCAGGTGTTGGGCTTGTGGAGGGCGACGGCGATCTGCTCGTCCTGCCACGGCCAGGCCGGGTGCGCCATGACGATCTGGAGGCCGGGGAAGTCGGCTGCCACGGCGTCGAGGAGCATCGGGTTGGCGCCGGCGAGATGGATCCCACCGCCGCCGGGCAGGCCCGCGCCGAGGCCGGTGGTCCCCGTGTGGACCAGCAGCGGGACGCCGAGCGCGCAGGCCGTCTCCCAGATCGGGTAGAGGCTTCGGTCGTCGGGGCTGAACCCCTGGGCGCCGGGGTGCATCTTGAGCCCCTTGAGCCCCAGGTCACGCACCGCCCGCTCGAGCTCGGACACGGCCGCCGGCCCGGTCAGCGGATCGACCGACGCGAAGCCGCAGAACACGTCGGGGTGGGCGGCCACGCAACCGGCCACGAAGTCGTTGGAGACGGGCGGGTAGCCGGTGTTGGTGTGGGCATCCCACGCGAGGAGCACCGCGAACACGTCGAGGCGCCGGAAGTGCTCGGCCATCTCGTCGACATCGTGTCGGGGAAGCGCGGTGTGGAAGTAGCTCTCGCACGCCGGCGTGAACTCCCCCATGGCGCCGTCGAGGTACTCGGTCGTCGACGGGTGGACGTGTACGTCGACGGCTCTCACGGTGGGCTCGGCCCCTAGGCGGTCGGGAGGTTGCGGAAGGGCCGGTGCCGGCGACGGTCCGGTGAGCGTTCGGCCCGCGGGCGGTACCCGCGGTTGCGCGCCTCGGCGAGGGTGTCGGGGCCGAAGACGGCGAACGACTGGGCGGCCAGGACGTCGTCGACCTCGGCGCGCAGGGTGCCTTCGGGATCGTCGGCGTCGAGGTCGTAGACGATCTGGTTCCGCTTGTCGCCGAGGAAGCGGTACTCCTCGAAGCGGCCGGGACGCTCCATGGGCGTTCGTGGCTCCTTGCCGGGCGGCCCGGGGACGGGACGCGCTGCTGACTGAGGCGGTGCAGGTGAGGCTATTCGCGCGGAGCGGGGGCGCTCGATGCGCCCCCGCTCCGGTCGATCCAGCTGGGATGGACCACCGTCCGGTTCACGTGGGTGGGACCGGCTCCCACACGGGCGGTGGCGGTGCGACGGTGGATGTCCGCCGGGCGGTCCAGCAATGCCGGCCTAGCGGCCGCGCACCTCCAGGGTCCCGTGTTCATCATGCATCAGTTGGACCACCTCCTTTCCCTGGTCCCGCCATTCAAGCACGTCGGCCCGGGGTCGGGGAGGCACCTTCCGGAGGCACCGGATCGACCCCTCCCGCGGGAACCGCCGGGTCAGCGGACCTCGGGCGGCTCGGGGTCGGACGGCGGCGCCGCGGAGCCCACGGCGCCGATCGCCTTCAGGTACGAGAGCTGGGTCTCCACCACGGCGTAGACCTGCTCCGGCAGGTACGACACGCCCATCCCGGCGGACCGGTCGAGGATGTACTCGATGGTCTCGCTCCCACCGATCACCACCGGGCCCTGGTGGAGCGGGGTCGAGCCGTTGACCGACACGCCCTTGCGGCGGAAGTACTCGATCTGGAGGTCGAGGATGCGCCTCACGTCGTCGGCGTCGAGGGTGGCGGCGACGTCGTCGGGGACGTGGCGTACGACCCAGTGGAACGCCTCGTCGAGATCGAAGACGGGAGGGGGCGGCTGGGCCCGGAGCCGGGCCACCTCGCGGGAGACCAGGAACACGGCTATGGACAGGATCACGGCCGCGGTCACGACGCCTGCGAACCAGACCACGACCGCCGCCCCGCGGGCTCAGAGACCGATGCGCTGCGCGAGCAGCTCTCGGTGGTAGGTGGCGTCGCCGAGGAAGATCTCGGAGCTCTTGGCCCGCTTGAAGTAGAGGTGGGCGTCGTGCTCCCAGGTGAAGCCGATTCCGCCGTGGATCTGGATGTTCTCGGCGCTGGCGTGGAAGTAGGCGTCGGAGCAGTAGGCCTTGGCCAGGCTCGCCACCACCGGCACCTCGTCGTTGTCCTCGGCCGCGCACCACGCTCCGTAGTACGCCGCCGACTTGGCCGACTCGACCTCGAGGAGCATGTCGGCGCACTTGTGCTTGATGGCCTGGAAGGACCCGATGGGCCGGCCGAACTGGACCCGCTCCTTGGCGTAGTCGACCGACATGTCGAGCACCTTCTGGGCCCCGCCGACCATCTCGTTGCACAGGGCGATCGCGGCCTGGTCGAGGGTGCGGGAGAGCGCGGCCCACCCCTCACCCGACGGCCCGAGCGGCCGGGCCTCGACGCCGGAGAAACCGAGCCTCGCCTGCTTGCGCGTCTGGTCCATGGTCGTGAGCGGCGTGCGGGTCAGGCCGGCGGCGTCGCCGGCGACGGTGAAGAAGGAGATCCCGTCGGTGCCGCTGGTGCCGGGCGTCCGGGCGACCACCACGATGACGTCGGCGGTGTGCCCGTCGATGACGAACATCTTCTCGCCGTCGAGGACCGCGCCGTCGCCCGACGGACGGGCCTCCATCGTGATGCCGTCGGCGCCCCAGCGGCCGGCCGGCTCGGTGAAGGCCAGCGTGGCCGTGCTCTCGCCGGCGGCGATGCCGGGCAGCAGCTCGGCCTTCTGGTCGTCGGTGCCGGCGTTGAGGATCGCGTTGGCGGCCAGGGCCACCGTCGAGAAGAACGGGGCGCACAGCAGCACGCGCCCCATCTCCTCGAGCATGATGCCGAGCTCCACGAACGTGAACCCCTGGCCGCCGTACGCCTCGGGGATGTGGATGCTCGGTGCACCGAGCTCCTGGGCCATCTGCTTCCAGACGCCCTCGTCGAAGCCCTCGTCGGTCTCCATCAGGCGCCGGACCTCGGACGACGGCGATTTCTCGTCGAGGAACCGCCGGGTGATCTGGCGAAGCTCTTCCTGCTCCTCGGTGAAGCCGAAGTTCACGTCTGGTCCTCCAGCGGATCGGGGTGCCGGGCGGCGAGCGGGCTGGGGCGGGCGGGGCGCTCCGCGCCCGCGGACGGCGACGGTACTTGACCGGACGGTCGGGTTCCACACGGCTCCACCGGGCTCACGTGGGTGTCGCCGGCGCCGCGCGACCCGGCGCCCGGGAGCCGCCCGGCGTCGCTCGACCGGCGTCCCGTTACGCTGGGCTCGTGGAGCACCAGGCCCACTGGGAGGGCTCGGGCGTGCGGATCGACCGCTACGTGGTCGGGCCCTTCGTGAACAACGTGTTCGTGGTCCGCTGCACGTCCACCGGCGAAGCCGTCCTCCTCGACGCCGCCGACGAGCACGATCTGCTGCTCGAGGTCAGCCGGGCGACCGGGGTGCGCCGGGTCCTCACCACCCACGGCCACTGGGACCACATCCAGGCCGTGACCGCCATGCGCGACGCCGGCATCGACGTGGGGGTGGCGGAGGCCGACGCCTCGATGCTCCCGTCCTACGACTTCGTGATCCCCGACGGCGAGATCTACCGAGTCGGCGACCTCCGGCTCCGCTCGATCCACACGCCGGGCCACACGCCCGGCTCCACCAGCTTCCTGCTCGAAGGCCACCCCGTGCTGTTCTCGGGCGACACCCTCTTCCCCGGCGGACCGGGCAACACGAGCTTCCCCGACGCCAGCTTCGAGCAGATCATCGAGTCGATCGACCGCCGGCTCCTCACGCTCCCGCCGGACACGATCGTGATGCCGGGCCACGGCCTCGACACCACGATCGGCACCGAGCGCCCCCACCTCCAGGAGTGGATCGACCGCGGTTGGTGAGCGGTCCCGGCGCCGGCGGAGGTCGACCCCGCCGGCCCCGTCGCACCCGGCCGGTAAGCTCCGGTCAGCACCTCACTTCCCCCCGACGCGACGATCGGCGAGAGGGAGCAAGGTGAGCGAGAGAAGGCGGCACGACCTCTACCAGCGCCTCGAGCGGGTGCTCGGGAGAGAAGAGGCATCGACGTTGATGGAGCACCTCCCACCGGTGGCGTGGACCGATGTGGTGACGCGCCGGGACCTCGACGAGGCCTTGGCGGCACAGGACGCACGCATCGAGGCCCGGATCGCCGATGCCACCCGCGTGATCATCATGTGGATGGTCGGGGTGATGGTCCCGCTGTTCGCGGCCCTCTTCGCCGCCGTCGTCAGCGTGCGCTGACCGCGAACGGCCGCCGGCGTCGGCGGAGGTGACCCCCCGCCGACGTCGTGCGAGCCGGTACCGGCCGCTACGAGTCGGCGGCGACGAGGCCCTCCTTGCGCAGCCAGTCGCCCGCCACGGTCGCCGGGTCCTCCTTGTCGTTGAAGACGCGCAGGGCCATCTCGTTGTAGGCCTCGGTCGTGAGCTTCTCGTTCACCGACCGGACCACGTCGGCGAGCTCGGTGGTGTTCGCCTTCTCCCGCACCACCGCGATCGGGTTGTCGGCGGGCTGGAGGCCCTTGTCGTCCTCCAGCAGCACGTAGTTGGGCTTGATCACGCTCGAGCCGGTGAAGAGCAGCCCCACGTCGATAGTGCCGTCGTCGAGGGCCTTGTTGGTGATCGGACCGCCGGCGTCGAGCTTCTTGACCTCCTTGAAGTCCAACCCGTAGAGCTCCTGTTCGGTGGTTCCGAGGCACAAGGGCCGGTCGAGGCACTCGGGCGGCCCGCCGAACACGAGCCGGCTGGCCACGGGCTTCAGGTCGGAGACGGTCTTCAGGTCGTACTTCTCGGCCGTCTCACGCCGCACGTAGAAGCCGTTCACGTCGACGGCCGGCGCCGGACCCAGCGCCACGAGCCCGGTGCCCTTCAGCTTCGCCTCGAGGGCCGAGAAGGTCTCGGCCCGGTCGCCGGTCGGCTGGCCCTTGAGGTACGTGAGCAGGGTGCCCTGGTACTCGCCGTAGAGGTCGAGGTCGCCCTTCTTGACGAGGGGGAAGACCGTCTCGGTGGGGCCGATGTTGTCCTTGTAGGTGACGTCGAACCCCTTGGCCTCGAGCGCCTGGCCGTAGAGCTGGCTGATCACCTGCGCGCCGGGGAAGTCCTTCGACCCGACGGTGATCGCCTCCCCGCCTCCACCTCCGCCTCCGTCGCCGCCGCAGCCGGCGGCGGCGAACACCAGAACGATCCCGATCAGCATGGCCCCGAGCGTGCGCCCGGGGAAGCGCCGGCGAACCTTGCGCATGACGAGCCTCCCGTCGTCGGAGCGCCCGGACGGTCCGCCCGGGCGCGCCCCGACGCTACGCGCTCACCACGAGGTCCGCGTCCCGCTCCCCCGTCCGGGCCGGCTCGCCCGGCTCGGGCCGCCTCACCACGGCCCGCTGCACCAGCGCCAGCAAGACCTCGACGACGATCGAGAGCAGGGCCACCAGCAGCGCGCCGGCGAAGACCTTCTCGTTGTCCTGGACCGCGTAACCGTCGATGATGTAGCGGCCGAGACCACCCCAGCCCACGTAGGCCGCGAGGGTGGCGGTGGCGACCACGGCCACCGCGGTGGTTCGGATGCCGGCCATCACGAGCGGCAGCGCGAGGGGGACCTCGACCCGTCGCAGGACCTGGGCGCCGCTCATCCCCATCCCCCGCGCCGCCTCGACGAGCTCCCGGTCGACCGACGCGACGCCCACGTAGGCGTTGGTGAGCACCGGCGGCACCGCCAGGGCCACCAGCGCGAGGAAGGGCGGGATGGAGCCGATGCCCACCGACTGCATCCAGGTGGGCGGAGCCCCGATCCCGAAGCGCAGGACCGCGATCAGGAGGATGGCGATGGCGGGCAGGGCCCGCCCGACGTTCGAGAGGTTGACGGCCACGAACCCGCCACGGCGGAGGTGGCCCAGCACCAGGCCCGCGGGCAGCGCCACCACCAGCGCCGCCAAGACCGAGATGACCGAGATCTGCACGTGCTGCCAGACCAGGTGCGGGATCCCCTCGGCGCCCGACCAGTGGGAGGGGTCGGTGAACCAGTCGACCATGCCGCCGAGGAAGCCCACGGTCAGACCGCCGCCCGCCGCGACCACGGCGTCGCGACGCGCTGCACCCCGAGGAGCAGCGCGTCGGCGGCCACCGCCAGGGCCACCGTGAGGACGATCCCGACCGTGAGCGGGGTCTGGAAGTCGCGGTCGAAGCCGTCGAGCATGAGGGCACCCAGGCCGCCCTGCCCCACCAGGGCCGCCACGGGCACCATGCCGATCGTCGTGACCGTCGCGATCCGCACCCCGGCGATCGCGGCCGGCAGCGCCAGCGGCAGCTCCACCGCCGCGAGCCGCCGCCACGGTCCGTAGCCCATGCCGGTGGCGGCCTCCCGCACCTCGGGTGCCACCCCGTCGAGCCCGGTCACCACGTTCCGCACCAGGATCAGCAGCGTGTAGGTGGTGAGCGGGACGACCGCCGTGGCCGGGGAGAGGCCGGTGAACGGCAGGAGGAGGGCGAACGCGGCCAGCGACGGGATCGTGTAGAGCACACCGGTGCCGGCGAGGACGGGCCCGAGGAGGCGCCGGCGGCGTTGCACCAGCACGGCCAGCGGCAGCGCGATCAGGATTCCGAGCAGCACCGCCCAACCGGTGAGGACCAGGTGCTCGCGGGTACGGAACCAGATCTCGTCGGTGTGGTCGGCGACCCACGACCAGTCGAGCAGGGCGCTGCCGTCGTAGGCCGCCGACACGAGGCTCACGGCCTCACCGTACCGTCGCCGCGCCCCGGGCGGACCGGCGCCGGTACCGTGGTGGCGTTCCCGACCCGTCCCCGACCCCGGCTCGTGCCGCCGGGCCCGAGGGCCCCGACCGCGGACCCACCGGAGGAGCGCTCGCATGATCCGACTCGAGGCCGTCTCGAAGCGCTACCCGAACGGTACGGTGGCCGTGCACTCCCTCGACCTCGAGGTCCGGCGCGGCGAGGTCTGCGTGCTGGTCGGGCCGTCGGGCTGCGGGAAGACGACCACGCTGCGGATGATCAACCGCCTGGTCGAGCCCACGTCGGGCCGGATCTTCCTCGACGGCGCCGACGTCACCGACGCCGACCCGGTCGAGCTGCGCCGCCACGTCGGCTACGTGATCCAGCAGGTCGGCCTGTTCCCCCACCAGACCATCGCCGCCAACGTGGGTACCGTCCCGTCGCTGCTCGGCTGGAAGAAGGCCCGGATCTCGTCCCGCGTCGACGAGCTCCTCGACCTCGTCGGCCTCGAGCCGTCGGAGTACCGCGGGCGCTACCCCGCCCAGCTCTCGGGCGGGCAGCGACAGCGGGTGGGCGTGGCACGCGCGCTCGCCGCCGATCCGCCGGTGCTGCTGATGGACGAACCGTTCGGGGCCATCGATCCCGTAACCCGCACCCGTCTCCAGGACGAGTTCCTGCGCCTCCAGGACGGCGTCCGCAAGACGGTGGTGTTCGTCACCCACGACATCGAGGAGGCGGTCAAGATGGGCGACCGCATCGCGATCCTCGACGTGGGCGGGGTGCTGGCGCAGTACGACACGCCCGCCGAGGTCCTCGGGAACCCGGCGAGTCCGATGGTCGCCGACTTCGTCGGCCCCGACCGGGGGCTCAAGCGCCTGAAGGTCACGCCCATCGACCCGGTGTTGCTCGAGCACCCGCCCACGGTGGGACCCGACGACACCCTCGAGCAGGCCCGGGCGGTGATGGAGCGGACCGAAGCCCGCTGGGTGGCCGTCACCGACGCCCGGGGCGCGCTGAGGGGTCACGTGCGGGCCGCGGCCGCGGGCGGCGACGGCACCGTCGTCGACCGGATCGAGCGGGTGGAGGCGTGGGTACCGCTCGACGGCTCCCTGGAGCGGGCGCTGGCGTCGATGCTCCTCACCGACTACGGCTGGGTGGCGGTGGTCGACGGCGACGCCTTCGTGGGGGTCCTGACCCCCGACGCGATCTACCGCGCCCTGAAGGCGAGCCTCGACGACGCGGCAGCCGTGGCCTCCACCGCGGCGACCGGCGCCGACTGAGCACGGGTCACGGGCGGGTTGCCGGCCGTCCCCCGCAGACGACCTCGAGACCCGGCGGCGCGGACACCACGGCGCACGACTCGCCCTCGAGGTCGAGCGAGATGCTGCCGTCGAGGATGGGCAGGCCGTCGAGGCGGAGGCGGCCTATCCACGCGGGGATCACCGGGTCGACGGTGAGCCTCCCGCGGCGGAGGTCGGGCTGGAAGCGCAGCATCGTCCGCAGGAACAGCAGCGGGGAGGCCGTAGCCCACGCCTGCGGCGAGCACGACGTGGGGTAGCCGACCGGGAAGCCGAGCTCCCGCCGCGGAAGGCCCGCGAACAGCTCCGGTAGACGCAGCCCGAACGACGCCGCGGCGTCGATCATCCCCTCGAGTATCCGGTGGGTCTCCTCCACGAAGCCGTAGCGCATGAGGCCGGCGGCGACGATCGCGTTGTCGTGCGGCCACACGCTGCCGCAGTGGTAGCTGATCGGGTTGTAGCCGGTCATCGAGGCGGCGAGGGTGCGCACGCCCCAGCCGGTGAACATGTCGTCGGAGAGGAGGCGCCGGGCCACGCGCTCGGCCTTGTCGGCGTCGACGATGCCGGTCCAGAGGCAGTGCCCCATGTTGGAGGCCAGCGCGTCGATCGGGGCCTTGTCGGCGTCGAGGCCCATCGCGAACCAGCCCCGGTCCTCCAACCAGAAGTCGCGGTTGAAGCGGGCCTTGAGCCCGGCGGCCCGGTCGGCGAGCCGCGTCGCGGTGTCGGCGTCGCCCGCCTCCTCGGCGAAGCGCGACCGCGCGAGCAGCGCGGCGTACACGTAGCCCTGCACCTCGCACAGGGCGACGGGCGTCTCCGGCAGGCGGCCGTCGGCGAAGCGCACGCCGTCCCAGGAGTCCTTCCAGCCCTGGTTGCGCAGGCCTCGGTCGCTGGTGCGCTGGTACTCGACGTAGCCGTCGCCGTCGCGGTCGCCGTAGGTGTCGATCCACTCGAGGGCCCGGTCGGCGGCGGGCAGGAGAGCGTCGACCTCGTCGGGACGTATCCCCCAGCGCCGCAGCTCGCCGAGCAGCATCACGAACAGGGGCGTGGCGTCGACGGTGCCGTAGTAGATGTTGCCGGAGCCGAGGGAGAGCTCGGCCGTCTCGCCGAAACGCATCTCGTGGAGGATCCGTCCGGGCTCCTCCTCGGTCAGGGGATCCTCCTCCTCCCCCTGGAACCGGGCCAGCGTCTGGAGGGTGCCGAGCGCGAGGTCCGGGTCGATGATCATCGCCATCCAGCTCGTGATCAACGAGTCGCGGCCGAAGAGGGTCATGAACCACGGGGCGCCGGCGGCCACGACGGCCCGTTCCGGGTGGTCGGGGTCGAAGATCCGCAGGGCGGCGAGGTCGTCGCCGCTGCGCCCGACCAGGGCCCGGAACCAGTCGTGGTCGGTGGTCACCGTGGGCAGGCGTTCCCGCCACTCCTCCAGCCGTTCGATCGGGGCGGCGCGCTCGACGGGCTCGCCGCAGCGGTACCTCGGGGACACGGGGACCTCGTCGATGACGAGCGTCACCTGGAGGCAGGTCGTCCAGGCCTCTCCCGGCGGCACGATCACCTCGAACGCGGCCACCGACCCGTCGAGACGGGGTTCCTCGGTGAAGTCGAGGTGGACGGCCCGGCGGAAGTTGTTGCGCCGGTAGGTGAAGGTCAGCCGGTGGCCCGTCGCCTCCCGGTCGAGGTCGCCGACCTTGACGACCCGACCCTCCTTGACCTCGAACAGGTCGGCGAAGTCGGCCCCCGCCTCGATCTCGAGGGCGCAGTAGGCGGGCTCGGTGCCGTAGTTGCGCACCGTCACGTCTTCGCGCATCCCCTGACCCACGTAGCGCCGGCGGAACACCACCAGGTGGGAGTCGGCCTGGCCCGGACGGGGGTTGTCGCGGAGCACGAAGGCGCCGCTGAACGGCTCCACGGCCACCGACGAGAGGGGCTCCGGGTGGTCGCCGTTGACCCGCAGCCGCAAGACCGAGAGGAAGCGGGTGTCGCGGAAGAAGAGGCCTTGGGCGGAGCCGGGCACGAAGTCGCCCGACCGGCCCGAGATGCAGAACGTCGACTCGTCGACGAGGGTGACGGGACCGCCGTCGGAGGAGATCGGCGCGCTGGCGCTCGACGCCCACGGCTGGACCATCGCGACGAAACGCTACCGTCCGGAGACGTGAGGATCGCACAGCTCGCCCCGCCCTGGTTCCCGGTGCCGCCGTCGGGCTACGGCGGGATCGAGCTGGTGGTCTCCCTCCTCGCCGACGGGCTCGCCGATCGGGGCCACGACGTCACGCTCTTCGCCAGCGGCGGCTCGCAGACGCGGGCGAGGCTGGAGACGCCGATGATCGACCCTCCCGACCCGGCGCTGCTCGGCAACGCCTGGTTCGACGCCTTCCACGCGGTCTCGGCGTACCTCCACCACGGCGAGTTCGACGTGATCCACGACCACTCGGGGCTCGTCGGGCCGGCGATCGGCGCCCTGCTCGACGGCGGCCCTCCCGTGGTCCACACGCTCCACGGCCCCTGGACCGGCCCCTCGAGGCTGTACTACGGCCTGCTCCAGGATCGCCTGCACCTCGTCGCGATCAGCGAGGCCCAGCGCGCCGACAACCCCGACCTGCGCTACGCCGGCACGGTGCACAACGGGATCGCGCTGGACCGGTACCGGTTCCAGGCCAGGAAGGACCGCTTCCTCGTCTACATCGGGCGGGCCAACCCCGACAAGGGCCCCGCGCTGGCCGTGGAGGTGGCCCGCCGGGCGGGAATGCCCCTGGCGATGATCGTGAAGCGCAACGAGCCGTTCGAGCGGGCCTACTGGGACGAGATGGTCGCCCCGCAGCTCAACGACGAGGTGGAGGTGTACGAGAACGTCGACCACGCCACCAAGGTCGACCTGCTGGCCCGGGCCACCGCGATGGTGTTCCCCATCCAGTGGCCGGAGCCGTTCGGGCTGGTGATGGTCGAGGCGATGGCGTGCGGCACCCCGGTCATCGCCTGCCCGGCCGGCGCCGCGATCGAGCTGGTCGAGGATGGGCGGACCGGCTTCCTGCGGGATTCGGTCGACGACCTCACCGAGGCCGTCGGCCGCGCCGGCGAGTGCTCCCCCGAAGCGTGCCGCGCGCGGGTCGAGCACCACTTCTCCGCCCCGGCCATGGTCGAGGGCTACGAGCGCATCTTCGAGCGGATCACCACCGGGCCCTGACCGGGCGTCCCGACCCGGCGCACCCGATCCTTCCCGTCACGGTGGGCACGAGGCGCCGGCCACCGCCTTCGTGTAGTACTCGCCGCTCGCCACGAGGAGCTGGGTGAGCACCAGATCGTCGGTGCTCCGGAGGCGACCCGACCAGTAGGCGAGGCCTCCCGGGTCGGTGGCGCGGCAGAGGAGCCCCTGGTACTGGAGCGTCACGCGCCGCGAACGCGACTCCGCCGACTCGTAGAACACCGCCGCGACCCTCCTGGACCCCTCGCGCAACGCCCGGCTCGACCAGTAGGCCAGGCCGTCCGCGTCCGGTTCCCGTCCGAGCAGCGCCGAGTAGAGCCGCCCAACGTACGCGGAGGCGTCGGTGGCCGTCCCGCCCCAGCGCGCGTACTGCTCCGGCGAGCCGTAGAACGCGATCGCGACGTCGCGCTGGAGCATCCCGTGGAGGATCCGGCCGGTCCAGTAGCCGATCCCGCCCGGGTCGCCGTCCCGGCCCAGCACCTGCCGGTAGAGGTTCGACACGACCTGGCCGACCCAGTCGGCGGTTCGCACGACCACACCGGAGTACGTGGTCCGGCCGCGCTCCCCGGGTCGGGCCGCGAGCGTCCGGCAGCCCGTCAGGAGCTGTCCCGCCGACGGCTCGGCGCCGATCAGGTCGTGGTACAGCCTCCTGACGTAGGTCGCGTCGTCGCTGGCCACGCACTGCTCGTAGGTGACCGGCGGCGGTGGCACTCCTCCCGACATGTGGGCGTCGTCGGCCCCGCGGTTGTACATGTCGTGGTGGAAGCGGGGCCACGGCGCGGCGCCCAGGGGCGCGTCCGACGAGAGCTTCACGAGGAGATCGCGGTCGGGCCCGTCGCGGCGCTGGTTGGCGTTGGCGTCGAGCAGTCCGTGCACGAAGACCGTGGCCCGGCCGCCGAGGTCGACGGCGGTGGGCGTCGACGCGTACACGAACGGGAACGGCCGGCCACCCGGTATGAACATCGACTGCTCCGGCGCCCCGGTCTCGGCGTCGAAGACGTCGAACGACGTCTCGGCCACCGCGATGACCTCCAGGCGGCCGTCGCCGTCGACGTCGGCGACGATGGGCGAGCCGCGACCGACCCCCACCCCGGGGGGGAACGAGCAGGGGCCGCCGTTGCGGGCGCACGCGCTCCAGCGGATCGTGCCGTCACCGCGGATGGCGTAGACCCGGCCGTCCTCCGCGGTGGTGAACACGGTCGCCCGGCCGTCGCCGTCGACGTCGGCCAGCGCCGGGGACGCGATCGTCCGGCCGCCCAGGGTGCGGGGCCACCCGGGGAGCACCTTCAGGCCGACGTCGAAGGCCCAGACCCGTTGCGACGCCACCAGGTTGGACCCGTCGATCACGCTGAAGTACACGCCCGAGCCGATCACGATCTGCGGCGCGTCGCCGGGACCGGAGACGTGGCCGATAACCGGCGACGAGACCGCGATCTCGCCCCGCATGAACGCCTTGGCCCAGGTGGCGCCCCCGCTACTTACGATCCGGATCACGCTGCCGTAGGTGCCCGGGGCGCACCCGAGGCTCGGGTTCCCCGCGCAGACGGGATAGTCGAGGTCGGAGGCCACCACGATCTCGGGCCGGCCGTCGCCGTTGAGGTCGGAGACCGCGGGCGTCGACCACGACGTATCGGAGAGGAAGTAGGGGAACCCCCGAACCGGAGCGCCGCTGGTGCCCGACAGCACGTGCAGGTAGTGGTCCTGGCTGGTGATCACCACGTCGGGTACGCCGTTGCCGTCGACGTCGGCGATGACCGGCGACGCGAACACGTCGCAGACCTTCTTCGGGTAGGTGCAGGTGCGGCGGGACCACATCCGGGTGCCGTTCGATCGGAACGCCGCCACCGTGGACGTTCCGGGCGGCACCTGGCTGTCGAGCGCGAACGAGGGCATGAACCCGACCACGATGTCGAGCTTCCCGTCCAGGTCCAGGTCGGCCAGCGCCGGTGACGAGGCGACGATCCCCGGCACCGTCGACGCGTTGAACTTGCGGACCAGCGCCCCGGTCCCGGCGTCGTAGATGCGGATGCGGCCGTCGACCCCGCCGACCACCACCTGCGTCGTGCCGTTGCCGTCGAGGTCGCCGACCGCGGGCGACGAGAACTGCTCCTTGATCCCCATCGACGAGTAGGCCTGGCCCATCGCCTCCGGGGCGGCGGCCCAGTCGAGGCTCAGCGGATCGCCGTCCGCCGCCCGTGCGGTCCCGGTGTCGATCGGCGCCACCGCGAGGCCTGCCCCCAGGGCCGCCGCGGCCACCGCGGCGAGGAACGCGCGAGCGGGGCGCCGGCGACGGCCGGCGAACCGCGACCGGGGGGCGGTACCGGCGGCGGGGGCGGTCGACATCGGCTGGTCCTCCGGTTCGTCGGGCGCGGCTCGGGCGTATCCCACGTCACGAGGCCGGCCCGACGTGATCACGTGCCACAGCGACGTCGATACGGGCAGATCGGCAGGAGCCCGCCCGAAGTTGAGCCACGGCCTCCCCTCGGGAGCCACGAGAGCGCCCTCGGGCACCGATTTCCACTACGGGCGTAGTGTTATTAGACTCCGGGCATGAGCTCCGCGCCCGAACCCGGCGACGGCCGGCCCGGCGCCGCCCCCGAGGCCCCGGACTCCCCTCCCGCCCTGGAGATCGACGATCTGCACGTCGCGGTCGGCGAGCGGGAGATCCTGCACGGGCTCGGCCTGGCGGTCGCGCCGGGTGAGCTCCACGTGCTCATGGGTCCCAACGGGAGCGGCAAGTCGACGCTCGCCAACGCCCTCCTCGCCAACCCGACCTACACGGTCACGAGCGGGGCGATCCGCCTCCACGGCGACGACGTCACCGCGCTCTCCACCGACCAGCGGGCCGCCCGGGGGATGTTCCTCGGGTTCCAGCACCCCGAGGCGATCCCGGGCGTCAGCGTCCTCAACTTCCTGCGCCAGGCGCTCGCCGTCCGCAAGGGCATCCCCGACCTCTCGGTGCTGGAGGTCCGGCTCTCGGTGATGGACTGGACGGCGCGCCTCGGGATGGACGACACCTTCCTGTCCCGGTACCTCAACGAGGGTTTCTCCGGGGGAGAGAAGAAGCGCAACGAGGTGCTCCAGATGGCCCTCATGGAGCCGGAGGTGGCGGTGCTCGACGAGACCGACTCCGGCCTCGACGTGGACGCGTTGCGCGTCGTGGCCCACGGAGTGCAGACCGTCCGCGACACCCGCCCTCACATGGGCATCCTCCTCATCACGCACTACCAGCGCATCCTCGACCACCTCGCCCCCGATGCGGTGCACGTGCTCCTCGACGGCCGGATCGTCGCCTCGGGAGGCCTGGAGCTCGCCGAGACCCTCGAGGCGGAGGGCTTCGACGCCTTCCGCGCCGGGGCCGCGGCGTGAGCGCACCGGCGCCCGCGACCGGCACCGCGTCGCTCGACGTGGAGCGGATCCGCCGCGACTTCCCGATCCTCGCCCGCGAGGTGCACGGCCGGCGCCTCGTGTACCTCGACTCGGCCGCTTCGTCACAGAAGCCGCTCCCGGTGATCGAGGCCATGGAGCGCTGCCACCGCGAGTACTACGCCAACGTCCACCGCGGCGTCTACACGATCGCCGAGGAGTCGACCGCCGCGTTCGAGGCCGCCCGGCTCACGGTGGCCCGCTTCGTCGGCTCCGCCGACGCCCGCGAGATCGTCTTCGTGCGCAACGCCACCGAGGCGATCAACCTGGTCGCGTACTCGTGGGCCCGCGCCAACCTCGGCCCCGGCGACGCCGTGGTGGTGTCCGAGATGGAGCACCACGCCAACGTCGTCCCGTGGCAGATGCTCGCCGAGGAGCGTGGCGTAGAGCTGCGCTGGCTCCCGGTCACCGACGACCACCGGCTCGACACCGCCGGGCTCGAGCACGTCCTCGACGGCGCCCGCCTGCTCGCCGTGACGGCCATGTCGAACGTGCTCGGCACGATCAACGAGATCCGGCCGCTCGCCGACGCCGCCCACGCCGCGGGGGCGCTGATCCTCGTCGACGCCTGCCAGTCGGCGCCCCACGTCCCCACCGACGTGACGGCCTGGGACGCCGACTTCGTGGCGTTCTCGGCCCACAAGATGCTCGGGCCGACCGGCATCGGGGCGCTGTGGGCGCGCGCCGAGCTGCTCGAGGCGATGCCCCCGTTCATGGGCGGCGGCGAGATGATCCGCGACGTGCGCCTCGACGGCTTCACCCCCAACGAGGTCCCCTGGAAGTTCGAGGCCGGCACGCCGGCGTTCGTGGAGGCGATCGGCTGGGCCGAGGCCATCCGCTACCTCGGCACCCTCGGCCTCGCGGCGGTGCGGGCCCACGAGAAGGCGCTCACCGCCTACACCCTCGAGGCGCTCGAGGCCCGCTTCGGCGCGAAGCTCACGGTGTACGGACCCCGCGACGTGGAGGCGCGCGGGAGCGCGATCTCTTTCCTGTTCGAGGACATCCACGCCCACGACATCTCCCAGGTCCTCGACCAGGGTGCGGTCTGCGTGCGCGCCGGGCACCACTGCGCGAAGCCACTGATGAGGCGGCTGGGCGTGCCGGCCACCAGCCGAGCGTCCTTCTACCTGTACAACGACGAGGCCGACGCCGACGCGCTCGTCGCCGCCCTCGCCGAAGCCGAGCGGTTCTTCGCCCTCTGACCCACTCGCCCGACCGCGCGACGCCGGCCGGGAGACCGCCCCGACCCCGAGCCCCGGAGCCGGGGGACCGTAGACTGGAGGGCCGTGCCCGACCTGGAAGACCTCTACCGCGAGATCATCCTCGACCACTACCGCGCCCCGAGGAACCGCGGGGAGCTCCCGGTCCCGCCGGCCCACCGGGTCGAGGGCTTCAACCCCCTCTGCGGCGACGAGGTGGTGCTGTACCTCGACATCGACGACGGCACGGTCCGCGACGTCAGGATCGGCGGCCAGGGGTGCTCCATCAGCCAGGCGTCCACGTCGATGATGAGCGCGGCGATCAAGGGGCGGACGGTCGAGGAGGCGCGGAAGCTGGTGCGGGCCTTCGACGCCCTGATGTCGATCCACGAGTCGCAGCTGGACGCCGCCGACGGCGCCGACGGCGGTACCGACGACCGGGGTGCGGGCTCCGACGAGCACGAAGCCCTTCCCGATGCCAGCCTCGGCGACCTCATGGCCCTCCGCGGGGTGGTGAAGTTCCCGGTGCGGATCAAGTGCGCCACCCTGTCGTGGCACACCCTCCGGCAGGGCCTCGACGAGGCCGAGGCGGGCTGAACCCGACGCCTCCGGGGGGCCCCGG
>Ga0226835_1000820_pt1 | contig 24245 bp, 21 predicted proteins | sample LAC_MetaG_1_FD_163627 | JGI IMG/M metagenome (GOLD analysis project Ga0226835, IMG submission 163627) | Anaerobic ammonium oxidizing microbial communities from anammox membrane bioreactor (MBR) in UC Berkley, California, United States -... | ecosystem: Engineered > Bioreactor > Anaerobic >...
GCGCCAGCTCGGGGTGACGCGCCAGGACGCTCGCGCGCTCGACGCCGGCATCTCGGGCCGCCGCGAGGAGGGCCAGTTCCAGCGGGTCGCCGACGCCCGCGCCGGGCTCGGCCCCCGCGGGCAGTTCGGCCGTCACGCAGAGAGCCGCGAGGGTGAGGGCGTGGCGGAGCTCCGCGTCGAGTTCCGTCTCGGTCGCCCCCGCCGGCTGCGTTGCCGGCGGAGGCGGCACCGCGCCGACCCGCGCCGCGCTCGGGTCATGCGGCCCGCCCTCACCGAGGGTCACGACTCCGGAAGGCAACCACATCTGCGCGACCCTGAGGCGGTTCTCGGTCAGCGTCCCCGTCTTGTCGGTGATGATCACGCTCGTCGCGCCGAGCGTCTCCACCGCGGCCAGCCGATTGACGAGGGCGTTGCGGCGCGCCATGCGCCTCACGCCGCCCGCCAACGTGAGCGTCGCGATGACCGGCAACCCCTCCGGGACCGTGGCCACCGCCAACGCGATGGCCGTCTGCACCAGCACCAGCCAACCCTTGCCGCTCCCGATCCCGGTGAGGGTCACGGTCACCGCGACGACGAGGGTGAGCCAGAGCAGGCGGTGCGCCAACCCGGCGAGGCGCGCCTCCAGCGGGGTGCCGGGCGGCGCGGCGGTGCCGACCAGCCGCCCGACCCGGCCGAGCTCGCTCGCCGCGCCGGTCGCGACGACGACCGCCTCGCCCGCCCCCCGCGTGACGGCGGTACCCATGTGGAGCATCGGGGCTCGCTCGTGCACCTCCGCCGCCCTTCGGATCGCGGCGACCGCCTTGGCTACCGGCACCGACTCCCCCGTCAGGCTCGACTCGTCGGCCTCCAACCTGCTCGCCTTGACGAGGCGTGCGTCGGCGCCCACCAGGTCACCGGCCTCGACGATCAGGACGTCGCCGGGCACGAGCGTCGCGGCCGGCACGACCAGGAGCCGGCCGTCGCGGCGCACCCGGGCGGTCGGCGCCCCCAGGCGCCTGAGCGCCTCGACGGACCGCACGGCCTTCAGCTGCGTGGCGAACCCGATGGCGGCGTTGAGGGCGAGCACCGCCAGTATCGCGCCCGCCTCGGCCCACTCGCCGAAGCCGGCCGAGAGTGCCGCCGCGGCGGCCAGCAGCGCCACCAGGGCGCCCTTGAACTGGTCGAGCAGGACCCGCCACCAGGCGCGCGGCGTCGTGGCGGCGGCGACGTTCTCGCCGTGACGGCGCAGCCGCTCGAGGGCGTCGGCCCCTGCCAGGCCCGCCGCCGGATCCACCCCGAGCAGGCAGGCGACCGCATCGGCGGTCTCCGCCCAGGGCGCCTCCCCACCGTACGCGGGGGCGGCGGGTGACTCCCGCCTGGTCGCGACGTCCGCCACGCCTCCAAGCTAAGCGCGGCGCCGGGCTCCGACCAGGGCTAGGCGCCCCGGTGCGCCCGCCTCACTGGCTGTCCACGAACTGCCTGGCCGTCCTGCCCGACAGCCCGTTGTTCCAGTCGGCGAAGCGCAAGGCCCGCTCGACCAGGTCCGCGTCGACCGCGAGGCCCCGCGCCGCGGCGAGGGCGCGCACGAGCTCCAGGTAGCGGCGCTGGTCGGCCCCCGGGAAGGTGATGACGAGCCCGAAGCGGTCCGCCAGCGCCAGCCGCTCCTGGGTCGTGTCCCAGGCGTGCACGTCGTCGTCGAGCGGGTCGGGGCGGTCGCGGAGGCGCTCTCTCACCAGGTGCCGCCGGTTCGAGGTGGCGTACACCAGCGTGTTGGCGGGGCGGCGGCGCAGCCCGCCGTCGAGGAGGCTCTTGAGCGGCCGGTAGGCGTCGTCCTCTCCCTCGAAGGCAAGGTCGTCGACGAAGAGCACGAACTTCAGTGGCTGCGGCCTGAGCAGTTCGAGCAGTCGCGGGAGCCCCTCCAGCGTCGCGGGCGCCACCTCGACGAGGCGCAGGCCCCCCTCGGCGTAGCGGTGCACCAGGCCGCGCACGGCGGTCGACTTGCCGCTGCCGCGCGCGCCGTACAGGAGGCAGTCGTTGGCCGGTCGCCCCGCCAACAACGCCTCCGTGTTGGCGGCGAGGCGCGTGAGCGGCCCGTCCAGCCCCGCCAGCTCCGCCCAGGCCGGCGCGTCGGGGTAATTGAGCGGCTCGAGGTTCCCGTCGCGCCAGGTCAGGGCGGGATGGAGGCTCGCCGGCCCGTTCCCCACCTCGCGCAGCAGCCCGAGGTAGACGTCCAGGAGGGCGTCGGCGTCGGCACCGAGGAGCGCCTGGGCCAGCCGGGCCACGCGCGCCTGGGCCACTGGCTCCAACGGCGACGACGCCAGGTCGGTCAGCGTGACGCCGGCCGCGTTACGGCCCATGGCGCCGCTGGGCTCCATCACGCGCCTGAGCGTCTCGGCGAGGCGCCACAGCTCGGCGCGCGCCAGGGCGGTCAGCCCCGAAGGCACGGCACCGACGGCGTAGGGACTCAGCACGGTCCGGTGGGCCATGACCGTGTACGCCACGGCGGCGGCCGGGTCGGGGTGGCCGGCCGCGGCCAGCGCCACGGGCAGGTCGACGCTGGCGGCGCTGGCCTCGCGGCGCGCCAGGAAGGGCGTCCACCAGGGGGCGGCGGCAAGCGCCGGGAACAGCGAGGGGGTCGTCGGGGGCGTCATCCGGACGAGAGTACCTCGGGCCCGCGTTCCTGGCCGCCGCCGGTCAGCAGCGCGCGCGTGGCGAGTTCGCCGGCTCGGATGGCCGCCGGCGAGCGGTGGAAGTCCCACCAGGAGATGTGCGGCTCGACGCGCAGCAGCGTCGCGTCGTCGGGAACGACGAGCCCCTTGCTGCAAGAGCCGAGCGAGATGGCGAGGCCGCGGTAGATCTGACCCAGTGGCCCGCCGGGCGCGACGCGCTCGCCGCCCCTCAGGAAGGCGCGGCCGGCGGCCGTGGCGTTGAAGCGCCTGATCTGCCTGACCACGCTCGAGTGCCTCACGTCGACCCCGGCGTGCACGCCGAGCCGCCACACGCCCGGCATGCGGGTGAGGGTGCTGAACGGCACCGGCTCGACGAAGCCGCCGTCGATCAGCAGTCGGTCCCGCCACCGCACCGGCGCGAAGAGCCCGGGCAGTGCGCAGCTCGCCCTGACCGCGTCGGCCACCGACCCGGAATCGAGGCGCACCAGCGCTCCCGTGCCCAGGTCGGTCGTGGCGATGGCGAGCGGCACCTGGACCTCGTCGAACGACGCCCCCTGGAAGAACTTGCGATCCAACCAGTCGCGCAGGCGGCGCCCGTTGACGACGGCCCCGCGGTGAAGGCCGAAGTCGACGCCCTGCCGCCACACCTCGGCCATGTCCTGCTCCCGTACGATCCGCTCGAGCTCCAGCGCGCTGCCGGTCAGGGCGTACAGGGCGGCGACGACGGCCCCGAACGACGTCCCGCCCAGCATGACGGGCCGCACGCCCGCCGCCTCGAGCGCCTTGAGAACGCCCACGTGCACCAGGCCCCGCGCGGTGCCTCCGCCCAGGGCGAGGGCGACGGCAGCGCCTGCACCGAACGCCTGCATGCGGCGATGTTACAACCGACCGCGCGGAGCCGGCCGCGCGGAGCCGACCGCGCGCATGGCCGACCGCCCGCGGAGCCGACCGGCCGGGCGGGAGGCCGGTGGTAGACTCCTTGGGTCATGTCGGCTCTGTACCAACGGGCGCGGCCGGTCACCTTCGACGAGGTCGTCGGGCAGGACCACGTCAAGGACGTGTTGACGTCCGCCATCGCGCGCTCCCGCGTCGGCCACGCCTACCTCTTCTCCGGGCCCCGCGGCGTCGGCAAGACCACGACGGCCCGCCTCCTCGCCATGGCGGTCAACTGCGAGGCTCCCGCCGCGGAGCGCCCTTGCGGCCGGTGCGAGTCGTGTCGGCTGGTGCAGGCCGGGTCTCACCCCGACGTGGTCGAGCTCGACGCCGCCTCGAACAACTCCGTCGAGGACGTGCGCGACCTGCGCGAGCGCGTCATGTTGACGAGCATGCGGGGCGGCACGCGGGTGTGGATCCTCGACGAGGCGCACATGCTCAGCAAGGCCGCCGCCAACGCCCTCCTCAAGACGCTCGAGGAGCCGCCGCCCGGCCTGGTGTTCGTCCTCGCGACGACGGAGCCGGAGCGCCTACCGCCAACCGTCCTGTCGCGCTGCCAGCACTTCCGGTTCAGGCGCCTCACCGACGACGAGATACGGGGCAAGCTGGCGCGCCTCGCGAACGCCGCCGGGGTGGCGGCCGAGACGGCCGCGCTCGACCTCGTGGCCCGGAGCGCCGACGGCGGCATGCGCGACGCAGAGTCGCTCCTCGAGCGGCTCTTGGCCTCCGGCGAGGCGGTCACCCTCGTCCGCACGGAGGACGCCCTGGGCCTGCCGCCTCACGAGCGGCTGCGGGCGATGGCGTCGGCCCTGGCGAACGGCGACCTGGCCTCCCTGCTGGCGGAGGCAGACGCCCTCTACCGCGCCGGCTTCGCTCCGCGGACGGTGGCGGACCAACTGGCGCGCAGCCTACGCGGCGCCCTCCACGCCCTGCTCGCCGGCGAGCCGTGGCTGGCAGCGGGCGAGGACGACCTGCTGAGGTTGCTGCACGCCCTCGACGACGAGCAGGAACGCTTCGTGCGCCACGACGACCTCTACTCCCTCGAGGTCGCCCTCATCAAGGCGCGTAACGCCCTGCTAGGGAACGGGCCTGCGGCGGGCGCCGCGGTCGCGGCGTCCGCGGCGGCGGCCGCCGCGGCGGGCGCCGTGGCGGACGGCGTCATGCCCGTGGCGAGGGGCGCGGTGACCGGGACGGTGGGCGAGACGGCGAGCGAGACGGTGGGCGAGGCCGTGTCCGGGGACGCGACCGGCCCTGCCGTCGCGCGCCGCCGTCCGAGCGGCAGCACCCCCCGCGCCGCCGGGGCCGAAGCGCCGCCCTCGGGCGGTGCTCGCGGGGCCTCCCCGGAGCCGGACGCCGCTCCCGGCGGGGACCCCGCGCAGGTCCCTGCTGACGGGGAGCAGGTCGGTCAGTTCTCCTGGCACGCGGTGCGCAGCCAGGCCGACGTGCGCCTGAAGGCCTTCCTGGCGCCGGTGCGCGTGGAGCACTCGGGCAGCGCCGTGCGCGTGACGTTCCCCGAGGCGAACGAGTTCCACCACAAGCAGTTGATCATGCGCCTGGCCGCGTTCGAGGAGCTGCTGACGGCCGTCGTCGGTCCCGGCTTCGACGTCACCATCGATGGCCCGGCGGGCACCTCGCGCTTCACCACGAGCGGGAGCACCCGAGGGGGCGGTCCAAAAAAAGCGTGACGGGGCAGGCGGCGCCTGGCCCCGAGGTCACGGAGCGCGGCCCGCTTCCCACCGCCTCGCCCGCGGCGCCGCGGTCGGCGCCCGCCAATGCGGCCGGCCCGCAGGCACCGGCCGCACCGGGGGCCGCTGGTCGCGGCGCGGGACGCGGCGCGGGACGCACCGCGGGACGCAGCGCAGGACGCGATGCGGTCGCCGCGCCCGACCGCGCCGGGGATCACGGCGCGGCCCCACGCCCACAGGCGGCCGGCGCGGACCGCCCCCCGCCTCCACAAGCGAGCCCACCAGGAGCGAACCCACCGGAGGTGGGCGACCTAATCCCCGACGACGTCGTCTCCTCGGCGGGCGGGGGTACCGGGGACCTGTGGGGGGAGCCTTGGGGCGAGCCGCCCGTCGAGCCTTGGGAGGACGAGGCGCGCACCCCCCAGGCGGCCGCGGTGTCCACAGCTGACCCGGCCGCTGGCCCGGCCGCCGCCCCCGCTCAGACCAGGGCCGCCGGCCGGGCGCGCTCGGCCGCGAAGCGGCAAGGGGGCGGCGCGCGCTCCGAGCGGCGGGGCGCGGCGGGGTCGGCGCACGGTCGCGGACCTGTCGACAGCGACACACCCCAGGGCAAGGCGTTCGCGGAGGTCGTGGCGCTCTTCCCCGGCCGCGTGATCGAGGTGTTGCCGCTCGGCCGCCCCCCGGACACCGACGACAAGGGCACCGGCGACGAGACCGAAGCGCCGTTCGCTGCCGGTTACGATGACCCCATGGAGGCGGGCTCCGAGTAGGGCGACGCCTGACCCGCCGACCCGTCGCCGCGCCCGCGCGCCGCGCCGGGCCGCGCCTTAGGAGTGGACGTGAACATCCAGAAGCTGATGAAGGAGGCGCAACGCGCCCAGCAGAAGGTCGCGGAGGCGCAGGAGCGCCTGGCGAGCATGTCGGTCGAGGGCTCCGCCGGGGCGGGGCTCGTGCGGGCGGAGGCCACCGGCGACGGCACCGTCACCAAGGTCCGCATCGACCCGAAGGTCGTGGACCCGTCCGACGTCGAGATGTTGGAGGACCTCGTCACGGCGGCGGTCAACGAGGCGCAGCGCAAGGCCAAGGAGCTGCAGGAGCGGGAGATGGGCGCGGCGATGGGCGGCGTGGGCGGCCTCGGCGGCCTGGGGGGCATGCTCTGAGCGAGCTGTCCGCCGGCCGGAGCGGCACCCGAGGGGCGCCACGTTGAGCGTCCGCTTCCCGGGTCCGCTCCTGACCCTCATCCGCGAGCTCGGGCGCCTGCCGGGGATCGGTCCCAAGAGCGCACAACGCCTCGCGTTCCACCTCTTCAACCGCCCCGAGGCCGAGGTCAGGGCGCTGGCAGAGGCGCTCGTCGAGGCCAAGACCGGCCTGGCGCGCTGCCCGATCTGCTACAACGTCATGAGCGCCGACGCTGACTGCTGCGCGGTGTGCGCCGACGCGCGCCGCGACCGCGGCCTGCTCTGCGTCGTCGAGCAACCGGCCGACCTGCTCGCCATCGAGCGCTCCGGCGAGTTCCAGGGGCTCTATCACGTCCTCCACGGCGCCCTCAGTCCCATGAACGGCGTCGGGCCCGATCAGCTCACCATCGCGGCGCTCGAGCGCCGGGCGGCGGGGCTGCGCGAGGTGGTGCTAGCCACCTCCACCACCGTGGAGGGCGAGGCGACCGCGCACTACCTGGCGCGTCAGCTGGCGCGAAGCGGCGCGACCGTCAGCCGCATCGCCTACGGGCTGCCGGTCGGTGGCGACCTGGAGTACGCAGACGAGGTCACGCTGGGGCGCGCCATCAGCAACCGCCGCCCCGTCTGAGCGCCCCCTTGACCTCGCAGGGGCCGTGCGTATAATGTGCGCGCTTCGCGGGAGGATTGGGGTCAGTGCATTGTCGTCAACTCATGCCATGAAGCGGCTCGTCATCGTGGAGTCGCCCACCAAGGCACGCACGATCAAGCGGTTCCTGCCGGCCGACTACCAGGTCGAGGCGAGCATGGGTCACGTGCGCGACCTGCCGTCCAGCGCCGCCGAGATCCCCGACAAGTACAAGGGGAGCGAGTGGGCGCGCCTCGGGGTGAACGTGGACGCCGGCTTCGAGCCCCTCTACGTCGTCTCGGCCAAGAAGAAGGCCGTGGTCAAGAACCTGCAGAGCGCGCTGGCGCAGGCGGGCGAGGTCTACATCGCGACTGACGAGGACCGCGAGGGCGAGTCGATAGGTTGGCACCTCGTCGAGGTCCTGAATCCGCGGGTGCCGGTCAAGCGCATGGTGTTCCACGAGATCACCGAGCGCGCCATCCTGGAGGCGCTCACCAACACGCGCGACATCGACGCCAACCTCGTGGAGGCGCAAGAGACGCGCCGCGTGCTCGATCGGCTGGTCGGTTACGCCATCAGCCCGCTCCTGTGGCGCAAGATCGCGCCCAAGCTGAGCGCCGGCCGCGTCCAGAGCGTCGCCGTGCGCCTCCTCGTCATGCGGGAGCGCGAGCGCATGTCGTTCGTGCCGGCCGCCTACTGGGACCTGAGCGCCAGGCTCGCAAAGGGGGGCGCAGGCACGAGCGGGCGCTTCGAGGCCACGCTCACGCATGTCGGCGGGCGCCGGGTGGCGGGTGGGCGCGACTACGACGCGGCCACTGGCCGCCTCAAGGCGGAGCTGCGCGGAGGCGACGACGTGATCGAGCTGGCCGAGGTGGACGCGAGGCGGCTGGCGGCCGCCGCGGAGCGGGCCGCCTGGAAGGTGCTCGGGCTGGAGGAGCGGGAGCAGACCCGCGCGCCTGCCGCGCCCTTCACCACCTCGACCTTGCAGCAGGAGGCGAGCCGCAAGCTGGGCCTCGCCGCGCGCGACACCATGCGCGTCGCCCAGAGCCTGTACGAGAACGGCTACATCACCTACATGCGCACGGACTCGACCAACCTGTCGGAGGAGGCGCTCGCGGCCACGCGCGCCGCCATCGAGGCGCGTTACGGCCCCGATTACCTGGGCGGGGCACGGAAGCACAAGGGCGCGGCCCGCAACGCCCAGGAGGCGCACGAGGCGATCAGGCCCGCCGGCACCGAGATGCGCACGGCCGACGAGCACGCCCTCAAGGGGCTCGAGGCGGCCGTCTACGACCTGGTGTGGAAGCGAACGGTCGCCTCGCAGATGGCCGACGCCCGCCTGAAGTTCGTGACCGCCCGCATCGGCGCCACGCCGGGCGGTGAGCCCGAGCTGATCTTCCGGGCCAGCGGCCGCACCGTCCTCTTCCCCGGGTTCTTCAGGGCCTACGTCGAGGGAAGCGACGATCCCGACGCCGCGCTAGACGACCGCGACCAGCCGCTGCCGCCACTGACGCAGGGCGACTCCCTCGACTGCGCCGGCGTGACGGCGGCGGGTCACGAGACGAAGCCACCGGCCCGCTACACCGACGCCTCGCTCGTGAAGCTGCTCGAGACGGAGGGGATCGGGCGGCCGAGCACCTACGCGAGCATCATCGACACCATCCAGGCGCGCGGCTACGCCCGCAAGCAGGGTCAGCAGCTCGTGCCGACGTTCACGGCGTTCGCGACCAACAACCTGCTCGAGCGGCAGTTCAGGCAGCTCGTCGACACGGAGTTCACGGCGCGCATGGAGCGCGTCCTCGACGACATCGCGGCCGGCGAGCGCGCCTCCGACACCTACCTGAAGGACTTCTACCTGGGTGACAACGGCATCGTGCGGCTGGTGGACGACGCCCTCGGCGCCATCGACGCGCGCCAGATCTCGACGGTCGAGAACGCCGCCTGGGCGCCGTACGTGGTGCGGGTCGGCCGCTACGGACCGTACGTGGAGGGCCCGCTGGACGGCGAGGTCAAGACGACCTCGCTCCCCGCCGACCTGGCGCCCGGCGACCTCACGAAGGCCGAGCTGGAGCGGTACCTGGTGGAGGCCAACATGGGCGACGTCGTCGTCGCCACCGAGCCCGCCTCGGGCCAGCCGGTGCTTCTGAAGCGCGGTCCGTTCGGGCCGTACCTGCAGCTGGGCGACGCCGGCCCCGGCGGCGAGAAGCCCAAGCGCGTGTCGCTCCCGCCCAACGTGGCGCCCCACGACGTGGGCGCCGAGCTCGCCCTCGAGCTGATCGCGCTCCCCGCGCGCCTGGGCGAGCATCCGGACGACGGCAAGGTGGTGGAGGTCGGCATCGGCCGCTACGGTCCGTACGTCAAGCACGGCGGCGTCTACGCCAGCATCCCCAAGGGCGAGTTCCTGCTGGACGTCACGCTCGCGCGCGCCCTCGAGCTCCTGGCGCAGAAGAAGCGCCGCGGCAACGCCCCGCTCAAGGAGCTGGGCCCCGACCCGCGGACCGGCGAGCCCATCGAGCTCTACGAGGGGCGCTTCGGTCCCTACGTCAAGCGCGGGAGCGTGAACGCGTCGTTGCCCCGGACGCTGCCCCTCGACGTGGTGACCGTGGAGCAGGCGAGCGACCTGCTCGACGCGCGCGAGGCGGCGGGCGGCGGTAAGCGCCAGGCGAAGGGCAGGGCCGCAGCGAGGGGGAAGACGCGACCGGCGACCAAGGGCGCGACCAAGGGCACGGCGAGGGGCAAGAAGGGCAAGGCGGCCAGCAAGGCGGGCAGCGCCCGGGCGAGGGGCGCCAAGGCGCGGGCGGCCGACGCCAAGCCCAAGGCGACGCCCGAGCAACTCGCCGCCTACCTCGACGAGCTAGCGCCCGACGACGCCGCCGTCCTGCGCCTGACGCTCGGCGCCGGAGCGCCGGCCTTGAACGTGGCGGAGGCCGCCGAGCGCCTGGGAATCGACGAGGCGGACGCCCTGGCGCGCAACAAGCGCGGGCTGTTCAAGCTGCGCATGAGCTTCGGGCGGGACCGCATGCGGGGTTCCGGCGGGTGAGGCAGGCGGGGCCCGGCCCTGCCCTGAACCTGCCGGCGCTCGCCGCGTCCGCCGCGGGGGAGCCGCTCGCCGTGCCCGGCGGGCCGTTCGTCGTCCAGGAGCTGCGCGCCAGGAGCGCCGTGACGGGAACCGGCCCCCGCTGGCTGCTGGTGCTCAGCGGCGAGGTCATCGTGGACCTGCCGGGGGGCGACTTCCGGGTGCTGCGCCGGGGCGACGCCCTCCACTTCCCCGAAGGCGAGGGGGCGACCTTGAGCAGCGTCGCAGCGCCGGCGGTCCTGGTGTGGCACGCCTCGCGCTAGACTCGCCGCGTGAAGCGCTACACCGTCGCCGACGGTCTGGTGATCAAGCGGCAGGCCCTGCCCTCGGGTGACGTGATCGTCACGCTTCTCGGGCGCGAGGGCAAGTGGCGCGCGGTCGCGCGCAAGGGCAAGCTGCCCGGCGGCAACGTCGGGCGCCTCTCCCTGTTCCACGACGTGACGGTCCAGTTCTACCGCCGCCAGGAGGACGACCTGGCCCTGCTGACGCAGGTCCAGCTGAACGGCGCGCTGCCTGGGCTCACCGAGCCGACGGCCTACCCCTACGCCCACCTGCTCTGCGAGCTCGCCGACGCGCTCACCGTGGACGTGCACCTGGAGTCGCGCGTGTACGACTACCTGACCTCGGCGCTGCGCGGCCTGGCCTCCCACCACGACACCGAGCTGGTGACGCTGCTCTACGCCTGGCGCCTCCTCGGCGTGGCGGGCCTCGCGCCGCGGGTCGACGCCTGCATCGCCTGCGGCTCGGCCGGTCCCCTGGTGGCGTTCGACGTCGAGGCCGGCGGCCTGACCTGCGCCGATTGCCGCGCGGGACGGGCCCTACAGGGGGCGGCGGCCGACGAGTTGGCCCGGCTGGTGGCCGGCCCGATGAGCGCCGCCCTCGCGACCGACTACCCGGACCGGCGGGGGCAGTGGCGCCTGCTCGAGGCCTACGTCGCCTACCACGTTCACGACCTGCGGAGCTTCGCCGCCGCCCGCGAGCAGGGGGCGGCTCGCCCGGAGCCGGCCTGATGGGGGCGGCGCTGGCGGCGCTCGCGGTGGGCTACCTGCTCGGCTCGGTGCCGACCGCCGCGCTGGTGGCGCGGGCCCGGGGCCAGGACGTCTTCCGGCTGGGCTCGGGGAACATGGGCGCCATGAACACCGCGCGCAACCTCTCGCTCGGCTGGGGCGTGATCGTGCTCCTGCTCGACGTCGGCAAGGGCGCCCTCGCCACCTACCTTGGGCTGCTCATGGCCTCGGCCACCGCCAACGCGCTACAGCTGGCGCCGAGCCCGGCGGCGCCGAGTCCGGCGGTCCCGCTCGCCGCCGGCCTCGGCGCCGTGCTCGGGCACGCCTTCTCCATGTTCGTGCGGTTCAGGGGCGGCAAGGCGCTCGCCACGACCCTCGGCGTGTCGCTGCCCTACTACCCCGCGGTGGGGCTGGCCGGGCTCGTGCTGATCGTCGCGCTCTACCTGATCACCAGGCGCGCGGGCGCCGCCGCCGTCGTGACCATGCTCGCGTACCCTGCCCTGGCGTTCCTGGCGCTCGAACGGCTCGGGTGGCCGCGCGACGAGACGTTCGCCGTCGTCACCGGAGTCTTGCCCATCGTGGCGATAGTCCTCCTAAAGCACCTGTTGGCGCGGCACAAGGAGGCGGCGCTCACTGCCAACGCTGACGGCGCTCGGGAACGGCGCCGCTGAGCAGGTCCCGCGCCTCGCCCACCAGGAAGAGGCTGCCGGCCACGACCACCGTGTCGCCGGGGGCCGAGAGGTCGAGGGCCGCGCGCAGCGCCGCGCCCACCCCGGGCGCCGCCACCGCGCCCGGCAACCACGCGGCCAGGTCGGAGGCGGGCACGGCCCGCGGGCTGTTGGACGCCGCCGTCACGACGAGGCGCCGCGCGCGGGGGGCAAGCGCGGCGACGATGCCGGGCACGTCCTTGTCGGCCGAGGCGCCCACGACGAGCACCGCCACCTCCCCCGTCAGTTCCTCGATGGCGCGCGCCAGCGCCCGCGCGCCGGCCGGGTTGTGAGCGCCGTCCAACACCACGCGCCGCCCCTCGCACCAGAAGCTCTCCAGCCGCCCGGGCCAACCGGCGGCGGCCACGGACGCCACGGCGCGGCCGGGCTCCACGCCGAGCGCCACGGCCGCCTCGAGCGCCACGGCCACGTTGGCCACCTGATGCAGACCGACGAGGGGGGTGCGCACCCACGCCCCGTCCTGTGTCGCGCCGGGGTGACGCCAGACGAACTCGCTGCCGTCCCAACCGATGCCGCTCACCTCGCCCCAGAACCCCGCGCCGTACTCGAGGAGCGGCGCCCCGAGCCCGGCCGCCCGCGCGGCCACCACCGTGGCGGCCGCCGGCTCCGTCACCCCCGAGACGACGGGCACGCCCGGGCGCATGATCCCCGCCTTCTCGAAGGCGATCTGGGCCAGGTCGTCGCCGAGGACGGCCGTGTGATCCAGTCCCACCGAGGTGATGACGCTCAGGACGGGCGTCACGACGTTCGTGGCGTCCAGGCGCCCACCCAACCCCACCTCGAGCACGGCGACGTCGACCGCGGCGTCGGCGAAGCTCACCAGCGCCGCCGCCGTCATGACCTCGAAGAACGTGTTCCCGAGTCGTTCCGCCGCGGGCCTTAAGGCGGCCACCGTCGCCTCGAGGCGATCCGCGTCGGTCTCGCGCCCGTCCACGACGACCCGCTCGCCCACCCGCTGCAGGTGAGGGCTCGTGTAGAGGCCGACCGTGCGGTCGGGCGCCACGAGCGCCGCGGCGAGGGTGTGCGCCACGCTCCCTTTGCCGTTCGTGCCGGCGACCAGCACGCTCGAGTAGCGCTCAGCGGGCGCCCCGAGCGCCGCCAGCAGCGCCCGCATGGGCCCCAAGCCCGGCTTCACGCCGAAGCGCTGCAGCCCGAAGAGCCAGTCGAGCGCCGGGGTGGGCGCGGCGTCAGGTGCTTTCATCGCACTCCCTGAGTAGGGCGGCCTCGGGGTCGGCGCCCGCGCCGGGACCGTGGTGACCGGCCACGAGGTCGACGACCCGAGGCGTCACGCCGGCGCGCGCGAGGAGCGACGCCCCGTAGGCGGCGTGGTGGACCCGCGCCTGACGAGCGCCCGCCAGGCCCCGCAACCGCGGTTCGCCGGGCAGCGTCACCGGGGGCAGTAGGTGGGTGAGGACGCGCCACAGGGCGGCCTGGGGCGTGTCGAGCTTCCCGACGTCGTGCAGCAGCGCGGCCGCGACGAGCTCGCGTGACGCCCGCGGGGAGAGCACCAGGACGCGCCGCGCCACCTCGAGCCCATGGGCCCTCTCGTGGGCCGGCATGCGCCCGAACAGCGCGAACTCCGCGGCCGTCAATCGCGCGCGCGCCCAGTCGTCGTCGGGGCGGGCCAGTGCCGGCGCCGCCGCGAGCAGGGTGCGGCGCGCGGCGTTGACGTACCAGGCGCGTGGTCTCCTGTTCGCGGCGGCCCCTCTCATCCCACCGCCGAGTCTACGGCCGCCGACCGGGCCCGGACGGTATGCTGGCCGGGTTACCGCCGCCATGGCGGCCCAGGAGTAGATGGTGTCCACCACTTCCGACCGCCCCTCCCCCCTGCCCGCCGCCCTCGCCGTGGCCGCGCTGCTGTTCGCCTTGGGCCCGGGCTGGGTCCGGGCGCAGCCCGGCGCCGCGCCCACCGACGACGCGTCTCGGAGCGCCGTCACGCGAGAGGCCACCGTCGACCCGGTGCCCGCCGCCGCCGACGCGGCGGTGGCGACCTGGCTCGCCAGGAAGCCCGTCTCCCTCGAGACGCTGGCCGGGCTCGACCCCAAGGAGCTCTGCCTGCGGCTCCCCGACCTCGTCACCAACCCAGCGCCGCCGCCCGGCACGCAGGTGAGGATCGAGGACCGCATCGAGGGTCCGAGCGACGACCCCGACGTGCGCCGCTTCACGTACGCGGCCGTGAGACCCGGCAACCAGCTCGACGTCGTCGAGGTGGTGATGGAGCGCGGCGCGGGCGAGTGGCGGGCCGCCCGCGTCGGCTTCCGCGCCGCGGGCCAGCCGACCGGCGTGCGCGCCTGGTTGCAGACACCCGCCGCCGGGTGGGCGTTCGCCGCCTTCTCGTTGCTCGTGCTGTCGGGGCTGCTGCGGCGGGGCTCGCTGCTCAGGCGCTGGCTTGCCGGCGGGTTCCAGGCCATCAGGGAGCACAGGCGCCTCGTGACCCTCACCCTGCTGGGACTCTACGGGCTGTTCGCCCTCGGCGCCTACACGGGCACGACGCTGCCGCAGGAGTGCGAGCAGGCGGTGCTCGACGTCGTGAACGCCGCCATCGGGAGCGTCGGCGCTACCGCGGCCTACGGTAGCGGCAACGTGCTGCGGGCGGCGGCCACGACCTACTTCCAGAACTTCGGGGTGGTGACGGCGTCCGTCACCTTCCCGTTGGCGGCCCTGTTCGGGGTCCCCGCCTACGCCTTCGCGGCGGCGTCCTTCTTCACGCAGGGAGTGCCGTTCGGGCTGCTCGCGACGGGCGGACCCCTCTACCTGTTCTTCCTACTGGTGCTCCTCGCGCTCGAGCTGACCTCTTACTTCCTCGTGGTCGCGGGCGGCGGCATGCTGCTTGCCACGGTCGTGGGGCGCGGGGCGCCGGGCAGGTTCGCGCGCGGGTTCCGCAAGCTTCTGCTCATGCTGCCGGTGGCCGGCGTGCTGCTGCTGATAGGCGCGTGGTACGAGGCGCTCATCATCATCCTCGGGCTCGCCTAGGCGCGGGGCGGTTCCCCCCACACGCGCCTGACGGCGGGGGCGACGTCGAGTAGCGAGCGGGCCACGCCGAACTCGGCGGCGCGCGGTCCGGCGGCGAGGAGCGGCACCGGGTTGCGCGTGTGGTGACCCGACGCCACGTCTTCCAGGTTCCCGTGGTCCGAGGTGACGACCACCGTGACCCCCCCGGCGAACAGCACGGCCAGGAGCTCGTCCAAGCGCCCGAGCAGGGCGACGGCGCCGGCGAAGTCGCGAGCGTGACCCAGGGCGTCGGTGGGCCACACGTCGAGGAACACGAAGCTGGCGCCCTTCGCGAGGTGCAGGAGCACGGCGCCCGCCGCAGCTGCGCTCTGCGGCGCCAGGTTCGCGTCGAAGCCAAGGAGGCGCCCGCCCCCCACGTCGGGCGCGACCGCCTGCCCCGCGCGGTAGGCGTCGAGATCGCGCAGCTCCACGCCGGCCGCCATGGCGGCGACCACGGGCGCGTTGGGCCGCTGCCTCCGGCCACCCAGGTGCTCGAAGTACGGGGGCGGGTAGGCGTTCGCCAGCACGGCGCCACGCCGGCGCGCGCCGTCCTCGAACAGCGTGCCGTGTTGCAGCAGGGCCTTGAGGGTCGGGCCGGGCCACGGCCCGTAGTGGCGCCCCATGGCGAGCGCGCCGTTCACGCCCGTCAGCAGGGTCGTCTGGCCCGTGGCGGACTGCGGCAGGCCCTCCACGCCGAGGGTGGCGTCGAGGCGGCGGTAGACAAGTGTCTCCTCGTCGAGCTCGTTCAGGTCGCGCGTGAGCGGTCCGCCCAGCACACCGCGCAGGAACGGCATGGCGGCCGCCGCCAACGGGTTGGTGGCAGCGTCGTTGGCGCCGAGCCCCACGCCGTCCAGGAACACGAACAGCACGCCGTCGGCCGGCGGCGCGCCCCGACCACCCCGCGGCCCCTCGGTCGGCGTCAGCCCACCCCCATGGCGGTCCGCACGCGGCGCATGGTGGCGTCGGCGATGCCGCGCGCGCGCTCCGCGCCCTTCGCCAACAGGTTGTCGAGCTCGGCGGGGTCGCTCATGTAGTCGCGGTAGCGCGCCTGCACGGGCGCCAGCGTGCTCACGACCGCCTCGACCACCGCCTTCTTCAGCTGCCCGTACCCAGCCCCCGCGAACTCGCTCTCGATCTCGGCCATGCTCCGCTTGGTGAGCACCTGGTAGATGGCGAGCAGGTTGCGCACCCCCGGCGAGGCGTGGTCGAAGCGCAGCTCGCGGCCGGAGTCGGTCACGGCGCTCATGACGGCCTTCTTGACGGTGGCGGGGTCGTCGAGGAGGTTGATGGCGTGCCCGGGCCGATGCACGGCCACGCTCTTCGACATCTTGGCCGTGGGCTCGTCCAGGCCCATGATGCGGGCGCCCACCGCGGGGACCTGCGCCTTGGGCACCACGAACACGTCGCCGAACAGGTGGTTGAAGCGTTGCGCCAGGTCGCGCGTCAGCTCGATGTGCTGCACCTGGTCCTCGCCGACGGGCACGCTGACCGTGTCGTACAGGAGGATGTCGGCCGCCATCAGCACCGGGTAGTCGAGCAGGCCGGTGCCCACGCTCTCGCGCCCCTCCGACTTGGCCTTGAACTGCGTCATCCGGTAGAGCCAACCGAGCGGGGTGACGCAGTTGAGGAGCCAGGTCAGCTCCGTGTGCTCGCGCACGGCGGATTGCACGAAGACGACGTTGCTCTCCGGGTCGATACCCGCCGCGAAGTAGATGGCGGCGGCGCTCCGCACCTGATCGCGGAGCCTCGCGGGGTCCACCTCCTCGGGGACGGTCAGCGCGTGGAGGTCGACCACGCAGAAGATGCTGTCGCGTTCGTGCTGCTGGGCGACCCACTGGCTGAGGGCCCCCACGTAGTTGCCGAGGTGGAGGGCGCCGGTGGGTTGGATGCCCGAGAAGACGCGCGGCTTGACGGCGCTCGTGGTCTGGTTCATGACGGCCAAGTATACGGGGCGGGCCATCAACGGGCCTGGAGGACGAGCAGCGCGAGGGCGGGCACCTCGAGGGCCCCGTCCGGGTCGACCGTGACGGGTTCGCCCGTCACGAGGTCGACGCCCGAGTGGGGCGGCAGGCGCCCGGCGGAGAGCGCGACGCGCTTGGTGGCGAGGTTGGCGACGACCAGCAGCCCCTCGTCGCCCGCCCGGCGCTCGAGCGCCAGCACCGACGGCGCGCCCGAGTCCACCACCCGCCACTCGCCTCGTCTCAGGGCGGGCAGTTCGCGCCGCAGCGCCAACAGCCGCCGGTAGCGGGTGAGGAGCGAGGTCGGGTCGCCCGCCTGCTCCGCCACGCTCACGCCCGGCGTGCCCTCGCCGGCGTCGGTCCATGCCGCCGCCGAGCTGAACCCGAAGCGACCGGCCGCGTCCGCGGCCTCCCAGCGCATGGGCGTGCGCTTCGCCAGGTCGCCGCCACCGGGGCCGTCCGTCATACCGATCTCCTCACCGTAGTAGAGGAAGGGCGTGCCGGGCAGGGTCAGGAGCAGGCCGGCGGCGAGCGCCAACCGGGCCTCGTCGCGGCGCGGGAACGACAGGCGCGTGGCGTGGCGGGTCTGGTCGTGGTTGGACAGGAAGGTGCCGCGCGCGGCGCCTTCCGGGTAATGGGCGAGCGTCTGCTCGAGGGCGGCCGCCACGTCGCGCGCGCTGCGCGCCTGCAGCGCCGCCAGCACCACCTTCCAGAGTGGGTAATCGAACGACATGTCGAGCTGAGCGTCCACGTGGTAGCGGACGATGGCGGGCATCTCCGTCCAGGTCTCGCCCACCAGGAACGCGCCCGGCGCCGCCTCGTGCAGGAAGGCCTCGAAACCGGCGACCCAGGCGTAGGTGGCGGGGGTGTTGGCGATCCGACCCCCATCGCCCTCGACGAGGTGCTGGATGGCGTCCACTCGGAAACCGTCCACGCCGAGCTCGAGCCAGTGGCGGGCCGCGCGCTCGAGCTCCGCCGTGACCGCCGGGTTGGTCAGGTCGAGGTCCGGCATGCCCGCGGAGAAGAGCCCGAGGTAGCTGGTGCCGTCGCCGGCGTCGTGCCAGGCGTTGCCGCCCCGCGTGCCGCGCATGGGCGGCGGGTCGTCCTCGAAGCGGTAGTAGCCGCGGTAACGCGCGTCGCCGGCCAGCGCCGCCGCGAACCAGGGGTGGCGGTCCGAGGTGTGGTTGGGAACGAAGTCGAGGATCACGCGGATGCCGAGCGCGTGCGCGGCGGTCACCAGCGAGCGCAGGTCCGCCTCGGTGCCGTAGTCCGGGTGGACGCCGAGGTAGTCGGTGACGTCGTAGCCGTGGTAGCTCGGGCTGGGGTGGATGGGCATGAGCCAGATGCCACCGACCCCGAGGTCGGCGAGGTAGGGCAACCGCGCCTCCAAGCCGCGCAGGTCGCCGACGCCGTCGCCGTCCGAATCCTGGAACGAGCGCACGAACACCTCGTACCAGACGACCTCCCGCCACGGCGGGGTGCCGTCCGGCACCCGGCCGGGCGCCGGCACCGGCACCTGCGCCTGCGAGCCCGCGCCGGACGCCAGGACGAGTCCGGCCAGGACCGCACGCCAACCGAGCCCGCGCCTCGCGCTCGGCGGGAGCTTCACGGGTAGGTCTTGCCCACCCAGGCGAGCGGGCTACTCGCCACGCCGCGCACGCGCATCTCCCAGTGCAGGTGCGGGCCGGTGGAGAGGCCCGTCGTGCCGACGAGCCCGATCACGTCGCCCCGGTCAACGCGCTGCCCGACCACCGCCCGCACCTCCGACATGTGGAAGTAGTAGCTCATGAGGCCGGCGCCGTGATCGATGGCCACCCACCCCCCCTTGATGGGGTAGGCGCCCGCGACCACGACGACGCCGGCGTTGGTGGCGTGAACGGGCGTCCCCTGCGGCACGGCGAGGTCGAGGCCGTAGTGGTACGAGACCGGGCCGCCCTGCTCGTAGCGCCGCGCGTCGCCGAAGCCGCTCGTCGTGACCCCCTCGATGGGCGGCGCGAACGGCTCCTTCCACTGCGGCGCGGGCAGCGCGCCTGCCCAGGCCGCCGCCACCGTGTTCGCCTCCAGTTCGCGGCCCTCGGGGGTGATCACCGCCAAGGTGGCGGCCGAGAGCCTGAGCTGCTCCACCTCGACCGGTAGCGGCTCCAGCACGACGCTCGCCTCTCGCGCTAGGCTCCGGCCGAACTCGTCGACCACCACGAGCCCCACCTCGAGGGTGAGCGGGTCGACGGACATGGGTGCGGCGAGCATGCCGCGATAGCCGCCGTCCGCATCGGCCAACAGCGGGATCTCCGCGCCGTCGACGGTCAAAGTCACGGAGCTCACGGCGGCGGTGGTGGCCGCGTCGGCGTTCGGTCCCGGCAGGCCGGCGACGGAAAGGCCGATCGGGTCGCCCGATCGCGCCGCGGCCGGCGCGCTCAGCACGGGCGCGAGCTCGGGCACGCCGATGACGACGGCGTCGCGCTCCGTGACGTTCCCCGCGCCGTCGGTGGCGATCAGCCGCGCCGGCTGCGCGCCAGGCACCGCCGGAACGTCGAAGGTGGCGTCCTGGTCCACCCGCTCGACCCTCGCGCCCCCGTACTCGAGCACGTACGTCACCGGCTCGTCCGCGCTGACGAACAGCCCGAGCGGCGCGCCGACCGGGAGCCGCGTGGGCGCCTCCACGTAGAGTCGCGGCGGTGTGGTGTCGCGCAGCGCCGCCGCCACAGTGAGGGTGAGCAGTACCGCTGTCAGCACGGCGAGCGCGCCGAGGGCGTAGCGGCGGGGGCGCAGCATCACCCGGCTTGGCTAGTGACGAACGGCAGGTTGCGCTGGCGGTGGTCGACGTCGAGCCCGTAGCCGTACACGAAGGCGTCGTCGATCACGAACCCGACGTAGTCGATGGGCACGTCGACCTTGCGCCGCGACGGCTTGCTGAGGAGGGTCGCCACCTTGATCGACGCGGGTTGCCGCCCCTTCAGGTACGACTGCAGGTACTGCATGGTCAGGCCGGTGTCCACGATGTCCTCGACCAGCACGACGTGCCGGCCCTTCAGGCTCTGCTCGAGGTCCTTGACGAGCCTGACCTCGCCGCTCGACTCGGTCCGCGAACCGTAGGACGACACCGACAGGAAGTCGAGCGTCAGCGGGCGATCGATGGCCCTGACCAGGTCGGCCATGAACATGAACGCGCCGTTCAGGACACAGATGAGGTGCAGGTCGCCCTCGGCGTGGTCGGCGGCGATCTGGCGCCCCAACTCTTGCACGCGGCGCGCGATGGTTGCCTCGTCGATGTGGACCGCGCCGTTACCGCGGTGGAAGATGCTCGTAGCCGGCGCCTCGGCGCCTGTACCGTTGGGTTGCACGCTGGGCCACTCCCTGGCGCGGACCGGGTCCGGCGCGGTGCCGCGGGCGGCTTACCCCGGCCGCTGCTCGCGAGTATAACCAAGGGCCCGCAGGTCCTTGGCCGACAACTCGCGGAAGGCCCCCACGGCCAGGTCGCCAAGCTTGAGACCGCCCACCCTGACGCGGACTAGGCGGTCCACCGTGTAACCGAGCGCCTTGAACATCCGGCGGACCTCGCGCTTGCGCCCCTCCGCGAGCACCACCGCGGCGCCTCCCGGTGCCGGGCGGGCGCTCAGGGCGGCGGCGCGACCGTCCTCGAGCTCCACCCCGTCGACCAGCCGCTTGAGGCTCGTGCCGTCGACGCGCCCCTGCTTGGTCCACACCCTGTACTCCTTCTCGAGCTCGTAGCGCGGGTGCGTGAGGTGAAGCGTCAGGTCGCCGTCGGTCGTCAGGAGCAGCAGCCCTTCCGAGTCGCGGTCCAGGCGCCCGACCGCGTGGAGGCCGGGCGTGGGCGGTAACAGGGCGAAGACGGTGGCGCGGCCGCGCTCGTCCTTGGCGGTCGTGACGTAGCCGGGCGGCTTGTTCAGGGCGTAGGTGACGTTGCCCTCCGCCACGTGGAGCTGCTTGCCGTCGACGCGCACGTCGTCACCGACCTCCGCGCGGTCGCCGAGTCGCGCCACGCGGCCGTTGATCGTCACCCGCCCGGCAACGATGAGTTGCTCCGCGGCGCGCCGGCTCGCTCGCCCCGCGCGGGCGATCAGGCGCTGCACGCGTTCGCCCGAGCGCGCCTCGCCCGCCTCGGCGGGCCCGCTGGCATGCCGCGATCCCGGCCGCGATCGGAATCGCGACCGCCCGCTCCCGGCCGTCGCCGGAGTGCGCCCGGGTCGCTGCTCAGTGGCGCGATCGGGGTGGGCCGCGCGCTGGGTCCTGCTTGCCGGGCTCCGTTTGGGGGGGCGGTGCGCGCTCATCAGCGCCAATGATAGTGGACGCGCGGGTAGCATGGCGCATGGCTCCTCGCACCGCCGAGACCCTCGACAGCACCCTCACCGCGCTCCTGGAGGGGGTCATACCGTTCAACCGGCACATCGGCGTGAAGGTCGCGAACATCGACCGCGCCGGCCTCAACCTCACGCTCACCCTCGCCCTGCGCGACGAGCACATCGGCAACGTGATCAGGCGCATGCCGCACGGCGGGCTGGTGGCGGCGCTGGTGGACGCCGCCTCGGGCGGCGCGGCCGCCCTCACGCTCGACGATCTCACGCAGGCGCCCAGCATGGCGACGATCGACATGCGGGTGGACTTCCTCCGGCCGGGGCGCGGGCCGGAGCTTCGCGCCGTGGCGCAGGTGATGCGCAGTGGCAGGAGCGTGATCGTGGTGCGCACCGAGGTGCTCGACGCCGACGGCTCGCTCGTGGCGCTCGGCTCGAGCGCCTTCACCGTGGAGCGCGGCGGGCGGACCGAGTGAGGAGTAGAGCATGATCCACCCCTTGACCTTCCGTCACGCCCAGTTGCTGGTCGACTACTGCCTTGAGGTGCGTCCCGGCCAGGCGGTGCTCGTGCAGGTCGACACGCCGGCCATCCCGCTGGCGCGCGCCTTGACGCGGGCGGTGCTGGCGGCGGGCGCGGAACCGCACCTGCGCCTCGCCTACCCGGAGCAGGCGGCCGACCTGCTCGAGCTGGCGAGCGACGACCTGCTCGCCGCCGAGCCCGTCCTGCAACTGGAGGAGATCAGGCGCATCGACGCGTGCGTGCGCGTGAACGCGCCCACGAACTCGCGCCACCTCGAGGGGACCGACGCGGCGCGCCAGGCCGCCCTCGGGAGGCGCATGCGGGAGGTCACCCGCCACCGCGTGACGCGCACCCGCTGGGTGGGCACGCTCTACCCCACGCCCGCCGCCGCGCAGGCAGCCGGGATGACGACGGACGCCTACGAGGAGTTCGTGCACGGCGCCATGTTCCTGCACGACGTGGACCCGGCGACGCGCTGGCGCGAGCTGGGCGCCGCCCAGCAGCGGTGGGCGGACCGGCTGGCGCAGGCGGACGTGGTGAGGATCCAGGGGCCCGGGACCGACCTGCGTCTCAGCGTGAAGGGGCGTCGCTGGGCCAACTCCGACGGCAAGCGGAACATGCCGTCGGGCGAGGTGTTCACGGGGCCGGTCGAGGACAGCGCCGAGGGCACCATCCACTTCGCGATCCCTTCCAGCGTGGCGGGCACCGTGGTGGAGGGCGTGACCCTCCGCTTCGAGGCTGGCCGGGTGGTGGCCGCCACGGCCGAGCGGGGGCAGGCGACGCTGGAGGCGCAGCTCGCCGCCGACGCCGGCGCGCGCTTCCTGGGCGAGCTCGGGGTGGGCACCAACCCCCACATCACCACACCGACGCTTCAGACGCTGTTCGACGAGAAGATCATGGGAACCGTCCACCTGGCGCTGGGCGCGTCGTACCCCGAGACGCTGGGGCGCAACGAGAGCAGCATCCATTGGGACCTCGTCTGCGACCTCCGGCGCGAGGGCGTGGTGACGCTCGACGGCGAGCCGTTCCTGGTGGACGGCAAGCTGGTCGGCTGACGACCCCCACCACGCTTCGGCAGCAGCAGCAGCAGCTGCTGCTGCTGCTTGCGTTCGAGCGCGGCGCCAGGTATCCTTCTAAGCCGCGGCCGCCCTCGGGGCGCGCCGCGAAGCGCATGCCGAAGTGGCGGAACCGGTAGACGCGTACGATTCAGGGTCGTATGTCCGTGAGGACGTGTGGGTTCAAGTCCCACCTTCGGCACCACGCTGCAATGCTCGTCCGCAGGCAATGCTCGTTCACAGGGCGGAGCGCCCCGGTCACCCGGGGCGCTCCGTTCGTCTGCGATGCGAGTTGCCGGGCGGGTTGCCAAAGGTCGGCCCACCGGCCCCGCTGGGCGCCCTCGGGGCTCCCGATCAGGCGCCCGCGAGATGCTCGAGGCTGCCGAGGCGGCGCAGCACCCGCACGACCTCGCCGAGCAGCGCCAGGCGGTTGCGACGCAGGTCGCCGTCGTCCGCGAGCACCAGCACGCCGTCCAGGAACGCGTCGAGGGGCGCCTTGATGCCGACGACCGCCGCCACGTGCGGCTCGAGTCCGATCAGCGCCGCAGGCGCCGGGTCGCGCAGGTCCCAGGCCGGGAGCTGCGCCTTTGCCGCGGCCAGCAGCTCGTCGACGCCCCGCTGCGCTCCGGGCAAGGCCGCCAGCAGCGGCGCCTCGAGGGGCGACTGGAACAGCTCGCGCTTCACGCCCGCCCCCGGCTCGCGCTTGGGGCGGTCGAAGGCATGCACGTCCACCGCCTGCGGCTCGCCCTTGGCGAGGTTGGCGGCGCGCTTGTAGAGCGCCATCAGGTCGTCCATCTCGCCGAGACGCAGCATGGCCGTGAGCAGCTCGACGCGCCTGGCGGCGCCGATGGCGGTGACCGAACCCTGGATGGCCGCCCGCACCACGTTCACGGCCGCGCCGTTGCCCTCGAGGAGCGAAGCGACGCGGTCCCAGACGAACTCGACCACCTGGGCCTGCACCTCGGTCGTGGCCGTCACCGGCCCGCCGGCGTAGGCGGCGGCGCTCGCTTCAACCAGGGTGGTCAGCGGTAGCGGCCAGCCCATGGCCCCGAGGACACGGGCCACGGCCAGCCCGTCGCGCCTGAGCGCGTACGGGTCGGCGGAGCCGCTCGGGCGCTTCCCGAGCGCGAAGAAGCCGATCAGCTTGTCGACCCTGTCCGCCACGGCGAGGAGGGCGCCGGCCGCGCCAGTCGGGACGGCGTCCTCGTGCGTCTTGGGACTCACGCCGCCGAGCAGGGCGTCCGCGGTGGCGACCGGCAACCCCTCGGCGAGCGCGTACGCGCGCGCCATCACGCCCTCGAGCTCCGGGAACTCGAAGACCATCTCGGTGGCGAGGTCGGCCCTGAAGACCGGCAGCGCCTGGGTGGCCGCATCGGCGTCGGCCTGCGGGAGGTCGAGCGCGTCGACTAGAGCGACCACCGCCTCCCCCACCCGCGACGTCTTGTCGGCCATGCTGCCCAGTTCCTTCTGGAAGGCGATGCCGCTCAGGCCCCAGGCGTGCTGCGAGAGGCTCTTGCGTCGGTCCGCGCGCCAG